>Ga0206922_1041_pt1 | contig 37168 bp, 31 predicted proteins | sample Alteio_BWOrgHeat_63_FD_152976 | JGI IMG/M metagenome (GOLD analysis project Ga0206922, IMG submission 152976) | Enriched cells from forest soil in Barre Woods Harvard Forest LTER site, Petersham, Massachusetts, United States -... | ecosystem: Environmental > Terrestrial > Soil > Temperate forest >... | reverse complement strand
CAGGTCATGGAGAACGGCTTTGGCGGCGTGGAAGCCGCACATGCCATGGACTCCTCCGCCTGGTGGGGTGCTGGCGCTGCAGAGGTAGAGTCCTTTGCGCGGGGTGCGGTAGAGCGATGCGGAGGGGCGGAAGAGAACCTGGCCCAGAGACATCGCGCCTCCCGATAAGTCGCCGCCGATAAGGTTGGGGTTCCAGGACTCGAGGGCGGCCGGGCTCCATACGCGGCGGGCGAGAATGCAATCGCGGAAGCCGGGAGCGAATCGCTCGACCTGGTTTTCAATCTGAGTGGTTACGTCGCCGGTGAAGCCGTTCGGTACGTGGCTGTATCCCCAAGCCGTGTGTTTGCCTTCGGGCGCACGCCCTGGATCGAAGAGGCTTGGTTGGGTGACTAGCACGAAGGGCCGCTCTTCGATAGATCCGGTCCAGGGGGCGCGCTCGGAAGCGGCGATTTCTTCGAGTGTTCCGCCGAGGTGGACGGTGGCTGCGCGTGAGCAGTCGGTGGCTCGCCAAGGGATTGGCTGGGAGAGTGCCCAGTCGATCTTGAAGGCGGCGGGGCCGTGGCGGAAGTTCTCGAGCTTCTGACTGTAGCTTGCTGGAAGAGCGTTACCTGCTATGCGATGGAGCTGGCCCGGGGAAATATCGCAGAGGATCACGGAATCCGGGGAGTTTGCTTCTTCGAGTTCGGAGAGGGAAGTGATGGTTCTTCCGGTGATGATCTTCCCGCCCAGGGTTTGCAGATAGACCGCCAGTGCATTGGAGAGGGCCTGTCCTCCTCCTGCAGCCATGGGCCAGCCTCCCGCGTGGGCCGCCGTGCTCAGCACCAATGCAACGGCTGAGCTGCAAGGTTGCTCGAGAGGCAGTACGGAGTGCGCTGCATTTCCGGCAAAGATGGCGCGTGCGCGGGTTCCGCGAAAGAGCATTTTTGCCAGCGCCGTGGCAGGAAGCGCAGCATAGCTGCCAAAGTGAGCCATGAGCAGCGGGTGCGAGGGCCAGTGGATTATCGGGCCGAGTAGGTCTGGGCAAAGATCGGCCCATCCATCGACAAGAGGGCGCAAGAGGCGGGAATAAGCAGGGCCATCTGGACCGAGATTGGCGGCGGTGGACGCCAGGTCGTGTTCGAGCATGACTACGGTTCCATCGTCGAGTGGATGGGCTAGCGGCGCGGGGGGCTCAATCCATCGAAGACCGTGTGCAGCCAGCGGCAGCGATTTGAAAAACGGGCTGGCAAATCCCATGGGATAGATCGATGAACCCAAGTCGTGGCGAAAACCGGGCAGTGTGACTTCGGCGGTGGAGGCACCCCCGCCTATCCGGAATTGTCCCTCAAAGACCCGGGTTTCAAAGCCAGCCTGGGCCAAGGCAATGGCGGAACTGAGGCCGTTGGGACCGCTACCGATGATGGCTGCCCTGGGCATCGTAAGGTTTACCAGAACCGAATCCGACTCAATCCGAAACTATCACGGACGGGCACGACACCCGATCATCAATAATTCATGCAGATTCGATCCGGATTACATGATTTCCTCATGTCATCTCGCCGATACTAAAAGGGTTGCGGTCTTGGTTCCACCCGCTTTGAGGAGGTGACATTCGACCTTTGTGGGGTTGACTCTCTACTTAAGGGGAACCTAGACTCATCAGGTTTGGCCAGAGGTTCAGGCCAGCATTAGACCTGATGTTCAGCCCGGAGCAACCGGTTCCCGAGCTGAGCTGGAAAGTGATTGCAATCTGAACTGGCGCGTAATGGACGAACCATTGAGGTCACTATGTGCACAGATGGACGGCAACCGAATTACCGAACCGGAGTACTCGATCGCTGCGTCCAACATACTGCAGCCAAATATGGTTGCGCCGATAGGTTGGAAGGTAGCAGCTGACGGCCCGGAAGGCCGGCAGCACACCGTTAGCACAGAGAAGCTCATGGTGTACAGAATTGGAGAGTTTTTCACATGGCAACGACCATTTCGCTCGAGCAGGAGATCAATCCCTGGGAAGCTCAGAGCGCTCGATTTGAATTTGCAGCACGCAAGCTGAACCTGGATGAAGGCCTTTGGAAGGTTCTCAGTTCTCCTTCGCGCGAGATTATCGTTCATTTTCCTGTGGTCATGGATGATGGCCGCATTGAGCTGTTTACCGGTTATCGGGTTCAGCACTCGATCGCACGCGGACCGGGCAAGGGTGGAATCCGGTACGCGCCGGATGTGACGCTGGATGAGGTTCGCGCACTGGCAAGCTGGATGACATGGAAGTGCGCGGTGGTGAATATTCCCTTTGGTGGGGCGAAGGGTGGGGTGATCTGTGATCCGCGCAAAATGAGTCAAGGCGAGCTTGAGCGCATGACTCGCCGCTACACCTCGGAGATCATTGAGTTCATCGGGCCGGAAAAGGATGTTCCGGCGCCTGATGTGAACACCAACGAGCAGACGATGGCGTGGATCATGGACACCTATTCCATGCACATGCGTCAGACCGTGACGAGTGTAGTTACAGGCAAGCCGCTCAATATTGGAGGCTCGCGCGGACGGCGCGAAGCTACGGGACGCGGCGTGATGGTGATGTGCGACGAGAGCCTGCGTCATCTAGGGCTTCCGCGCGAGGGCTGTCGCGTCGTGATTCAGGGCTTTGGCAATGTGGGTTCACATGCGGCACGCCTGATGGCCGATGCCGGTTACAAGATCATCGGCATTGCTGAATACGATGGCGGACTTTACAACCCAAATGGCATCGATGTATTCCAGTTGCTGGCTCACAAGGAACGCAATGGAACTACACTCGGATTCCGCAATGCGGAGACAATGCCGTCCGAAGAAGTGATGCTGAGCGATTGCGACATTCTGATTCCCGCAGCGACTGAAAACGTGATCACCAGCAGGAATGCGGATCGGATCAAGGCGCGCATTCTTGTGGAGGGCGCGAACGGCCCGACGACCGCGGTAGCGGACGAGATTCTGCAGGAGAAGCGGATCTTTGTGGTGCCGGATATTCTGGCGAACTCAGGCGGCGTGACCGCTAGCTACTTTGAGTGGGTACAGGACCGTCAAGGCTATTTCTGGAAAGAGGCGATCGTCATTGAGCAGCTTGAGAGTATATTGCGCGAGAGCTTTGGGGATGTGGTGCGTTACTCGGAAGCGCATAACGTGAACAATCGTATTGCGGCCTACATGCTGGCCATCGATCGTGTGGCGTTCACGATCAAGCAACGAGGAATCTACGCATAGGTCGCAGGTTTTCCGAATGACCAAGGCGGATTGGGTGTCTGGAGAAGCTATCGGATACCTGAGCCGCCTTTTGCTATTGCATCGGAGCCGATTCTGAAACGAGAGTGACGCGAGATGCACAGATATTCGGAGGTTTCCCAATGGGCGCGAATGTCTCTGTCAACTTCGATACTCTCAGGTCTGCTCATCCTAATTCTCATGAGATCAAAAGCAAGGTTTCTGTGCCGGAATTCATTGATGAGACTTGCACTGTTCAATTGAGTTATGCACTTAACCATGCCGGATCGGCAATTACGAATTATGAGTTTGCCGATGCGCAGCTGGCAGAGGGCAAGGTACGCGCTTACCAGGCCGATGATGGCATGAATTACATCTACGCCGTTCCGGACGCGAAAGTGTACCTGAATAACAGGTACGGCGATGCGGAGAACTATAAAGGCTCCAAGGAATCAATGAAGGAAAAGATCACCGGACGCCACGGAATTATTGCCTTTGGTCATCGGCACATCGATCTATGGGAAGGAACGAGATTCCACTGGCAGCAGCTCTACCTGGATCTGTGGGGCTTCACGAGCGTCAAGAAGCGCGGCATCTTCTTTTGGGAAGTTACATCGGAGTTCGGATTCTGAATCGGATTTGAGCAACGGGCAGTTTCGTTCGCCGCGTCGATTGCACTGTGGCTGAAGTGTCAGTCGATTTCGATGCGCCAGAAGTCCGCGCCTCCGAGCTTGAGTAGTTGCGCTTTGCCTTCCGCGATGCAGAGGAACTCGGCCGTGTCGGGAATCCAAGGCTGGTCGGCGATGCGGAAGAGGCCATTGCCGATCGGCTCGAGTGGAGAACTGGAGAGCATGAGCCGATCTTTTTGCACGAAGGCTCGTGCATCGCCTGCCCACGCGCCGTCGCTGCGGTAGTGGCCTGCGTAGGCGGCGAATTCCGGCGCCACCTGGAAGGTCTTGGGGCCGGAGTACGAGGCGTTGGTGAACCAGCTTGGGCCGTAGGTGACTTCGATGACAGGCGGCTTGGGTTTGGTCTCTTCCGGTTTAGTAGAGTCTGTCGTCTTTCGGGTAAATTCAAAACCGTATTCCGCAAAACGGCTTTCCATCGTGGAGATGAAGCTGTCTCCGCCTGCGTGCTGCAACGGTACATGGGTGTCGCCGTCGACGAGCGTAAGGCGCTTGCCCTGGGTTGCGAAGACGAGCTTGTGGCCGTCGGGTGCGGTGAAGGTTCCTGCGTAGTCAGCGGCGTTGTCTATCTCTTCTGGATTGGCGATTGCTGGCGGCGCAGGCAGGGGCTTCGATTCTGCTGAGGCGCGGAGTAGACGCACGGCGTATTCCGTGACAGCAGTGGGCCGGTAGCCCTGCATGGCATTGATGGATGCGAAGGCGGCGACGCCTCCATCGAGATCGACGTGAATGGACGAGGCGAAGGAGACCATGCCGCCGGTGTGACGGAGGATCTTGTGTCCGTCAAGCGTGTCGACAGCTATGCCGTAGCCGTAGCTGGCTGTGGGGCTAAACTCCTCGGCTTTGATGTGCGGCGTACTCATCAGGTTGAAGCTCTCTTCCGAGACGATGCGGCCGCTCGAGTATTTGCCGCGATTCAGCAGCATTCGCAGATAGATGGCCATATCTGCTGGAATGGAGGCGATGCAGCCGGCGGCGTTATCCATCACGAGGTTAGGTGCGGGTGCGAGCTTGCCTTGGCGCGGATAGACCTGGTCGTCCCAGTAGATTTCATATCCGGTGGCAGAGCGCGGACGCGAGGCTGTGGTGATGACTGGCTCGGTCTTGCTCATACCTAACGGCGAGAGAATGCGGGCCTGAACGCAGGCGCGCCATGGGCGACGGTCGAGATTCGCAGCGAGGCGGCCGAGGATGTCGAATCCAGCGTTGCAGTAGTGGAAGTGATCGCCGGGCTTGAATCCCTGAGCGAGGCGCACAGATGGGTTGGAGGAGAATAGATTGAGGCTGTCAGGCAAGCCGGAGGTGTGCGTCAACAGGTGGTGAGCGGTGATGGGGCCGAAGCTCTCTGTGATGGGCAGCCAGGGCAGGTATTCGAGTACGGGCTTGTGCAGATCGAGCTTGCCTTCATCGCGCATTTGCAGCAGGACCAGCGCGACAAACGATTTGGTGATGGAGCCGATCTGGAACAGATGTTCTGTGCTGACTGGAACATGCTGATCGACGTTCGCAAAGCCGTAGCCTGCGGTTCGAAGCGTGTGGCTCGCGTCGGTGAGACCCAGCGTGAGACCGGGCGCGTTCATCGCTGGCATGTAGGACGCGACATAGGCGTCGAGGTTTTTATCCAGCGAGCCGGTTGCTTCTGGCATCGGCATCGTTGCCCGAGCAGCGGGAGTCCAGAAGGGAGAAGTGCCAGCGACGGCAGTTGCAACTGCACTGCGCGTGATAAATGCACGACGGGAAAAAGGATCGAGGCTCATAGGAATCGCCTGAGTTTATCATGGCGAAAATCTATACACGCGCAGATTGTGCGGAGACAGAAGATGCGGCAAGGAAGTTGTATACCATATAGCGGAATGAGTACCAGAATACGATTTGCCGGTTTCGCTACACTTCATGCACAGTAACAGTGGGAGTATCCGCGCGATCGCTTTTCTGCGGACGCGGCGAGTTGCTGCGCTCGACGTTGAAAGACATCCCAATCGCGCGCGGCGCTTCTACAATCGGATAGGTTGAGGATTACGGAATCTTATGGCTACCAAGGTGAAAGAGCAGAAGGCGGTTGCTGAAACTAACGGCGCATCGAATGGCTCGCCGCTTATCAGCAACGACAAGCTGCGCCAGCTTTATGCGACGATGCTGAAGTGCCGGACGCTCGAAGAGCGGGCTCGGGTGCTCTTTAAGCAGAGCAAGTTTACGGGAAACTACTATGCCGCGGTGGGCCAGGAAGCAGCGGCGGTCGGGACTGCGATCGACCTGCGGGTTGAAGATACGATCGGGCCATCGCATCGCGACTTCATCACTGGATTTATCAAGGGCGCCCCACTCGACAAGATGCTGTGCCACCTGTATGCCCGGGGGAACAGTCCGGACAAGGGAAGGTCATCGCCGGCGCACTTTGGGTACGCTCCGCTGAATGTGATTACGCCTGCATCGACGATTGCTGCGCAGCTGAATATTGCGACGGGCGTGGCGCTGGCCAACAAGATGAAGAAGAACGATAACATCGCCGTGGCGTATTCGGGTGATGGGTCGACTTCGCTGGGATTCTGGCATGAGGCGCTGAATTTTGCCGGTGTGCATGATCTGCCGATCGTGTTTGTTTGCCAGAACAATCTGTGGGCGGAGTCGGTGAATCTGCAGTTTCAGACCAAGGTGCCGGATATCAGCGTGAAGGCGCAGGCATACGGTTTTCCCGGTATTACGGTCGATGGCAACGACGTGGTCGCGGTGTATCGCGTGGCGCAGGAGGCGATTGCGCGCGCGCGTCGCGGGCACGGTCCGACGTTGATTGAGTGCAAGACATATCGTTGGTACGGGCACTCAGAGATCGATCCGGCGAAGTATCGCGAGCCAGAAGAGGTGGAGCGCTGGAAGGCGAAGGATCCGATTGCCGGGATGGAGCGATATATCACCAGCAAAGGGCTCTTCAGCGCTGCGTGGAAGCAAGAGATAATTCAAGGCTTCAACGTGGAACTGGATGCGGCGATCGAAGTGGCGGAGAAAAGTGCGCTGCCTGAGGGCGTTGAGGCGCTCGATCATGTGTACTCGTTTGATATTCGCGATCGCGTGCTGAATTCGCGGAATTATTCGCCCAGTTACTAGGAATAATCAGCCGTTTCAGACAGGCTGCAAGGATCGGATTGGAAGAACAATGGCACTTGTGACTTATATCAGCGCAATTACTGAGGCGCTGCGTGAAGAGATGCAGCGCGATGAGCGCGTGTTCATTATTGGTGAAGATGTAGGCGTCGAAGGCGGTGTCTTCAAGGCGACCAAGGGACTATATGAGGAGTTTGGCGCGGATCGGGTGATTGATTCGCCGCTGGCTGAGGGCGTTATCGTTTCGGCGGCGATTGGCGCGGCGCTGGCGGGGCTACGGCCGGTGCCTGAGATTCAGTTCTCTGACTTCATTACTCCCGCAATGGATGCGCTGACGCAACAGGCTGCCAAGTTGCGTTATCGTTCCGGCGGGACGCAGACTTGTCCACTGACGCTTCGTGTTTGCTATGGCGGCGGAGTGGGCGGCGGCCTCTATCACTCGCAGACCAACACGACGTGGTTCGCACATGAGCCGGGGCTGGTGGTAGTTGCGCCGGGTACTGTCGCGGATGCGAAAGGGATGCTGAAGGCGGCGATTCGGCAGGACGATCCTGTGATTTATTTCGAGCACAAGAAACTGTATCGTTCGATAAAGGAAGAGCTGCCGGATGGAGATGATTTCGTCACCGACTTGTTCAAGGCTGCGGTGCGGCGACCCGGCAAGGATCTGACGTTGGTGACTTATGGCTGGACCCTTCAGCTTTCGCTACAGGCGGCAGAGAAGATGCACACTGAGACAGGCGCGGAGGTCGAGGTCGTTGATTTACGTGTGCTGAACCCGCTCGACAAGGACACATTCCTCGAGTCGCTAGCGAAGACCGGCCGAATGCTGATTGTGCATGAGGATCACAAGACACTCGGCATCGGCGCGGAGATTTCTGCCATTGCCGCGGAGCAGGCATTCGATTGCCTTGACGCGCCAATCGTGCGTCTGACTGCGCCGGATGTGCCTGCAATTCCGTTCTCGGCCCCTCTCGAGAAGTTCTACCTGCCTTCTGTGGACAAGATTGTTGACGCAGCGAACAAGGTGTTGAACTACTGATAAGCTAAGCACCTGAATTGTTTTGAACAGCAAACGCTCTTCTCTCGGGAAGGGCGTTTGTTTCGTTGACCCTGCTTGGGGCGCTTGAGTAGAGTTAGGGCATGTATATGCTGAGCAGTGGGTTGCGCCGTCTGGGCGTGCGTGGTCTTTTATCGCTTGCGGGTGCTGCCATGTTTCTGTATGTTGCGCCAATGGCAGCGGAGGCCCCCGGAGAGGCGCCTACGGCCAAGGATCACCGGCCGTCTACTCCGTGCAATATATCTGTATCGGGATCGCCATACATTCCAATGGATAGCTGGATGTACCCGGCACTTACAAGGCTGTATTCTCTCGGCTATCTCGACTCGGCATTTCTTGGGCTGCGGCCCTGGACGCGCCTGAGTGTCATTCATATGCTGGAGGAAACTCAGGCGGGCCTTGAAGATGCTCCGGACAACGCCGCAACGCAGGAGGCGCAGGAAATTTACGACGCGTTATGGCATGAGCTGAGCCTGGACGCGGAAGGGCCGTGCTTCGGACATCGCGGGCAGTTTCGCATCGAGTCCGGCTATACCGTCCTGCGCGGAATTACGGGTACTCCTCTGCACGATAGCTACCATATTGGCCAGTCGATCACCAACGATTACGGAAGGCCTTACGAAAACGGATTCAATAACTATTCCGGTATCAGTGGTTATGCCACCGCGGGGATCTTCACGCTATACGCGCGCGGAGAGTTCCAATATGCCCCCTCTGGGGTGGGATATTCGCAGTCGCTCTTCGATCTCCTCTCAAATATAGATGTCATTCCGGTTGCTACCAATCCGGAGCAGGATACGATTCCGCTGGGACCGATCGACTCGCAGGCGCATTTTCGGTTGCAGGAGGGCTATCTCTCGGCTCATGTGCTGGGCCACGAAGTATCTTTTGGAAAGAAAGATCAGTGGTGGGGGCCGGCCCAAGGCGGAGCCTATGCTTATAGCACCAATGCCGAGAATATCTATTCGTTTCAGATAGACCGTGTCGAGCCGCTACGCATTCCGTGGCTTTCGAAACTGACCGGACCTTTCCGCTATGAGTTCCTGGTGGGCTCGCTGAAGGGGCATACGTTTTATAACGACCCGTGGGTTCATGCAGAGAAGATCAGCTTCAAGCCCACACAGAACGTGGAGTTCGGATTTGAGCGAACGGTAATCTGGGGCGGCCAGGGGCATGTGCCTATTACGATCCACTCGTTTTTGAAGAGCTTCTTCAGCTTGCAGAACGTTACCGCCGAGGAAAAGCTTTCGCGGAATGATCCCGGGGCACGGTTTGGCGCTTTCGATGCGTCATATCGCCTGCCTTACCTGCGTAACTGGCTTACGTTCTTTGTGGATTCGGAGGCGCACGATGACGTGTCGCCGATCTCGGCTCCGCGTCGCGCAGATTTCAGGACAGGGCTGTATCTCTCGCATGTACCTGGAGTCCCGAAGCTGGATCTGCGTGTGGAGGCGGCGATGGATGACCAGTCCACGTCGCGCAGTGTCAACGGCCATTTCACCTATTACGAGGGTCAGCAGCCGCAAGGCTACACTAATGCGGGGCAGATTTTTGGAGACTGGATGGGACGCGAGGCCAAGGGCGGTCAGGCCTGGCTCACATGGCACTTGAGCGGCAACGAGTGGATCCAGGTAAGCTGGCGCGGGCAGAAGGCGGCGAAGGACTTCATCCCCGGTGGCACGACGATTAACGACGTGAGCGCGCAGGTGGTGAAGAGATTCGGCCCAAATTTCGAGTTGAATGCGAGCTTTACCCACGAAGGGTATCTTGCGCCGGTATATCTCAGTGGCAGGCAGTCTGTAACATCGACAAGTGTCCAGCTGACCTGGTACCCGCGACATAAGATCAGCTTCTGAGCTCTAACTCATGTTGATGCCGGCTGAGCGGTAGATTTCGCGGATATAGGTCATGTCGCGCAGGCCCTCTTCGCCCAGGCTCTGCGGTGTCTTATTTTCCAGGATGCAGTTGGAGAAATGGTCCGCTTCCCGCGTGAAGTGGATCGGATCCTTCTCAGGATTCGGTTGATCGACCTTCACGAACTTTCCCTTGGAGTCGAAGTATTCCGCCTGCAGGCGAAGGCCGTCATAGATAAATGCGGGGTTGACTTCAAGCCAGCCTTTGGAGCCGTAAACGCGGAAGTAACCATCCATCTGCGCACCGTACGTGGTATTGCAGGTGGCGACGATGCCTGAAGGGAATTTCGTCGTCCACACGACATTTTCTTCGACGGTTTTGAAGCGCAGATCGTTGGGATTGGTGTGCGCGTAGGCGGTTATACTTGCAGGCTCTTCGCCGGTGAGATAGCGGGTGGCGTTGAGGCTGTAGATGCCGACATCCATGAGCGGGCCGCCTCCGGCTAGTGGCTTGTCGAGACGCCATTCGCCGGCGCCGCAGTTGAAGCCGAAGGCGCTTTGAATGGATTGAACTTCGCCGAGTGCGCCGTCGCGGATGAGCTTGACGGCGGCGAGATTGGTCGGTTCGTAGTGGCAGCGATACGCGATCATCAGCTTGACGTTGGCAGACTTGCAGGCGTCAATCATGGCCTGAGCGTCTGAGACACTGGTGGCCATTGGCTTTTCGCAGAGGACATTCTTGCCGGCCTTGGCGCAGCGGATCGTGTACTCGGCGTGCATGGAATTGGGCAGACCGATGTAGACCGCTTCGATAGCCTTGTTGTCGCGGATGGAGTCCATGTTCTCGTAGTTGTAGATCGAGGACTTGGGGACGCCGTACTTATCTGCGTATTTGGCGGCTTTATCGGGGTGTCCGCTGACGAGGGCAACGACTTTCGAATTGCTGGTGGCCTGAATGCCAGCCATGAAGTGATCGGAGATGCGGCCCAGACCGATTATGCAGTAGCTGATTTTGCGGCCTCCGCTTTGAGCGGCGAGGCTTGGCGTCAGTTGAGGAGCAAGCTGGGCGGCGAGTCCAAGAGCACTGAGTCTGGTGAAGTCGCGGCGTGAGAGATTCATTGGTGGATGCTCCTGTAAGTCGATTTTTGGCGCGGGGGCGAGGGGATCTTCGATTGCGCTTCGAGTATAAGCGATTGTTGTATCAATGAGGGGCGGGGACAGCTGTGAGGTCGAGCCACGGCGAGTGTGAAAGGTGGGTTACACTCAGGTTGATGCGGGGCGCCGGATGAGGGTATTTGGAATTGATTGCGGGACGGAGATCACCGGTTATGGGGTGGTCGAGTCGGACGAGATAAGCCGCAATCCACGGTTGATTTGCTGCGCTTTCGGGGCGATTCGCCTGCCCAAGCAGCAGACGATGCCGCAGCGGCTCCAGCTGGTGTTTGATGGACTGAATGTGGCGCTCCAGCAATGGCAGCCGGATGTGGTTGCGGTGGAAGAGGTCTTTTACTCGGTGAATGCCAAGTCGGCTCTGAAGCTGGGGCAGGTTCGAGGAGTAGCGTTGCTGGCCGTAGCCCGGATGGGGCTCCCGCTTGCCGAATATGCGCCGCTGAAGATCAAGTCGTCGGTAGTGGGGTATGGGCTCGCGGGCAAGGAGCAGGTGCAGTTCATGGTGGCGCGCCTGCTGGAACTGGCCGAGCCGCCCAATCCTCCCGATGCAGCCGATGCTCTGGCAGTGGCTATTTGCCATCTCCATACTGCTCAGACCTGCGCTTTGCAGGGGGGACGGCGATGAGGGAAATGCTCCGCGCCAGTTTGATGGCAGTGATACTGCTTGCAGCCTTGTTGCCGGTTGCGGCGCCCGGTCAGCAGGCGGCGGTGTTTGAGGTCGATTTCAAGAATGAAGGGGTAACGCCTTCGAACTGGAAGATCACGCTGAATTCCGATGGTAGTGGCCAATTCGATTCCTGGGGCGGTCACGCACAGCCACAGGATAGCAACCTGATCACTGCGGGAGAGGTCCATCGGCCCATCCAACTGGGCAGGGAATTCACTGACCACGTCTTCGAGATTGCGAAAAAGCGGAAGCTGTTTGCATTTCCCTGCGAGAGCCACATGAAGGTCGCCTTCCAGGGTAGCAAGCGCTTTAGTTATTCAGGGCCCGAGGGCAGCGGTTCCTGTGAATTTAATTACTCGAAAGACAAAGAGATACAGGGGCTCGGCGACTCGATGATGGCGCTTGAAACGACAGTGCAGTACGGGGCGCGTCTTGAGAAATTGCTGCAACACGACCGCCTGGGTCTGGACCACGAGATGGAGAACCTGGCGACGGCGGCTCATGATGGGAATGCCGTTGAGCTCGGGGTTATTCACGATACGCTGGCGCGCATTGCGTCGGATGAACAGGTGCTTGAGCGGGCACGGCGCAAGGCGCGTCTATTGATGGCGCAGCCGGATTGAAAAGGAATAAGATTCACTTAGGAATCCAGTAAAATGAGCGACGATTCCAGCGACTTTTGCGGCTGCAGCGGGTCTTAGTAAGGTTGAGGGGCGTCACTTCAATGTCAGCTGTCGACGAGGGGCGTTTAGAAGGTAGCTGGCGCGAAGATGACGCGATTGGGCCAGGGATAAGCAAAGGGAGAGTTCTCCATGAGCACGATTCGGAGGAACCAGGTTAGTTCAAGCACAGTCGGGATGATCCAGAACAACACAATTCGAGGCGCGGTGAACGCCGCGCGATTAGCGCTGTTTTTGTTGGCCGTGATGAGCGTCACCTCGGCGGGCACAGCATGGGCCGGCTCAGCAGACGATGACAATACGAACACCCCGACCGGGGGCGCTGACTCAAGGGCTGTTCGGTTGGCCAGCGTCGAGGGCGACGTGCAGGTAATCCAGGACGGGCAGGTGATTGCCAATCCCGCCCTCGCAAACCTGCCGATGTTTGAGGGCACGCAGGTGGTGACCGGCAACGAAGGCCGAGCCGAGGTTCAGCTCGACGACGGCGGTAGCATTGCGCGGCTCTCTCCGAACACAACGCTGACCTTTACCGTGCTGCAGCAACAGGGATCGAGAATCCGAACCGAGGTAGTTGTGAACGGCGGTCTCGCGTACTTCGAGATGAAGCCGAGCAACAGCGAGCGCAGCTTGAAGGTGAATTACGGCACGACGGCGTTTTCGGCGACCAGCTTCTCTGTGGTTCGCGTGAGTATGGATAGCGCTCCTGGGCGGCTGGCCGTTTTTTTCGGGGAATGTTCATGTCGAGGGGGCGGACGGCTTTCAGGCGGACGTTCACGGGGGTGAGAGTCTCGGCCTCAACGGAAATGGCGGCGGATACGATATTTCGGAGACGATCGAGCAGGATTCGTGGGATAGCTGGAATGCCGATCGCGACCAGGCGCTCAACGCGGAGTTTTCCGAGAGAACACAGGCATCGACGGGCGTGAACGACTACCAGAGTGCAGGGATGAGCGATCTGGACGCGAACGGGAACTGGTATGACGTGCCTGGACAGGGCTACGTGTGGTCTCCGTATGATGCGCAGGCTTATGGAGCGAGTTGGGATCCTTATGGATTCGGGAACTGGGTCTTTTATCCGCGCTTCGGGTATGTCTGGGTCTCCGGCTATAACTGGGGTTATGCGCCGTACCAGTGCGGGTACTGGAATTTCTACTCCGGTTTTGGATGGGGATGGGCTCCGGGATTTGGCTGCAGTCCGTGGTGGGGAGGCGGCGGATACTATGGCGGCGGATACTACAACATTGCGACTTTCCCACGCGGCTACCGTCCGCCGAGACGGCCGCTGCCTGGTCCGCATCCGGTCCCGCATAATCCTGGAGATGGCGGAGCCCGTGCGGGCTTCCACAACTCCAATGGCACGATTCGCCGCACCGGGTATGATCCTGTCCCTGTAGATCGGAGGCTCGCGGGAACAACATCGCCGCCTGGAACGGGCAGACCTTTGCCCCAACCGATGACGATCGCTGGGCACACGGTGGAGCCGCTGCGCCCTGTCGCGCCGAGGGCCGGCTACGAACGCTCGACCACGACGTTTGTGAACCGAAACGGCAACGTACCGTCGCCATCGCAGGGATACTATGGCGGGTCGCATTCGGTGTATCCAGGGAACACGTATCCGGGAAGCACGATGCCGGGGCGGACTGTTACGGGTAATCCGTCGCCGGTTTACAGGCCGCCGGCGCCTGTGAGCCGTCCAGCTCCGCCGCCTGCACGCGCACCGTCGTATGGCGGCACGCCATCTGCGGGTAGCCACTCTTCCATGGGAGGTGGTGGCGGGGGCGCTCCGCATAGTGCTCCAGCGCCGTCAGCCCCGCACAAGTAACACCGTTATCACTGAAACAAGAGCGCCGATCCTGAATTGGGTCGGCGCTTTGGTTTTGCATCAACGTTATTAGAGAGAACGCCAGAGAGCTGCGAGTTGATCGAGTGACAGCGCTTCTGCACGAATCAACGCGGGCAAACCCAAAGCGACGAGGACCTCGGATATTTGCCTAGGATCCCGACCAGCGGCGCGGAGACTGTTGACGAGGGTCTTGCGTTTGAGCGCAAAGGCTTGTTTGAGGAAGGCGATGAAGGGTGCTTCTTCGACTTGCAGTTCGGCGAAGCGTGGGGCGAAGTTCCAGCGGAAGACGGTGGAGTGGACATCAGGCGGTGGTGAGAATGCGCTCGGCGGCAGGGTGAAGAGCGGCTCCGTTGTGCCGTAGAGCTGGAGCGTGACGGTGAGCAGGCCGTAGTCTCGCGAGCCGGGTGATGCTGTGACGCGATCGGCGACTTCCAGCTGCACCATGAGAACGGCACGTTCCAAAGATGTGGATTGCGCGGCGAGACGGAGCAGGATGGGCGAGGTGATGTAGTAGGGCAGGTTGCCAGCGACGAGAAGTGGCTGGCCTGCCTCCTTTGCAGCCTCGGCGAAGTCGAACTGCAGCACGTCTTTCTGGTGGACCGTTACAGTGGTCTGGGAGAAGCGCTGCCTAAGCGCAGATGCAAGAACGCGATCAAGCTCCACGACGATGAGGTGTTTGGCGCGTGCGGCGAGCTCTTCGGTGATGGCGCCCTTGCCGGGGCCGATCTCGACGACAGTGCGTGTGCTCAGATCGCCGAGGGCCGACGCTATGCGTTGAATAGCCTGTTGGTCGCGGAGAAAGTTTTGTCCCAGTTTTGGCTTTACTGCCACTGTGATCCCTTCATACACAAAACAGCGTCGCGAGGCGTAGTAGACTTGGCGGGTTGAGGCTGTTTTTGGTTTTTCGATGCTTCATTGCGATGGCGGGGCTGCGTCTCCAATTGTGAACAGAGTTATTTGATTGCCATTGCGTGTTCTACGTGACCAGTGCGTGCGAGTCGGCGACGGAGGTGAGTACCAGATGCATATTGTATTTGCTGCTTCGGAGTGCGTGCCCTTTGCCAAGACAGGCGGACTCGCAGACGTGGTTGGTGCGCTGCCGCCCGAACTGGTCCGGCTGGGCCACCAGGTGAGCGTCTACCTGCCGCTGTACAAGACGGTGCGCAAGTTTCTGCCCGAGGATTTCAAGTACGCTGTCCGGTCGATCACTGTGCCATTTGAGTATTACAACCGCTTTGCCGCGATTGTCGATGGCGGCGTACGGGATGGCGTTCAGTATTACTTTGTCGATTGTCCGGAACTCTTTGACCGCGACGGATTTTATGGACCCAAGGGTGGGGTCGGGGACTATGGAGATAATGCTGAGCGCTTCGGGCTCTTTTGCCGTACGGTACTAGAGGCCAGCAAGCAGCTTGGCGTGCCGCAGGTCTTTCATGTGCACGACTGGCAGGGGGCGATGATTCCGATCTATCTGCGGACCATCTATTATTTCGACCCGGTGCTCAGGCCGGTTGCTACGGTCTTGACGATTCACAATGCGGGCTATCAGGGATGGTTTCCGCCGAAGACAATCGAGCAGTTGTTGCTGCCGTGGGACCTATTCACGTTTGACAAGGTGGAGCAGAACGATACTTTCAATTTCTTGAAGGGCGGGCTGATCTATTCGGACTACCTGACGACGGTGAGCCGGACTTATGCGCAGGAGATTCAGACGCCGGAATTTGGCGCGGGCCTCGAGTCGGTGTTGATCAAACGGCATTGGGACCTGCGTGGAATTCTGAATGGCGTCGATTATGCGCAGTGGGATCCGGCTCGCGATCCAAAGCTGGCGGCGCACTATTCGGCGGAGGACCTGACAGGGAAGAAAGAATGCCGCCGCGATTTGCTGCATGCCTTCGGGCTGAATGACGTTCCGCACACGACGCCGGTGATCGGGATTGTTTCGCGCTTTGCCACGCAGAAAGGTCTGGATTTCATTGCGCAGATCGCCGACAAGTTGACGGAGCGCAACATGGTCCTGGTGGCGCTGGGAAATGGAGAGCCGTATTACGAAAATTTCTTTCGGGACTGGGCTGCCAAGCGGCCGCATCAGATCGCGACTCAGATTCGTTATGACGAGTCGCTCTCGCACAAGTTGGAGGCAGGTTCGGATATTTTCCTGATGCCCTCGCGCTACGAGCCGTCGGGGCTGAACCAGATGTACTCCCTCAAGTACGGAACCGTTCCTGTGGTGAGGGCGACGGGCGGCCTCGAAGACACAATTGAAGAGTGGCACGCCGATGAACGGACCGGAACAGGATTCAAGTTCTACGGCTACCACCCGGGCGATCTGCTGTGGGCGATTGACCGCGCACTGTGGGTCTACCATAACGACCCGGACGGCTGGAAGACACTGATGCTCAACGGGATGGCGAAAGATTACAGCTGGGTGCATCCGGCGAAAGAATATGTCGAAGTGTATGAAGAAGTTTTGAGGCGAAGAGGTTAGCGGAAGACGCGGACGGTGTTTCCGGCTAAGATTAGAGTATGAAGCGATTTGACCGGGCGATGTATGCGATGTTCCTGCTGGTGCTACTGGCGGATGTTGCCCGGGCGCATGCCTCGGTACCTGCGGATGGTGAGTCGGGACTGATATTGAGTGCCGCCAGCCAGTTGCAGGTTGCGCCGGCAGGAGGGGCGATTCTTGCCCTTCGTGCCGAAGGCTCGGCTTCGCAGATCACAACGCTCCGGCGCTTTGCGTTGCAGTTTCATGGCTGGTCGAAGAATTTCGGCGATTTTTCTGGCGCTTCCCCCGCAGTGGCTGCAGTTTCCTCGGAGACCGGCGGCAGTTCTCGTTTTATTCCACCGGATCGGCCCGGCCTTTCCTTTATCGCTGTCTTCGAGCATTCGGGGAACCCCGCCCCTTAGGTCTCCCACCCCTGCTCTGGTGTGAGCGAATTGTTACCCATGCGAGCTAATCGTGAACAGCTTTCATGGCAACCATCCGCTTAGAAGACTTATTGTTCATGCTTCGAAAATATGAGGCATTTACACTGATAAATGGAGAGTTTCGCCTTGTTCGGTAAGCTGCTTACAAAGATATTTGGAACCAACAATGAGCGCGTGATCAAGCGCCTGTTGCCTGTCGTCACTCAAGTCAATGCCTTCGAACCGCAGATGAAATCGCTGAGCGATGAAGAGCTGCGTGCGAAGACCGTGGAGTTTCGTGCCCGGATCGCCCAGCGGCTTGAGGGGATTACTGATTCTGACGAGATCAAGGCTGCGGAGAAGGCGGCGCTCGACGATCTCTTGCCCGAGGCCTTTGCCGTGGTGCGTGAGGCGGGTATTCGCGCGGTGAAGATGCGCCACTTCGACGTGCAGCTGATCGGCGGCATGGTGCTGCACCAGGGCAAGATCGCCGAGATGAGAACCGGCGAGGGTAAGACGCTGGTCGCGACGCTCTCCTGCTATCTGAATGCACTGGCAGGTCACGGCGTGCACGTGGTTACAGTCAACGACTATCTGGCAAAGCGCGACGCCGAGTGGATGGGCAAGATCTACGAGTTTCTCGGGTTGACCGTTGGCGTGATTGTGCACGATCTCGATGACAACCAGAGGCGCGAGGCATATGCGGCCGATATCACGTACGGCACCAACAATGAGTTCGGCTTTGACTACCTGCGCGACAATATGAAGTTTGAGCTGAAGGACTGCGTACAGCGTGGCCACTACTACTCGATCGTCGACGAGGTTGACTCGATCCTCATCGATGAGTCGCGCACACCGCTGATCATCTCCGGCCCGACCGATCAGACGACAGATAAGTATGCGCGTGTCCGCAAGATTATTCCCCAGCTTGAGCTTGGCGAAGAGATCGATCCGGGCCAAGGCGAATCAAAGATATTTACGGGCGATTACGTCGTCGATGAGAAGCACCGGACGATCGGCGTGACCGACGAGGGCTGGATCAAGATTGAAGAACTGCTGGGGATCGACAACATTGCTGAACCCGAAAACTGGGATCTGAAGCACTACGTAGAGGTGGGCATCAAAGCCCATTCGCTCTACAAGCGCGACGTGGACTACGTGGTGAAGGACGGCGAGGTGATTATCGTCGATACCTTTACGGGACGCCTGATGCCGGGACGGCGCTGGTCTGACGGATTGCACCAGTCGGTCGAAGCGAAGGAAGGTGTCACGATCCGCAAGGAAGACCAGACGCTGGCGACGATTACCTTTCAGAACTACTTCCGCCTCTATCGGAAGCTCTCAGGCATGACGGGCACAGCCGAGACCGAAGCTGCCGAGTTCGACAAGATTTACAAGCTCGAAATTACGGTCATCCCGACCAATAAGCCGATGCTTCGTGAAGACAGCTCAGACATTGTCTACCGCACCATCAAGGAGAAGTACAAGGCGGTCGCCGAGGACATTGCCGCGCTGCATGAGACCGGGCAGCCGGTGCTGGTCGGAACCACATCGATCGAGAAGAGCGAGCTGCTCTCTCAGACGCTGCAACGCAAGGGCGTAAAGCACGTGGTGTTGAACGCTAAGTTTCACGAGCGCGAGGCCGAGATTGTGGCGCAGGCGGGCAGGCTCGGGATGGTGACTATCTCGACCAACATGGCCGGCCGCGGTACGGATATTCTGCTGGGCGGCAATCCTGACTTCATGACCCGGCAGGAGCTTGTGAAGAACCAGCTAGCGCGCGCGATCAGCGCAGCCGAGGGGGCCATCAATCCCATGGCGCCGCCGGGATTTCTGCGCTTCTATTATCAGGGGCAGGAGTTCGAGACTCCGGAGCGGCAGTGGGAAGAAGTGAACCGTGATTATGTGGCCGCAGTGCAGGAGGAGCACGGTGCTGTCGTAGCGGCGGGTGGTCTCTTCATTCTGGGCACGGAACGGCACGAGTCTCGGCGCATTGACAACCAGCTGCGCGGCCGCGCGGGTCGTCAGGGTGATCCGGGTGCGTCGCGATTCTATCTCTCGCTTGAAGACGACCTGATGCGAATCTTCGCGAAGGCATGGGTCTCCACGCTGCTCGAACGCCTAGGCATGGAAGAAGGCGTGCCCATCGAGTCGCGCATGATCTCCAAGCGCATCGAGGGCGCACAGAAGGCAGTCGAGTCGCAGAATTTCGAAAGCCGCAAACATCTGCTCGAGTACGACGACGTGATGAACAAGCAGCGCGAAGCGGTCTACGGACTGCGGCGTTCGCTGCTAATGGCGGTAGAACAGCGGGAGCTGATTCTCGAGGATTATCTCTCTAATATTCTTGGCGCGGCGCTTGATCAGTTCGCACCCGAAGATCGGCATGTGGAGCAATGGGACATCAAGGGACTGAAAGGCAGGCTGATTGAGCAGTTCGGCTTTGATCTGAATAAGAGCGGGCTCGACCCGCTGGAAATCACTCGGCACGAACTCGGTGACGGCATCTACAAACAGCTGGTAGCGGAATACGAGGCGAAGGAGTCGATTCTTGGCGCGGAGGCAATGCGCTACCACGAGCGGATGGTGATGCTGAGCGTGCTCGACGGCTTGTGGAAGGACCATCTTCTCTCGATGGATCACCTGAAAGAAGGCATCGGCCTGCGAGGATATGCGCAGCAGGATCCGCTGGTGGCTTACAAGCGCGAGTCCTTCGACATGTTTGAAGCGATGATGACGCGCTTCCAGGAAGATACGACGCGGTTCCTCTTCCGCATGCAGATTGTCGGTCCGGATGGCGAGCCGATGACGGAAGCGCCAAGGCTGGTGCGCGAGGTGCCGGCTGCTCCGCCGGTGGAAAGTGCGTCTAGGACCCCAACGCTGGAGATTCCAGTTGCGACCCGTGCGCCGTCGACGACTATCGACGCGCTTGAGAAGGAGTTCGAGCGCAGGAAGAAGCGCGAGCTCGAGGCGGCACGGTTTGCCGGCGGTTCTGCCAATGGCAGCCAGCAGGCGCAGCGCAACGCGGGCAGCAAGGTTGGGCGCAACGACCCCTGTCCGTGTGGATCAGGTAAGAAATACAAGAAGTGCCACGGCACCGAGGCCTGAAGCAGCAAAAAGACGGGTGGGGAATAGCTCTCCACCCGCTCTGCATCAATGGTCAGCAGAAAAATGCGATTCCTGATGCCGCAGGTCGCGCCTACTGCGTCAGCGCGAAGTTAACATCGACCTCTACAGTTGATTCACTCGGCCCAGTGCCAAACTTCCAGCGCAGCACAGCCTCTTCAGCAGCGCCTGCCAGGATGTGATTGCCGCTGACGGTCTTGGTGGACGTGACGGAACCATCTGGCGCGACGGTCGCGGCTACCCTAACCACTCCTGATACGCGAAGGCGCCTGGCCATCTCGGGATAAGCAGGGGGCACCCAATGTTTGATGGGCCTATCCAAGTGATCGTCGGCTCCTCGAATGGGGAGGCAGAGAATCAGCGCAAGCGCTAAGGCACCCGCTGTTGCGATTACGGGCGATGCTGGGAATCTCAATCCTGAAGGGGAAATTTGTACTTCTGTTGCTTTGTCCGAGGCGGTGGTTTTCTCCAGATAGAGGCCCGCGCCAAACGGCTTTGGAGCGGGAGAAGCCGCATCTGCGGCAGCTTTGAGGTTCTGAATATGCCTCGTCATTGTGGACACTCCCAATCACCAGCGCAAAGCGTGCTTAACGGCTCTATCGGCGCAGGTGACGGAAGCATTAGCCGAAGCCAATGAGTTTTTGCGAAGAGAGTTGGAGAGGGAGTTCGTCGCGAAGGGCTAGCGAGAATCGCCGCCAGGCTGAATCTCTGCGAAGGTGAGGTGCTCCGCGTTACTGCCGGTTTGTTCGCGCCACTGCTCGAAGAGGCGGCCGTAGCTCATCGTCATCTGATCGCCGGCAGGAATTTCGAGCAGCCCGGTAACCTCGTCGATCCACTCGGGCTTGCCTTCGAGTTCGGCGAAGACGCCGATCGGCGTTTCGTCAATGACGCAATGGCCGCGACCATCGTCCCACTCAGAGCGCCATTTCTCGTACCGAAAAGCCGGTATGAGGCCGATGGAGGAGAAGACTTCAGCGAGCGCCTTTCCATCAGAGACTTCGGTTTCCGTTTCGACGCGATGTTTGTGCCGGTCTTCGCCGACGCCCGAATCAGGCACGCGCTTATGAGTAAGGAGCCAGTGGTTGTTGTACAGGCGAATGCGAAGGATTTCGCGCCGGTTACGCAGGCTGCGGTCCCTCCAGTCGTAGAGGGTATTGCGCTCGAAGCTGCGCGGAGTCATGAGGCGAAAGCCGAGCAGGGCCAGCTGTTCCTCGAGTTTCGACTTATCTGCGACCGGAAATTTGATTTCGGTTTCAATGGCCATCGTAAAGAGCGAGTATACGCAGGGTCAGAGGGCCCGGTCGAGACAGCGATGCGCAATCCTCGTTACGGCCGTGCTCTTTATCGGACAATGGAAGGGTGAAGACGCTGCGATATGTCGTTGATGCTGACCAACTGGGAACCAACGAGGCTGAGCGCGTGCTGGATGAGGTGGCCGCGATTCTGCGTCGCGGCGGAACAGTAGCGCTGCCCACCGAAACGGTGTATGGCCTGGGAGCGAATGCGCTGGATGCGAAAGCAGTGGCGGCGATCTTCGCAGCAAAGGAGCGGCCTGCGTGGGACCCCGTCATCGTGCATGTGGCGGATGAAACAATGCTGCGGTCTGTCGTGGCAGAGGTGCCGGGGGCGGCTCGGAATCTGATGCAGGCTTTCTGGCCGGGTCCACTTACCCTTCTGCTACCCAGGTCGGGGGCGGTCCCGGATTCGGTGACGGCGGGCCGGCCACTGGTCGCGGTTCGAATGCCGGCGCACCCGGTCATGCTAGAGGCTATCCGTCGTGCAGGTGTGCCAGTTGCGGCGCCGAGCGCGAATCGCTTCGGACACGTAAGCCCGACCACTGCCGCGCACGTACTAGAGGATCTCGACGGTCGTGTCGACGCGGTCGTCGATGCCGGTCCGGCAGTTCATGGGGTCGAGTCAACCGTGATTGATCCGAACCTGTGGCCGATGATGATCTACCGGCCGGGAGCAGTGACGATCGAACAGATTCGCGCCATCGTTAGAGATGTGGAGTTTTATGGCGAGCGGCACAAGCTGGTTAGTGATTCGGTCGAATCGCTGCCGTCTCCTGGCGTGGGAATACGCCACTACGCGCCTCGAGCGAGGTTGTTGCTCGTTGAAGGCGAGGCGGACGAGCTGGCAGGACGGTTGCGTGATAAGGCTGACGAGTTGGTGAATGAACGGGTTGGAGTGATGTGGCCTGATGGCCTGCAGAACGATGCAGCGGGGTTGAATTCGGTGGAGATATTTCCCTGGGGCCGATGGGGTTATCCCGAAGAGTTGGCGCAGCGGGTTTTTGCGGGATTGCGTACGCTGGATGCTGCCGGATGCTCAGTGATCCTGTGCCCGATGCCGCCTGAGGATGGCATCGGCGGGGCGATACGCGATCGGCTGCGGAAGGCCGCCAGGGTTTGAATCAGACTTCGGGGGCGGTACCGATTTCACCCGCCTTGTAGAGGTACTTGATTGCGGTCTTGTAAATCAGCATACGCAGCTTTCCGCGCACCTTGATGGAGTTGCGATCGTACCATTCGATCACGCCTTGAACTCGCGTGCCGTCTTCGAGAATGAAGATCATCTGGGTCTGGAGCTGGATCTGCTTTTGCAGGTAGAACAGTTCCGCCTGATGGTTGGAAGTGCCCAGGTCTTCCGAGCTAATGGCTGCGAAACGCTTCTGAGGCAGCTTTTCGGAGGGCGTGCGCCGCTTGCGGGCTGGTGCGGCAGGGTCTAGTTTTTTACCGGAAGCAGAGGGAGCGGAAGCGCCCAACGCCGGAATGCCGGCACCAAAAACAGGTACCTCGACGGCCGCCGAGGGGACCCGAATGGGATTCTGCACGAAATTTTGTACGCCGCGTTTGTTCATGATCAACGGCTCCTGGAGGAAATCTCGCCCCAGGCTCGGCCCTCGGCAACAAAGCTGCACACGCGCAGAGGAGCGCATTTCCGGCATTCCGAGTCAGCTGAGCGAGTACTGAATGTCTTGAGCATACAGATGCGGACGCCCTCTAGCTGGTTGCACCGGGAAATTTTTGCCAGAAAGTTACATCTGGCCCACGTGCCGCAATTCGCTCAAAGTCGCTCGAGCGACACGGCCATTGCATCGAGCGAGAGGGAGCGAAGCAGGTTGCGGCGCATGCCTCGCTCGACCTCAGCGAGTTCACGCGCGGCACGATCGATCCAATCGAGATCGACGCCTTGTGCCAGTTGGCCAAGCTCGGCGGCAATGTCCTGATTGCGAACCAGATGCGGCGTGCCAGCGGTGACCATCAGCAGGTCTTGGATGAGCTTGTTGGTGGTACGCAACAGGTTTAGCGTCTTCTCCTGCCCGTCGGCCCCGCCGCGATAGGCCTCAGTAGTACGGAAGAGGGCTGAAAAATCCGGCTCACGCAGAGCCGAGCGCAGGATGGTGAGTGCGTCCTGGCGGCTGGCGATGTAAGCATCGACGTCGAAGCCCAAGGCGCGGCCGACTGCGCCTTCTGACAGGCAGGCGATCAGAGCGCGGCGCGGGGCTTTCAGGTCGGGACGGCGGGCGGCGAGCAGTTCTTCCAGCGTCTTGATCGGCACGGCGCCGAGACGAAAGAGCATAGCTCGCGAGCGGATGGTCGGCAGCATCTCGGCGGGGTTTTCGCTGAGCAGGATGAGCGTGCAGTTGGGTGGCGGCTCTTCAAGGACTTTGAGCAGGCTGTTGGCCGCCTCTTTCATGAATGCCGATGAGGTGAAGAGAAAAATGGAGCGCCGCGCTTCGACGGGGGGGCGGTAGTACGCGTTGTGAATAACCTGGCGGACCTGGCCGATCTTGACGAGATTTTGCGGTGGATCGGGCGGGATGATGAGCACGTCGGGGTGCGGCTGAATGAGGATGCGGGTCTCGCGCTTGTCGACTTCGCGCAGGTCTTCGCGGGCGGCAAGAGCCGCTGCGGCTGCGGTTTCTAGGTCCGCGGCCTGGCCGATGCGCTCGCAGTTGCGGCACACGCCGCAGTAGTCGGGCAGGCCGTTCCGCCCCAACGACGAAGACCCGTCGTTGGGGACCCCGGTCTTCGAATTTGAAACAACCGGATTGAGGCAGTTGATCAGCCGTGCGAACATCAGGGCCAGGGTATACTTGCCCGCGCCGCGCGGCCCGGCAAGGATCACGGCTTGCGGCACACGGTCGTGCAGAACGCTCTCGCGCAGCCGGTCTGCGGTGGCTGTGTTGCCGAGGAATTCCTGAAAGCCCATATACTGAGCCTAAAGCATTCGGAGTGCCGGTTCGCGGCGGCTGGTCGTTGCGGGTACGCCGTTGTTTGTCGAGCTAGAGGATATTTTCAGCCGTATCCACGCTTAAGCGTGAGCTGCGATTCATCGCAAAGTCAAGCCGTCGCAGAAGATCAAGCTTTTAAACTAGCTCCGTGAACGATACTTCTTCCGCCAAGCACATGTCGCGTAGGCACTTCCTGAGAACCATGAGGGGAGTTTTGATCTCTGTTGCCCTTCTTCTTCTGGCAAATATGAGCCAGTCGAGCTTAAATGCTCAGCAAACGCGAAAAGGCAGCTCTGTTCTTATCGAGCAGACCCGCCTTGATTGGGATCATTCCGGCAACTCGACAACTTTTTCTTTGTTTCGTAGGCCGGGAGATGTTGGGTCGGATCAACCGGACCGCTTGGTCATTAAGCAGGCAGGAAAGCCAGACTGGAGCCTGAACAATCGAGGTGACGCATGGGCTCCTTTATCGGAAACGGGTTTGCCTGTGTACCGGAAGCAAGCGAAGCGTCTCTTCTTTGTTTCAGCAGGCTCAGAACCGAATGCTCGAATCTATCTCGTTCTCAAGGGCGAAAGCTCGGGCTGTTGCGTTGGGAGTCTGACGGTTCTCACTTCCGGTGAAGGTGGGACGCCAAAGATTGTTTTTCATGAATCCAGCTATGAGATTCATGCGATCACGCCGACGGACGGGAACGCTCTGGAACTCATTGGGAGATCCAGCGATTCGGAAGTGTGGGCCACGAAGAATGCCCAGAGCTACGATCCGTATCGCATTTATCTCTTTCGAGGGGCGCAGGCAGCCGCATATGACCTCGATCTCTCGAGGGCGTATACGGAGTCACATTATTGCCAGTGGCACGGTCCTAAGTACGATGAGCGATTTGTTGCAGTAGGCCCCACTACAGACTCGACTCACTGTCGAGTCATGTCTGGAGAAGCCTTCCATTTGTACCTGGAGAAGCATCCGCAGTTATTTGCTACGCCCTGATCGAATGCCGCTACTGAATGGACCGAAGCGCGGCGGCTGGTGGTTGTGGGCGGCCCCCTATATGCCGAACCTGATGAGATTTTCACCCAGATACATGCACAGAGGTGAGAATTGCGGCAATTTTGGCCTATTCTGGTGCCCGCACCCTTCAAATTGATCCTCTACCCCCACGGCTGTTTTCGTTGACTCCCCGTTCAAATTCGGTTATTCTAAAGTCCTTGCGCGGTGTTGCGTCTGTTGGTCTGTGTGGTTTTCATCCGGGCCTGGCTTGAGTCGATTGAAAAGCTAAAACAGGGCACACCACCTTTCAAAGACAGGCTCAGTTGAAGTTAAGGCCCAACCGAGAAAGTTAAAGACCCGAAAAGGGTTCCGCGCATCTCACGCGAACAGGATTTGTTTAGCCGTGGGTTCAATTTTGGCCCCGCCAGAGTGGCGTGGGCGGTTTGTGCTGATTTCTTTACTTTGGGTAAAGCCAGGCACGCGAGATTTTGTTGGGATTTGAAAGCGGGAGCGAGATGTCGACTTATATTCCGAGCGCGAAAGAGATCAACCGCAAGTGGTTTGTGGTGGACGCCAGTGGCAAGACCCTGGGCCGCCTGGCCACAAAGGCAGCCGATGTGCTGAGCGGCAAACTGAATCCGAAGTATGTTCCGTACATTGATATGGGCGATCACGTGATTGTGATCAATGCGGAGAAGGTCAGGCTGACCGGCCTGAAGGCGCAGCAGAAGTTGTATCGCCGCTACACTGGTTTCCCCGGCGGACTGCGCGAGGAGTCGTTTACGCGCCTGTTGAACCGCCGTCCGGAAAAGATCATCGAAGAGGCAATCAAGGGAATGCTGCCGAAGTCGAAGATGGGGCGGCAGATGGGTACCAAGCTCAAGGTTTATCGCGGAGATAAGCATCCGCATGAGGCGCAGACGCCTGAAGTTTTGGAAGTGATCGCGTAGGCAGTATTTGATCCCACCCTTGCAGGTGGGGCACTCCAAGTTGGTTTGAGGCCCGGGTAGGGCGGAAGAGAGCACATGGCAGATTTGGTTCAGTATTACGGGACGGGACGCCGCAAGTCGGCAATTGCCCGCGTGTTTCTGCGCCCCGGTACGGGCGAGTTTAAGATCAACGACCGCAAGCACGAAGAGTATTTCGTGACTGAGGAGCAGCGCGTGGCAGCCAAGCGCTCGCTGGTACTGACCGAGACGATCTCGACCTTTGACGTGCTTGCCACGGTCAAGGGCGGCGGCATTTCGGCGCAGGCAGATGCGGTGAAGATGGGTGCGGCGCGTGCTCTGGTTGAGTTCAACCCAGAGTTGCGCAAGCTGTTGAAGTCGGAAGACCTTCTGACCCGCGATGCGCGTCAGAAGGAACGCAAGAAGTATGGACAGAAGGGTGCGCGGGCACGCTTCCAGTTCAGCAAGCGATAGTAATCAGGGAACAGTGGCCAGCGGTCAGGTTTTTCTGATCGCTGGCTGCTCCCTCCCCCAGTAATTCAATCTCCCGCCGCTGTTCAACAGATGGCGGGATCAATCCGGACAAGGCGAACGCCAGTCCGGATGCAACGGCATAAGGAGCCCCATTGGCCACGATCACTATGAAGGAGTTGCTCGAAGCGGGTGTTCACTTCGGGCATCAGACCAAGCGCTGGAATCCGAAGATGAAGGAATACATCTTTGGAGAGCGTAACGGTATTTACATCATTGACCTGCAGAAGACGCTAAAGATGTTCAAGGACGCGTCGAAGTACGTCACCGAACTGTGCGCGAGCGGCAAGACGATTCTCTTCGTCGGGACGAAAAGGCAGGCACAGGACGCGATCGCAGAGGAAGCCAACCGCGCCGGTATGCCTTACATCAACCAGCGCTGGCTCGGCGGTCTGCTGACCAACTGGGTGACGGTACAGAAGTCGGTGAAGCGCCTTCAGGAACTCGACGAGATGGCTACGGATGGCCGGTACGAGCTGTTGACCAAGAAGGAAGTTATTAAGCTCGAGCGCGAGCGCAAGCATCTGCAGGCCAACCTGGCAGGCATCAAGAATATGAAGCGGCTGCCGGATGCTCTCTTCGTGGTGGACTCGAACAACGAAGCGATTGCTGTGAAGGAAGCTCGCAAACTGGGTATCCCGGTGGTTGCGGTGGTTGACACCAACTGCGATCCGACCGTGGTGGATTACGTGATCCCGGGCAACGACGATGCGCTGCGTGCGATTCGCCTGTTTACCTCGAAGATTTCGGACTCGGCGGTTGAGGGTGTGAACCTGGTTGGCGACAAGCAGTTTGAGCAGGTTGCCGAGGTGGAAGCGCCAGTGGAAGTCTCGAATATTGACGTATCTGCTGACGGCGAAGAGACGGGCGATGTGGTGGACCTGGAAGCTGCGCTGGGCGGCGGAATTCGCAAGGCTCCTGGTGTGGTTTCCGCGCTGGACGAAGAACCTGAGACGGCTGAAACAGCACTGTAACTTACTGCGTGCTGTAAGCGCGCACAATAGGAAGCGTGGCCGCCGATTTATACGAGCCACGCTTTTCTTGCGTTAGAAGCCTTTGAGCGCGATTTGAATCTAATTAAAGACAGAAACAAGGGATGGAGTGGAGATGACGACGGTGAGTGAGAAGATCGGTGCGGGATTGGTCAAGGAGCTGCGCGAGAAGTCCGGCGCGCCCATGGGGGATTGCCTGAAGGCTCTGCAGGAGTCGAAGGGAGACATCGAGGCGGCATTTGTTGTGCTGCGCAAGCGGGGCGTGGCGTCGGCGGCGAAGAAGGCTTCGCGCTCGACGAACGAGGGCGCTGTGGGAACGTACATTCACGCAGGCGGCAAGATCGGCGTGCTGATTGAAGTGAACTGCGAGAGCGACTTTGTTGCCCGCACGGAAGACTTCCAGACGCTGCTGAAGGACATTGCCATGCACATCGCGGCGAGCGATCCTCGCTATGTGAAGCCTGAGGACGTGACCGAAGAGGACCTGGCCCGCGAACGTGAGATCTACAAGGCTCAGGCAGCTGCGACCGGCAAGCCGGCGCAGGTGGTGGAGAAGATCGCCGAGGGTAAGATGGCGAAGTTCTACGAGGAAGTTTGCCTGCTGGAGCAGCCCTTTATTAAGGATCAGTCGATCTCGATCAAGGAGCTGATTGCACAGAAGGTGGGCAAGCTTGGTGAGAACCTCACCGTGCGCCGTTTTGCGCGCTTCAAGGTTGGTGATCCGAATTGGACTGTGGCAACGACGAAGCTGGTTGAGCCTGCGGCTGAATAACGTCGTCTACAATCTGAATGTGACGGGACCCGGAGCGTAACGCTTCGGGTCTTTTTGTTTGTACGCTTACTGCTACGGACGGGAGCCCGTCATCGTGAGCCATGCTTCGAGTCTTCGGATGGCTGTCTTTCTCGTTTGTTCTTTTAGTCGCTTGTAGCCATGGGTTGCTGCGACATACAGAGCCCCGAAACAGAGCAAAGCCATGACAAACAGGAGAAGGGACCCGGCCGGGTCGTCCCAGAGGTTGGATAGCGAAAAACAGAGATGATTCCACATGATTGCTGTTCACCTTTGAGCCTTGAATCGGCGGCTTGGGGAGAACTCATCAACCTGCGCGGATGGGTGGAACTAAACTTTGGTGATTCAGGATTTCTGTATGAGCGTGCGACGGGTAATTGGTCTTTCCAAATGAGCCAGCCAGTTGTCTGACAGTTTGTTGCATGGTGATTCGTGCTGCATACCAGGCTAAATTGTACGCCGGTCACATTTGAAGCCCGCACCCTTCATATGAACCGAGCACCTTTTACTGTTGCCATATTCCGATAGCCAGATAAAGTGGATGCGTGTTAAATTCGCCCTGAAGAATCAGTTGGTCTTTTCGCGTTTTATCTCCGATACATTTCAGGTGTGAGGTCTCAGGAGGCCCGGATGCCGAATCAGGTTACAAACTATGACGGGAGTATTACCGCCTCTCCGCAGCAGCTTGTTTACCCGCAAACAGTGGAAGAGATTCAAGCGGTTTTGCGAGATCCGGCGACCTATCCAAGTCCGGTGCGAGCGATGGGAAGCTATCATTCGCTGACGCCGTGCGCGTCTTCGGAAGGCACGATGATCAATATGTCGAAGATGGCGAATCTGATCTCGATCGACAAGGCGAATCTGACGTGCACTGCGCAGGCGGGCATGCAGATTATCGACGTGTCGAAGGCGCTGCGAGCACAGAATCTGCAGATGATGCTCAATATCGAGATCGGCAATATGAGGCTCGGTTCGGCGGCGTGCTGCCATACGAAGGATGGTCTCGATGGAATTGAATTTGGCCAGGTGAGCTCTTATGTCATTGGGATGAGGTGGGTGACGCCTGCGGGAGAGCTCGCCGAAGCGTCTGAGCAGGGTAATCCTGACTTAATGCACCTGATGCGATCGAGTTATGGGCTGCTGGGGGTGATCTATGAAGTTACTCTGCGCATCAAGCCGATTGAGACGTTGCACCTAACGTATCTGCCGCGGCCTGTGGATGAGTTGACTCAGGCGGAGGTGGATAACTTTCTCGACACTTCCGAGGGCCTGGTGTGCTGGACGGTAGGACGGACGGCGGTGTTTCAGCAGCGGCATCGGGTTAAGGAGCCCGGGATATTGTCCACTCTGCTGGCGGATGTGCGCAGGACATTGTGGAGTTTTGAGGGAGCGTTTATCGGCCAGCTTATTGACCGATTTGCGAAGGATAAAGAGCTTCGCGATGCGCTGCAGCAAGGGGATTTTGACGCGGCGAAGCTGCTCTATTCGACGTTGCATCTCTTTGGGGGAATCACGATTCTGGCTCCTGACAAGACGATCAATTACGACGAGACTCCGGCCGATGCCAGGTATGCTTTTACGTTCTGGGCGTTTCCACGCTCGCAGTGGCTGGCTGCTCTGAAGGCGTATCTCGACTTTGCGGATGATTATTTCGAGAAGACGGGATTTCGCTGCAATATGCCGCTGGGTGCGTATCATGTTCGGCCAGATAAGAGTGCCCTGTTGTCTTACACATATGACGAAGAGATTTTCTCGCTCGATCCGATTCATGCAAGTACAGATAATCAGGCGTGGGGAGATTTTCTCAAGGCGTTTAACGATTTTTGTTTTAAGAACCATGGTGTGCCGTTGCTGAATCAGAGCCCGTTTGTTTTACGGGAACATGTTGAAGGCGGTTATGGAGATCGTTGGCTGCAGTTCTCCGCTGCGGTGCGGGCTGCGGACTCGAAAGGCCGCATGCTGAATCCCTTCTTTGCGGATCTGCTTTCGCCTGCGCAGTCGTAAGAGAGAAAGGCAGTTGGTGCGAGGCTTGCGTGATGCGTGCATGATCGCGTGGGCCTGAGCAGTACGTTGCTCTGTTATCTTGAGACTCGATGAAGCCTTACCTACTGCGATGCTTCCCCCTTTGTAACTTTGTGCTGATCGTTGCGCTTGCTGCATGCGGCGCTGCGGCTGCTGTTCCAGTGGATAGCTATAAAGTTGTCGCGACTTATCCGCACTCGACGGATAGCTATACCGAGGGATTCTTCTATCGCGATGGCATGTTTTATGAAGGGACGGGGCTCGAGGGGCATTCAGCAGTGCTGGTGATTGAACCGCAGAAGGGCAAGGTACTACAGCGGCGCGATCTGACTGGGCCGTACTTTGGCGAGGGGATTATTGACTGGGGACCGAATCTGTATGAGTGGACGTGGCAGTCGCACATCTGTTTCGTTTTCGACCGATTCTCGCTGCGACCGGTGAAGCAATTCACCTATGCGGGCGAGGGATGGGGCATGACGCGGACGGCGTATGAGATTGTGACCAGCGATGGAACGGCGACGCTGCGATTTCGTAATCCTGAGACGTTTCAGGAGGTGCGGCATATCGATGTGCATGACGGTGTGGTCCCCGTCACGCAGCTTAACGAGCTCGAGTTTGTGAAGGGTGAGATTTACGCGAATGTGTGGCACTCGGATCGTATTGTGCGCATTTCGCCGCGTGATGGCAAGGTGCTGGGATGGATCGACCTCGCAGGACTGCTGCCGCAGGACGAGAGGATGAATAACGAATCGGTGCTCAATGGCATCGCATACGATGCGCAACATGACCGGCTGTTTGTTACCGGCAAGCAGTGGCCGAAGGTCTTTGAGATCAAGGTTGTTCCGCACGGACGATGAGGAACGAAGCGGCCGTTGGTGCTGGTTGGCTACTCGACTCGGCGACCCGGTAGTATGATCGGGACGCCATTGCGATCCCATGGAAGGGGCTTATTCATTGCAGACAAAGAAGGTTTCCGTGCGCAGGATAATGTCGATATCAGCTTTCACAGGCTTGGCAATTCTGGGTACGGGCGGTCGGCTCTGGGCGACAGTTCAGACGGACCAGGTTCCTATTACTTCGGGCTGGGAAATGCAGGATGCAGCCAAGCTGCCGCAATCGACACCGGGAACGGGTGCGGTGATCTCGGGCCTGAAGTACAAGACGCAGCATTGGTATCCCGCAGTGGTGCCGGGAACGGTGCTGACGACGCTGGTGAAGAATGGCGTGTATCCTGAGCCGCTCTATGGCGAGAACAATCGGCCCGACCGCATTCCTGAGAGTTTGAACAAGACTTCGTACTGGTATCGGACGGTGGTGGAAATTCCGGTCGCGTATCGCGGGCGGCACACCTGGCTCAATCTGGATGGCATCAATTACTCGGCCGAGGTGTGGGTGAATGGAACGTATCTGGGCACGATGCGGGGGGCGTTCAAACGCGGCACATTTGATGTTACCGATGAGGTGAAGCCGGGCACGAAGGCAGCGATTGCGGTGCACGTGGTTCCGCAGCCGCATCCGGGCGATCCGCATGAGCACACCATCGCGGATGGCATGGGGCCGAATGGCGGGATTACGGCGATTGATGGGCCGACGTTTTTGTCGACGATAGGCTGGGACTGGCTGCCGGCGATTCGAGACCGTAACTCGGGCATTTGGGATAAGGTTTATCTCTCGTCAACGGGGCCGGTGGTGGTGAAGGATCCGCTGGTGACGACGGATCTGCCGCTGCCGCGGATCGACTCGGCGGATGTGACGATTTCAACGACACTTGAGAATGTGACAGATGTTGCGCAGAAAGGCACCCTGCATGCGAGCTTTGGCAATGTGACAGTGGAAAAAGATTTGGAGCTGGCGCCGAAGTCTTCGCAGACAGTTTCGCTCGACACCAAGGCATTTCCCGGGCTGCATATTGAGAATCCCAAGCTGTGGTGGCCGAATGGTTACGGCCCGCAAAATCTCTCCGATTTGCATTTGAGCTTTGAACAGGGGAAGAGCACTTCCGATGTGAGGAACCTTTCTTTTGGTGTGCGCGAGATTACGTATTCTGTGCCGGACTCGGATAACCTGACGATCTCGGTGAATGGCGTGCGAGTATTTATTCGCGGCGGAGACTGGGGGTTGGATGAGGGACTGAAGCGGATTCCGAGGGAGCGGCTTGAGGCGCAGATTCGCATGCATCAGATGGCGAACATGAATTTGATTCGCAACTGGGTGGGGCAGAGTACGGGCGAGGATTTTTACGAGCTGTGCGACAAGTACGGAATTCTGCTGTGGGATGAGTTTTTTCAGCCAAATCCTTCGGACGGGCCTGATCCGACGGATTTGCCTACATACATGGCCAATGTGCGGGATAAGATTCTGCGTTATCGCAACCATGCTTCGATTGCGATCTGGTGTGCGCGAAATGAGGGCTTTCCGCCAAAGGAGATTGATGATCAGCTTCGCGTGTTGATGGCTGAGCTAGAACCGAGGCGTCGCTATCAGCCGAGTTCAACCTCGGGCGCGGGAGTGAACTCGGGCGGCCCGTATCGATGGCGGACACCACAGGAGTATTACGTATTTGGCGAGGCGTTCAAGACGGAGATTGGCAGCTCGTCGATTCCGACGATTGAATCAATTCAGGGCATGTTGTTGCAGAAAGACTGGGAACAGATCAACGACGCGTGGGCGGAGCATGATCTGGCGCGAGGGGCATCGGCTGGAGATACGTATCCGGCGACGCTGGCGGCACGTTATGGCAAGACGGCGAATCTTGCGGACTTTGTGCGGAAGAGCCAGTTGGCCAATTATGAAGCCTATCGTGCGATGTATGAGGGGCGGAATGCGAAGCTGTTCAATCCCTCAACTGCGGTGATCACGTGGATGAGTAACCCGGCGCAGCCGAGCTTTGTTTGGCAGCTTTATCACCATGACCTGGAGCCGAATGCTGCGCTCTTTGCCGTGATGAAGGCCGGAGAGATGGTGCATGTGCAGCTCAACGAGGCGTCGGGGTCGCTGCAGGTGATCAATAACAGGCCGGAGATTCTGAAGGGCGCGACGGTGCACGTAGCTGTTTACGGTCCGCAGGGCGAGCTGAAGCTTGAGAAGGACTTTGAGGTGACAGGCCCTGCGAGCACGGCGATCGATCTGGGGCAAGTCGAGCCGCCGGGAGGGCGTTGCGAAGAGTGGGATCCGAAGTGCAAGGAGATGATGGGGCATGTACGATTCATCAGCCTGATACTGAAGGACGCTGGAGGCAAACTGCTGAGCCGGAACTTTTACTGGCGTGGCGCATTAACGGAACCGGACAACCTTCAGGAACTGGATACGATGAAGACTGCGACGATCGAGGCGCATGCGGAGAGGCAGGATTCGGAAGGAAAGACTCATATTACGGTGACGCTGCATAACCCAGGAACGCAGATTGCGCTGATGGCCCACCTGCAGTTGCGGCGCAGCGTGACGGTCAAGCCCGAGGGCGAACGGGTATTGCCTGTCTACTACAGCGACAACTATGTCTCGCTGGTGCCGGGTGAGAGCCGCACGATTACTATCGAGGCGGCAGTTGCGGATCTTAGGGGCAAGGCACCCGTGATTGCCGTCGATGGATGGAATGTGGGACTTCAGAACTCGGGGACCTCGCCGGTGCCGGTCGAGCTGAATGTCAATGCGCAGGTGTATCACTGGCCGGTGACGGGGCTGCCGAGTGTGGCGCATACGTGGAAATGAGCTAGTCCGCGGGACGTCGAAGCGGTATGCGATACTCGAAAAGGCATGTACAAGCGTATCGTTCTTAAGCTTTCTGGCGAGGCGTTGGCCGGCGATAAGGGTTTTGGGCTGGATGCAGAACGCGTCACTGAGATAACCAGCGAGATCGTCGAGGTTCGCGCGCTTGGCGTCGAGGTCGCGATTGTCGTGGGCGGTGGAAACTTCTTCCGCGGCGTGGCCGAGCAGGCCAAGGAGATGGACCGGGTCAGCGGCGACAACATGGGAATGCTGTCGACGGTGATCAACGCCATTGCGCTACAGGACGCGATTGAAAAGCACGGCGTGCAGTGCCGGGTGATGACGGCTATTTCGATGGATCAGCTTGCTGAGCCGTACATTCGACGCCGAGCTGTGAGGCATCTTGAAAAAGGTCGCGTTGTGATCTTTGCCGCGGGTATTGGCAATCCTTTCTTCTCGACAGATACCGCGGCGTCTCTGCGGGCGATGGAGATCAAGGCCGATGTGCTGATGAAGGGCACCAAGGTCGAAGGGATCTACAACGCCGACCCGGTGCTCTTCAAGGATGCGGTGAAGTACGACGAGATCACCTATATGGAGATTCTGCGCCAGGGCCTGAAGGTGATGGACCTGACTGCGGTGAGCCTCTGCAAAGACAATAACCTTCCGATGATTATCTTCAATATGAACCAGCCGGGAAATATCCGCCGGGTTGCGCTGGGCGAGAAGGTTGGCTCGCTGGTTACCTCGTAGACGAAGGAACTCATTGCAGGTTCGGTAGCGCACAATTCCTCGTTGACTGTCTCTTATTGACTGCTTTCTCATCCTTACTGTTTCTTGCGCCGCGTTACTGGCGTCTAATTGCGAGTGGAAATCCAAAAACCAGCCCGTCTGGATGCATTGACAGGACTGCGCTGTTTCGCGGCCCTGAATATCGTCTTCTTTCATTTTTCGAATCCGGACTGGTTTGGACCGTTGGCGCCGGTGGTGAATGCCGGTTATCTCTCGGTTAGCTTTTTCATTATGCTCTCGGGGTTCGTGCTGGCGTATAACTACGCAGAGCGCGCGCGCGAAGGCAAGCTGGACAAGGTGCGATTCTGGAAGGCGCGCTTTACGCGGCTTTATCCGGTCTACCTGCTGAGCCTGTTGCTGGGCTGGCAGACGCTGGCGCAGGAGCGCCCGACGCATACTGTGGCGATGTATCGGCTCGGGCTGGTGCTCACGCCGCTGCTTGCGCAGGGATGGATTCCACAGATAGCAACCTTTTGGAATACGCCGGCGTGGACGATGTCGGCCGAAGCGTCGTATTACGTGATGTTTCCGTGGATCGCGAGTTTGCGATCTCCGCTGCGGTGGACCGGTCATTTGTGGAGACTCGGAGGACTGTGGATACTGGGCATGATTCCGGGGGGCGCTGTATGTGATCTTCAACCCGGATGGGATTGCCCATGTTGACCGCTTCTCAACGGGATTCTGGCTGGAGGCACTTAAGGCTACTCCGCTGCCGCATTTGCCAGGATTTGTCTTTGGGGTGCTACTGGCATCGCTCGACGAAGTGTTGGAGAGGACTGGTCCGCTGAGGCTGGTGCTCGGTCTGATCGGGTTTGTAGGGATCTACTGCATCCTGGCGTTTGCGCCGTGGGTTCCTTACGCGCTGATCCACGATGGATTGCTGTTTCCGCTCTTTGGGTGCCTGATTATCGGGCTTGCGGGGATTAATCCGCTGTCGAAGCTGCTGGGTTTCTCGGTGTTTGTGTTTGTGGGCGAGTCGAGTTATTGCCTGTACCTGATGCACTTCAATCTCTGGAATCTGCTGCATGCGAGTGGTGTTTTACCGGCTCTTGGATTGGACAAGCTGGATCCGTGGATCAGTTATGGGATTCTGGTTGCGCTGGGGCTGGTTACGTTGTATGCGGTGGAGAAGCCAGCGCAGAAGGTGCTCCGAAAGTGGATGGGGGCTTGAGGAATCCAGTAATGGGAAGCAAAACAAAAGGGCGGTCATCGGAGTGGATGACTGCCCTTTCCGTTGCTTTGAATAGGGTTTGACAACTAAACCGTTACGGCTGGTTGACCTGGATTGAGTGGTTGCCGCGTGGGACGGAAGCCAGCGCGGTTGGCTGGCCAACGGTCGGATACGGGCCGTTCTGCGCGGGCTTAAGCGTGCCCGTACTGGAGTCGATCTGGAATCCGTTAACGGAATTATCGGTGAGGTTAGCTGTGTAAACGTAGCGGCCGAAGCCGGGGTCGATGATCACGGCAATAGGCTGCGTGCCGGTCACATTGGCGGAGCTGCCGGTCGTGTTGACTGCTGCGGTCGGCGTACCGGTACTCAGGTCGATGTTGTAGGCGGAGACTGTGTTGTCGAGCTCGTTGGAGACGTAAATGAAGCGTCCACGTGGATCGACGGTGATGGCTGAAGGCTGGTTTCCAGTGCGGAAGGGCCCATTGATCAGCGGGCGAAGGACGCCATTATCGATGACTGCGTAGCCGATGAGCTGGTTCTGGGAGAAATCCGTCACATAAACGAACCGGCTGGTCGGGTCGCTGGCGATCGCCACAGGCTTGACACCGCTCGGGAAGGTGTTCGGGAAGCCAGTGAGCGCGCCAGCACTCGTGGCGGTAAATCCATAGATCAATCCGACGCCT
>Ga0206922_1006_pt8 | contig 37207 bp, 27 predicted proteins | sample Alteio_BWOrgHeat_63_FD_152976 | JGI IMG/M metagenome (GOLD analysis project Ga0206922, IMG submission 152976) | Enriched cells from forest soil in Barre Woods Harvard Forest LTER site, Petersham, Massachusetts, United States -... | ecosystem: Environmental > Terrestrial > Soil > Temperate forest >... | reverse complement strand
CTTATACCGTTGTCGGTGTCATGCCGACGTCGTTCCGCTTTCCGCAGCGAGAAATGGACATGTGGTCACCCAATCCTGTCGATGCGCCTTATGCACAAAGCCGCGAATCCACATGGTTCAATGTGATCGGCAGGCTGAAGCCCGGAGTCTCTGTCGCACAAGCGCGAGCAGACATGGCGACTGTGCAAGCACAACTCGGCAAGCAGTTTCCTAAGACGGATGGAACATTGGCCGTCGAGATGCAGCCACTGAAGCAGTTTGAGCTTAACGGCGTGGAGAATTCGCTTTGGCTTCTGTATGGCTCGGTAACGCTGCTGTTGCTGATTGCGTGCACCAACATTGCCGCGCTGCTGATGGCTCGAACCACGGAACGCCAGCACGAGATTTCCATCCGCTATTCGCTGGGCGCTACGAGAACTGCGATCGTAATGCAGCTGCTCACTGAGGTATTTGTGCTCGCGCTTATTGGCTCGGCGCTCGGACTGATTGTGGCGGCGGGCGCATCACGGGCATTTGCTGTGCTTTCGAAAGACTTGCCACGCGTAGACGAGATCACTCTGCAATGGCGCATCGTGGCTTATTCGCTCCTCTGTGCGCTCGTCGCGACATTTGCCTGCGGACTCTTCCCAGCGCTGCGGAGCACACGGCGCAACCTGTCTCAATCGCTGGCGCAGGGCAGTCGGACACAGGTTTCCACACGCATGCCGTTGCAGTGGACACTGGTTGGTTTCCAGGTTTCGCTGGCGGTGGCACTGCTTATCGGCGCAGGGCTTCTGTTGCGAAGCTTCCAGGCAATGGGAAAGGTTGCTGCAGGATTCGACGCGGATCATGTGCTTACTTTTCACGTGAGCGGCTCGTGGGGTGAGACTGTCGATATGGGCAAGCTCACCCAACGCATCGATCACACGCTCGGTCGCCTGCGCAGTATTCCCGGCATAGACTCTGCAGCAACCTCGGCCACACTGCCCGGAGCGGCGGGCGAGTTTCAGACTGAGTTGAAGATCGTCGGAGGGCACACCGATCCCAACAACAAGATCTTTGCTGATACTCGTTTCGTCTCGCCCGGATATTTCACAGCCATGCGAATTCCAGTACTGCAGGGCGAAGCGTGTCGCGCCGGATTGCCCGTCGGCGCTGCGCTTGTGAACCGAAGTTTTGCCGAGACCTACTTCCCTTCTTCGCCGGCGCTTGGCTATCACCTCATCGGTGCGGCAGCAAATACCTTCACGAGCGGCGGCCAGATTGTCGGCGTGGTTGGCGATGCGCGCGAGGAAGGTCTGACGAATCCTCCGGAGCCGACTGTCTACTGGTGCTACAGTGCTCCCACGCCCGATCCCAACTACCTGATCCGCGTTCACGGCGAACCAATGGCCATGGCAGATGCGCTGCGCCGTGCGGTCCACGAGATCGAGCCTGGCAGGTCAGTCTACGGGATGATGTCTCTGCAGCAGCATATCGATGACAATTCGGCCGAGACTCGGCTGCGAACGGTATTGCTTACCGTGTTCGCGATTACAGCAGTTGCGCTTGCGAGCATCGGGCTCTATGGGACGATCAGCTATCTGGGCCGCATGCGTCAGCGGGAGGTTGGTCTGCGCATCGCGCTCGGCGCGCTTCCGTGGCGGATTCTGCTGAGCTTTCTGTGGCAGGGTATGCGCGTAACGGTGATGGGCAGCGTTGCAGGGGTGCTGCTCGGCTTTGCCCTGAGCCGTTTGATTTCCGGGATGCTTTACGGAGTTTCCGCACTCGATCCCGCAACCTACTCTGGGGTCGGGCTGCTGATCCTTTCGGTCGCGGTGCTTGCTTCGCTGGTGCCCGCGATTCGCGCTGCGCGTGTGCAGCCCACGCAGGTGCTGCGTGAAGAGTAACGGATTCAGGCTGTGGGAGATGGCATCTGAGTGTACCGGGACATGCATTACGTTGTGGACCTGAGACATCTGTTACAAGCCCCTTGCGGTGGCTATGGTTCGGGTTGAGTGGGCACGAAAAGACATGTATCCAGTCGTCGTGGCCGTGGGAATGTGGGAATCCGAAGGGATTTCCAAAGAGTGTGGGAAGGGTGGGAAGCCGGCATCATGGCTTTCCATGCTTTCCATACTCTGTCATTTCCGTGGCCTGCTTTTTCGGACGGCAAGCTGGATAAACTCATATGCCGCTACCAGAGCGACGTGCCGCGTCCGCCACCAGCTGCCCATCGGGATTCATTGCTTGTCAATGAGTGCATTGGCGATTATGCGCAAACTGAGGTTGCGACGCATTACTTCTGGATCGCCGACTACACGTCCATGTGAGCGATACAATCCGCTAGGATGCTGCAGACACTGAGTCTGTCGCGTCCTCGTCGCAGCACAGGCTAAAGTTCGAGAACGGAGACCCATACGATCTCAGACCATCCCACCATCTCAGAGCGATTTCCCCGCTCTTCGCAATATAACCCGGAATGGCTCCTTGCCAGCATCAGCGGAGCCGCGAATCCACTCTGGATGGCCGAGTGGCTCACGTCCGCGCTCGATCTGCGACCTGGAATGCGGGTACTCGACCTTGGCTGCGGACGCGCCGCATCCTCGATCTTCCTCCACCGCGAATTCGGCGTTCAGGTCTGGGCCACCGATCTGTGGTTCAGTGCCGCGGAGAACGGCCAGAGAATCTGCGATGCGGGAGTCGAAGACAGCGTTTTCCCCGTGCATGCTGACGCCCGGTCGCTACCCTTCAGCGACGAATTCTTCGACGTCATCGTGTCGCTTGATTCCTTCTATTACTACGGGACCGACGATCTGTACCTCAACTACCTCGCCCGATTCGTGAAGCCTGGCGGAGCGATCGGCATCGCCGGGGCTGGCCTCATGCAAGAGATCGACAGCCTTATTCCGAAACATCTTCGCGATTGGTGGACGAACGATCTCTGGTGCCTGCACTCTGCGCCCTGGTGGCGCCGACACTGGGAGCGCACCAAAATTATGGACATCGAGATCGCGGACACGATGCCGGACGGTTGCCAGCTCTGGCTGGACTGGCACAGGCTCATAGCCCCCGACAATGAAACGGAGATCAAAGCTCTCGAAGCTGACCGTGGGGAGTATCTTGGCTACGTTCGCCTCGTAGGTCGCCGCCGCACCAACGCAATACTGCCAGACCAAATCCTGTCCGTGCCTACGCAATACATCAAAAAGCCTCTGCTGCGCACCGAGCCCTGACGCAGCGGCGAAAACGGTAGCTGACGCAACATCGTAGTCGCTTAGGGCTCAGATGTCCGACGTGGACGAGAAACGGGCAACGGAAGTAATTCTCGACTGGTGCTAACAGGGCAATGCACTGATCGACAGGCTCAGACCACTCTTCGCGCAGCTCTGAAGCGAAGCTCTTCGGAATTGAATTCTCCGATCTCCATGTCGCGGAAGAAGACTCTATAAAACCCTGGTGTGATCAACTCGAATGCCAGCTCTTCGAAGCGGAATACCTCGCTGATGAAGATTCTGTTTTTGTGCCAACTAATGTCTCCGCTGTTGTTCACCCTTCGCAGAAGAAGTCCCTTGGGGTAGTTGAACTCCGGCAACTTGCGCGGGAGTCGGACGGAGCTGGGCTGGTAGAGACTCGCTGGAACTTGGTTGTTCAGCGCTTCGTGCGGACGCTCATTGTTGAACACGTAGCGAAAGTTATCGAACCGGCTCTGCTGTGCGCGAAGCGATGCCGCAGGCGGTCTCGTCGTGTCCTCCTTCAGCGTGCGATGCATCCGCTCATGCCGACCGTTTTGTTGCGGTCGGCCTGCTTGAATGCGCTCATGCACGATCCCGAGCTTCATCCAGCCGAGCGATAGTTTCGACAGCCCGAGCAGCCCCGTGCCCGCAAACGGTGCGCCGTTGTCGGTCCTGATCCGCGCTGGCATCCCGTATTCCCGCATGGCTGCGTCGCAGATTGCTCGGACTTGGCTGAGGTCCATACGCGAGACAATCTGGCAACGAATCAAATAACGGCTATGCGCGTCGGTGATCGTGAACGGATCGCACCGCTTGCCGTCACCGGTGACGAAGTAGCCTTTGAAATCCATGCACCACAGTTGATCCAACATCCGACTCTTTCCAGGGCATACAACATCTTCGTGCTTGCCCAAAAGCTGAGGAACCGTCGCCGTCGCGCTTCGCTGTAAACCATGTCTCCGGTCTATTTTGTAACGCAAGTGCTAAGTACGCTCACATCGTCTTCCCTGCTACCTTGAATCTATGGCGTTGGTTGACAGCAGATCGGCCTTTTCTCGGGTAACCGCGATTGCCGAGCAGCGCCCTTTGCACCAGGCCTTTCGGTGGCTACACCTTCACGAGCGACAAATCATGCGCTGGCAAGCTGAACTTGTTGGCATTCCCGCGCCGCCTTTTGGCGAGGAGCGGCGATCGGAGTGGATCGGCGAACGGTTTCGCGAGGCCTCGCTGGATGATCTTCATACGGACGAGATCGGGAATGTCTTTGGGTCGATTCGCGGTAGCGGCAAGGATGATTTGGACGACGGCCCCGTGGTGATCTTGTCTGCGCATCTGGATACGGTTTTTCCGGATGGGACCCGTCTGGACGCGGTTGCCACGGACGACCGGATTGAGGCTCCGGGGGCTTGCGACAACGCCGCCGGAGTGGTGGGTATGCTGGCCCTGGTGCATGCTCTCGTGGAGTCGAAGATGCCGTTTGGGACGACTCTTGTTTTTGCCGGCAACGTTGGAGAAGAGGGCGAAGGGGATCTCCGGGGCGTGCGGCAGATTTACCGGCAATCGAAGTATGCTGGGCGGATCGCGACACATATCGTTCTGGATGGAGCAGGCGCGGAAGCAGTCGTGACCCAGGCGCTTGGGAGCCGCAGATATCGCGTCACAGTTTCGGGGACCGGGGGCCATAGCTTTACTGAAGCGGATACGGCGAATCCGATTCTGACGTTGGCTCTGGCGCTGACGAAACTGGCTGAGGTGAGTGCCACACTCGCTGCCGGCGAGCCACGAACGACCTTTAATGTGGGAACGATCGAGGGCGGCACGAGCGTCAATACCATTCCGGAGACTGCGGCGGCTACGGTCGAATTTCGGTCAACGGACCCGGAGCCACTGGTGCGGCTGGAAGTGGCCTTGCATAGAGCTGTGGAGGATGCAGTCGAGGTTTCGAATTCCAGAGAGCAGTTCGCGATGGCGGCTCGCCTCAATGGCAAGCGCAAGCGAGACGGTTGCTGCGGTCTTCGCTATTCGATTGAAAAGATCGGCGATCGGCCCAGTGCCCGGCTTCCTGAAGATTCGCCGCTGCTGGAAGTAGTGCGCGCGGTAGACAGGCACCTTGGGCTGAAGACGGACCTGCGGCTGGGGTCGACAGACGCGAATATTCCGTTGTCGCTGGGGATTCCGGCCGTGTCGTTAGGGGCCGGTGGCGAGGGCGGCGGTGCGCACACGAGCGGCGAGTGGTACTCGGCTGTGAACAGGGAGCTGGGGCTGAAGCGGGTGCTGCTCATTACCCTGGCGATGGTGGAGTGGGGCGCGCACCTGTCCCGGGAAGAATAATCTCCGCCACCGTATGCCTACGGATTGCCACATCTCTCCTCGGGATTGCACTTCGTCTCCCATGGATTGCACTTTGGGAACTGATGACTGCACTCTGGTTCCCGCAGATTACGCTTCATCCCCCGACGATTGCACTTCCGCACCAGCGGCTTCGCCCTTCTCACTCCCCCGCCCGAATGTTCCACTGATTTCATTGGAGTTAAGGCAAGCCTGAGATCCATCGTCTCTGGTTTCGCAATAATTCTCAACCTCGCATTCGCGGATTAATCCAGCGATAGGTGAGGTCAGTCAGCAGGTTGACCAGCACATAAGTCAACCCGATCGCGAGCAGGCTTCCCTGCACCAGCGCGTAGTCGCGGCTGGAGATTGCAGTGACGACCAGACGCCCAAGACCAGGCCAACTGAAGATGGTTTCAGTCACAATGGCGCCCGCAAGCAACGCCCCGAACTGCAGGCCGACGACGGTCACTATCGGTACCAGCGCATTAGGCAGCGCATGCCGATAGACGACCGCGTTTTCTGAAAGGCCCTTGGCTCGCGCAGTGCGGATATAGTCGCGGTTAAGCTCTTCAAGCATCGCGGTGCGGACCATGCGAGTGAGGATGGCCGCAAGCGATGCTCCCATCGCGACGGCAGGCAGTACGAGGTATTTCCAACCATCATAGGAGAGGATTCCGTCGGGGCTCGCTCCCGAGACAGGGAGCCAGCCCAGCGCGATAGAGAAGACAAGGATCAGGACCGGGCCGAGGGCAAATGATGGAAACGAAAGGCCTAAGAGGCTGATCAGTCCGACAGATTGGTCCTGCCAGCGGCCGCGTCGAGTGGAGGCGAGGACTCCGGCAGGAACCGCGAGGAGGATGCCCAGCACGAGGGCCGATACAGTCAGCTGAATTGTGTAGGGATAGCGAGTGGAGATGAGGTGAAGGACGCTGTCATTGAGCCGGATAGAGCGACCGAAGTCTCCATGCAGGACGTCGCGCCAGTAGTGAAGATACTGGATCCGCAGCGGCAGATCGAGGCCATATTGATGACGCAGAGCGGAGATGTCGGCTGAGGTGGCTCCCTCACCGAGCATCTGCTGGATCGGGTCGCCGGGAACGAGATGGATCAAAAGAAAGACAAGCGAGACGACTACCCAAACAACGGGGAGTGTGAGAAGAACGCGGGTGAGGATGGATCGCATGCGGTCATATCAACGATATAGCCTGCACCCGGATTCCCCGTTGCGGTTTGAGGCTAGCATGGCTACTTCAGGTGCGAAGAGAGCAGAGCCGACATTTGACCTTGACGAAGGCCCAAGAATTTCTTTCGGTTATATATTGGAATACGCCGCTCAAACATCGTTATCCCGGGAGGATCTGTGGGGCACTCCAAGCTCGATCAATGCACTGCCAAGCAGGATTCGAAGCTGTCGCTGCGGACCTTCGCCGAGAACAATCTGCAACAACGTCTCGCGTGGCGTCCCCTGCTGAACGCCCGGCTCGGGCCCGGTCTGACGACCTGGTTTCAGGAGCTGGCAGCAGTACAGGACGTGCCTGCACCGCCGGGCGCGGAGCCGGACTTTGACGCTTACGTTTCTCCGGCACTGAAAGAAGAAAACAAAAGGGCTGGCGAATCCTATTTTTTGGCCGTCTCGTTTTACGCGCTGGGATTGGCGGAAGAGGTACCGAAGGGACTGCAGGACAAACTTGAAGCAACTATGAACGATCGAAAGGCCGAGCTTACCAGGACTCAGCAGGCATGGGACGTCGGTGACACAGCGTACGAGCAGCAGCTGACAAACTGGGAGGCTGCGAGCGAAGAGCATCCCCGGCTTACATCGGAATATAAGAGGCAGCTTGCTGGCTTTCGCAGAAGGCTGAACAACCTGATCCTGGTCTACAACGAGCGCTCGAAATACGATGAGGATCTCGAAGCAGATGAGGTCGACACATTCCGTGCGCTGGACTACCAACATTATGTGCCGACACACTGCTTCTACAACAATGCCTCCGGAGGCACGCTCTACTACGACTTCCAGAACAACCGCTTCCAGCTTCACATTCATTGCGCGAAGAATGCGGCGAAGGCTGAAGCGGTGCGACTGAAGCGCTATGGGCAGGAGTACGGCATTAACTTTAATAAAGCCTGGGGTCTGTCGCAGCACTTCATGGAGAAGTACCCGCCTAATTGGACTGGAAGAGTGCTTCGCGTGTGAATTGCGTGGGGCACAAAACATCATACGCCTGCCCACGAAAACTTTTGCCTGAAGCTATTCTCCGCCTGGGGTTGTTTCACTGGTTGAGGCTTCTTCTGGCTCGACACGGATCTGCTGGATTCGGCGGCCGTCCATTTCGGTTACTGTAAGGCGGCGGTCTTTGTAGGTAATGCTGTCGCCTGGGCGGGGGATTTTGCCAAATTGCATGAGAAAAAAGCCAGCGAGGGTCTCGATGCCGCCGTCGCGGGGAAGGCTCCACTGCATCTGGGTTTCGAGATCGCGGAGATTGACTGAGCCCTCGAGCAGGAGCGCGCCTGAGGCAGTGGTCAGGACGGGACGGGCTGGGTCGTCGAACTCATCGTCAAGTTCGCCGGTGAGTTGTTCAATGGCGTCTTCGACAGTAACGAGGCCGACTGTTGATCCGTATTCGTCCACGACGATAGCCATCTGGCGGCGGCGCTGCTGCAGGTCACGGATAAGATCGAGAACGGTCTTTGTCTCTGGGACCATGAGAACGTCGCGCATGATCTGGCTGAGGCGCAGATCGGCGATGGGTGAGGCGGCGGAGCGCGTGCCCGCAGTGCGGCGAAAGTGCATGAGGCGGGCCAGGTCTTTAGCGTAGACGACGCCGATGATGTGTTCGGGACCTCGGGTTTCGTCGTAGACGGGAACGCGCGAGTGCTGATGGTCGATAACGCTGGCGCTGGCTGCTTCGATGAGTGTGTCGGCGGGAAGCGAGACAATTTTCTGGCGTGGCGTCATGATCTCGCGTACAGGAACTTCGTCCAGCTCTAAGGCCCGGTGGACGAGGTGCTCCTGAAATTGCGGCAGGACTCCCATGCGGCGCGCCGCGGTGGCGATGAGCTTGAGTTCTTCAGGAGAGTGCGCCGCAGCCTCGTGCACCATAGGAACGCGAAAGAGGTGCAGCACGAATCTTGCGGAGCCTTGCAGAAGACGCACGGCCGGCCGCGTAACGGTCATGAACAGCAACATGGGTCCCGCGACGGCGATGGCCATGTTTTCAACGCGGCGCAGGGCGAGGGATTTGGGGACGAGCTCGCCCAGCAGGACGTGGAAGTAAGTGATGAGGCAGAATCCGAGGGTCACCGCGGCGACGTGCGCGAATATGCGGGAATATGGCAGGCCTTGCAGGAGTACGCCGAAGATATCGGCAGCTACGGGTTCGCCGATCCAGCCTAGAGCGAGTGAACACAGGGTAACTCCCAACTGTACAGCGGGGAGGAAGCTGTCGAGGTCGCGCTGAAGTCGGAGAACAGAGCCTGCACCGGGGATCCGCGCCGCTATGAGTTGCTCGACGCGGGTATCGCGCATGGAGACCAGGGCGAACTCTGCGGCTACAAAGAAACCGTTGGCAAGAATGAGGATTGCTACGGAGACGATTTGTAGGAGCGGCAGACCGTGCATGGCCCTCACTTCATGGGTGAGTCTAACATTTGACTGAGGTATGCCCTTGGGCTCGGCCGTGGAACTAACAGTCGGAGGGGTACGTATATGCGGTCAGTGTTCAAATTCCCCGGCTCCTTTGGCGTCGAGGTTCGTCCAACTGACACGCACTGCACAGGAGGGTTGTTGTGGCAGCACGAAAGAAGGGCCGGTTGTGGCTCTGGATTGTTTTGGCAGGAATCGTGGTGCTAGGTGGCGCTGCGTTTGGCATTTCCAAGCTCGCTTCCGGTTCAAGTATCGATCCCAACAAGATTGGCAAGGTGGGGCGAGGGGATGTTGCACGGTCAGTCGTGGCGACCGGAAAGATCACTCCCATTACCCAGGTCGAGGTGAAGTCGAAAGCTTCGGGGATTGTGGAGAAGCTGTATGTGGATATTAACAACATTGTAAAGAAGGGTCAGCCGCTGGCACAGTTGGATCAACAGGAGATTGCGGCGCAGGTGGCGGCGCAACGTGCTCAGCTTGGGGCTGCCGAAGCAAATGTTGCAAATTTTGAAGCGGCGCTCGAGCAGGACAAGGTGAATGCGGCCGCTCCCGACCTCCCTATGTATAAGGTAACGCTGGATCGCAACCAGGAGATGGTGAAGCAGGGACTGGTTCCGCAGCAGTCGCTGGATAATGCGAATCGCGATTACCTCGCAGCGTTGAACAAGCGCGATGCTGCAAAGGCTCAATTAGGCGTGGATGGGGCCAAGCTGAAGCAGGCCACAGCCCAAGTAGCACAGAGCCAGGCCACTCTCAACCAGTTGGACGAGCAGCTTAGTTATACGACGATTGTTGCACCGATGGACGGTGTGGTGCTTTCACGCGATGTGGAGATCGGCGATGCCGTGAGCTCCATTCTTGTCCTCGGGTCGACGGCAACGCTGGTGATGACCGTAGGCGATACCAAAGAGGTTTACGTCAAGGGCAAGGTAGATGAGGCAGACATTGCGCATGTCTACCTAGGACAGCCCGCGAGGATCAAGGTAGAGAGCTTCCGCGATCGGTATTTTCAGGGCAAGGTGACGAAGATTTCTCCGATGGGCGTGGAAAAGGATAACGTGACGACCTTCGAGGTCCGGGTCTCCATCAACAATCCCGGCGGCGAACTGAAAGCGCAGATGACGGCGAACGCGGAAATTCTGCTCGATGAGCATAAGGGTGTGCTGACGGTACCGGAGAATGCGGTGATCTATGACGCGCAGAAGAAGGCTTCTGTGGAGATTCCGGAAAAGGGTCAGAAGGATGGAAAACGTAAGGTTCCGGTGACTGTGGGCCTGTCCAACGGATCGATGACGGAAGTAGTCAGCGGGTTGAAAGAGGGCGACCGGGTAGTGCTGCAGTAGGCAAATCACCTTCGGGCTCAGCTGTTCATTTTTGGACACTTGAATTGCGATAGCGGACAAAGCGAGTGTTACGGATGGTCGCAATAAAAGGGAATGCTATTGGAATCAGCGGTTTGCTGGAAAGCTCGTTTGGCATTGCGGGTGCTATTTAGAAGATCGAAAGTACTCGGGATTCACTAGACACGACAGGACTGTTAACCAAAGTAAGATCAGCAACGTTGTGAGGAACAAGATGAAAGCCTGGATTCCAGCCTCAGCACTTCTTCTGGCGATGGGCACACTGCCCGCGCTGGCCGCCGAAGCTACCTTTGAACGCACGCTCTCGGTGAGCGGCGCAGTAACACTCCACGTCTCAACAGGTTCAGGGAATATTACACTCAAGCCCGGATCCGACAACCAGATTCATATCTTTGGTCGTGTGAAGTCACACGGGTTCAGCGAGAACGAGGCGCGGGTGCATGAGATTGCGGCGAATCCACCGATCGAGCAGACGGGCAGCATTGTGCGTGTGGGTGGACACATGGAGAACATGCACAACATCTCGATCGACTATGAGATTCAGGCTCCCGCGAAGGCGTACCTCGATGCTTCGTCAGGATCGGGCAACGTGGACGATGAAGGCGTAGGCAGGGATGCGAAGCTCAACACGGGGTCAGGCAATATTCACGCGAAGGGGTTGTCGGATGGCTTCTCGGTGGAAACCGGGTCGGGAGATATTGTCGCCGAGCAGAGCGGATCTGGTGATGTAAAGGCTCACACGGGGTCGGGCAACATCGAACTCAACCATCTTTCTGGCGCCGTGAAAGCTCAGACCGGATCGGGCAACATCAAGATTGGCGGAGAAGCGAAGGCTGACTGGCATGTGGGCACCGGCTCCGGCAATGTGGAACTCTGGCCAGCCCAGGGCGGATTTACGCTCGACGCATCGACAGGTTCGGGCAGCATTCATACAGATCGCGAGATGGCGGTGCAAGGCTCGTTTGAGAAGCACCATATCTCCGGCAAGATAAACGGCGGCGGCCCAACTGTCAGAGTAGAGACGGGGTCCGGCGATATCCGCATTCACTAGGACCCTGCGAATCTGAATCCGCAGGATGGACGTCACGTCACTCGTGTTGAAGAGAATCTCACCGAAAGGTTCTTCAACCGGGTGTTCCTCGGCGAGGTTCGAAAGGCTCCACGGGACGGGCCTCGCCCCTTTTTGAAGAGTTCGCTCGGGGACAACAAACGCAGACCGCGAAGGTTGCGGCATCGAGGGTGCGCGTGTTTTCGGGGCAGATTTCGCAGTTCCGTTTCGATTCTTACAGCCCGGATTCGGGGGGATTGTATCCGGTGCAGCGATCAGGTTAAGTAACCAGGTGTTCCTCGGCGAGGTCTGAGAAAGGCTCCACGGGACGGACCTCGCCTCTTTTTTGAGTTATCTTACATCTCCGACTCAAGTCTCAGCGAAATATTTTCCATCTTGAACTAACTATTTCACTCGCCTCTTTGATTGCGCCTGCTATTTGGCCAGTTCATAGACGATCGTAACGGTAGTTTCCACTTCGATAGGGTCGCCGTTCAAGAGATATGGTTGCCAGCGCCATTGACGGACAGCGTCCAAGGCACTCTTCTGCAATTCTTGAGGGCCATTTTGCACAACGAGATGCTCGGGGACGCCTTCTTTGCTGATGGTCGCATCGAGAACCACGGAACCTTGAATCCCTGCTGCCTTGGCGTTGGGGGGATAAATCGGCTGCATCTTGCTGATTATCTTCATCGAATCGGATTTGACATGAATCGATTTCGGATGATCGTTCTGGGTGCCCGCTGTGGATACCTCCAGGCGCAGTGCAACTGCTGAGATGCATGTTGCGAGCGCGATAACAGCACACGCCGAGGCAATCGCAAGCCGCCGCGAGCGAGCTATTTCAGTTCGTTTGTGAGTGAGGTTCATAATTCTCCTTTCGAAGATGTTGGCATCGAATATCCCGATGGCATGAAGGGTCTTGACCGGCACCGGACCTATCAGCATCGACGCCAGCCGCAAAAGTGAGTGTGCGTAATTTTCGTTTCCAGCGGTCTCGGCTGCGATCTCATCACAAACCATCTCTCTGCTTTCCACGAGCCGCGAGCAAGTGAACCACAACAGCGGGTGATAAGCGACTGGGAGCGAGAAAAATCCATAGAACAAATTCTTGGCAAAGTCCCAACGCCGTATGTGGGCCAATTCATGAGCGAGCGTTGCAGCCAGGTCGACTTCACTGACGTGGTCAAGGAAGCCGGGCGGCAAAAGAAGCACTCGCCTGCGGATGCCGACGGTCACCGGGCCCGAAACCATCGATGAAATAGCGATCTCCACGGACGTGGAAAGGTCTCGATGGCGCTCTAACTTCCCTTCCCCACTGCTGAACGGTAACGAGCGCTGGGGTAAAGGCTCGGCACACCTTCGCATCTGACGAGCCATCCAAAGCCCCCACGCCAGCCTACCGATGAAATACATAAGGCTGCAGATATAGATCGCCAGGATTCCGGCAAGGAGGCCCGGCGGAAGCCTTAGGAGTCCGCCCCCCGATACGGTGCCGGGACCGACAATGACATGTGTTCCGCCTCCGATTGCGCCTCGGCCAAAATGCGAAGTCATCACCTCCCATAGCTGCCTCCACGGACTTTCGAGATGGAAGTTGCATACAGGAAGGATCGCCTCGAGCATGAGCGCGCCGACCCACACTCGATGCTCCAATCGTGGTCCTGCGGACCGTACCAGGTGCGCCGCAATCCATGCCGCAGCGAAAACCAGCGGAACCTGCCAGATCGAGTTGAACAGATAGATTGCCGCCCACGATTCTAAGGCGCTCATCGGGCACTTCCCTTCTCGTCGAGATGTTTTCCCTCTTCCAGACGCCTGGTTAACTCAACGATTTTCCCGGGATCGATCTGCCGGGTTTGAATGAGGGCCATCACCAGATCCTCGCTCGATCCGCCAAACATCCGGTCGATCAGGTCGCGCACGGCATTTCCCGATGCGTTGGCTTCACTCACGGCCGCGCTGTATACATAAGCCCGCCCTTTGAGCTTGCGCTTAAGCTTGCCTTTGCGTTGCAGGATGTTGAGCATGGTTTGCACGGTCGTATAGGCCAACTGCTGTTCGAGGCCTGCTTGCACGGCGTTCACATTGCTCGGCCCGAGCTTCCAGATGACCTGCATGATCTGCAGTTCCAGCTTGGTCAGCGTGTCACTACCACGGTCGCCCATTCATAATCTCCTAAGCGGTTAGGAGATTATGCGTGAACCGGGAATTTGTCAACTAATTTCTTAGGACTTGAGCGTGTAAATTATTTTGACGTGTGGTATGCCAGTCGGACAGATTTAACTGCGATACTTGATTCGGCGAGAATGCTACGGAATCCTTAAGCGCTCGCCTTCATTCACGCGAACCTGCCGCGAGCGTCCGTTGACGGAATAGTTGACCCAAAGAGTCTTGACATCACCATATGCGGGGTCACCTCCCATCGTCGAATTGCTTACGGTGATATCGATGTAGCCGTCCCGGATATAGGAAGACAAGCGTCCCGTGACATCTTGAGAACGCCCCCTTGATCCGTAGGTGGCCTTGGTAATTGTCAACCGCCGGTTGTTTGGATTGCCGTCCCAACCACCGTTCCAGCCACCGTTTCCCCAGTTTCCCCCTCTCCAGCCGGTAAAGAGGTTGCCGTCGACGGTGCTACCTTCCCTGTACTCGAAGGTACGTGTATTGCCATTGGGCCCGCGGGCATAGATGCGCAGTATCTTTACACGGCCGGGATCGGGATCGACTCCAAAGGTGGAGTTACCCATGCGGAAGACGCGATCCTGCGATGCTAGCTCCCTCAGGCGCTTAGTTACATCGATGTTGTTATAGGCGGTACCGTAGCGCGCGCCCAGAATCTGGTACTGACCGTTGTCGCCGCTATTTTGGGCCGTTGCGAACGTGGAGACAAACAAAAGTAACGCGAGAACGGCAAGGGACTTTCTGACGAACATGTCGATACGCATTATGAATGCTCCTGTCGGTGTGTTTATCCGAAGCCGGCATCTGACAGCCGGACTCAGAAGGCGACACCTTAGGCTACAACAGATGACCAGGATTTTTGCCACACTCTCCATTCTGTTACTCTGGGCGAAATGCGACGGTTTTTCCGAGCACAAAATGGGTTTGTCTGCTCACGCGATGCGAGAGATAGTTGTGTCGAGCCGGACGCCTAAATTTCAGGCGATGCTAACCCGAGCCATATCGGCTCGCGTGCGATTTAGAATGCAGTATGCTTTCCCGCTTTTGTGGACTCATTTTTGTTTTAACTATGTTGAGAGTCGCCGAGTCGCCGGCTGGAGACACCTGGCAGATTATTCGCCCCGATGGGATCGGTCCAGCTAAGGTCGGTATGAGCCTATCTCAATTAAATGCTGCCCTTCATGAAAAGTTCATGATGCCAAAAGATAAAGACGAGCGACAATGTTTTTACGCTGATTCCAGCAAACATCCGGGTATTAGTTTCATGATTGAGAAAGGACGACTGACGCGAGTGGATATCAGCGATCACGACGTGCAGTCTGCCAAGGGCATTCGAATTGGTGACTCAGAAGCACACACGATGGCAGTGTACGGTCACAAGCTGGATATAGAGCCAAATGCGTATACCGGGCCGGAGGATCATGTCTTGACCTATTCCACTGCTGACAAGAAGCATGGAATCAGATTCATTATAGACAATGGCAAAGTTCGCATCATCTATGCAGGTAGTTCAGATTCAATCTCGTATATTGAAGGATGCGAATAGGCTGAATCTACCGAGAAGGTGGCGGGAAACGGTTCGCAAGGGCTAACTAGATAGTTCGCTGAATGGACATGTCTTCCCGCGTGCAGGCTACGACTCGTTAGTTTTGTTATAAGTATGCAACATACAAACTATCTTCGGAGAGCGCGATTCTGGCTGACGATTTTTATCGTTGGCCTGGTGCTGAGCGGAGTTACTGCATTCCCTTTGCAGACTGAACTGCGCTGGATGCTTTCGCTGCTAAGAACGGCGCCGCTGCAATCGATGTCTCAGTCGGTTCATCTGCTGCCGTGGATTGAGCGGGTTTACCAAGCAGTGTCCGCCACGAATCGGGAGTATCCTTTCTGGCTTATGGAACGGACTGGCTGGGCTTCGCGCATCTTATGATCGCGGTTGCGTTCATCGGGCCTTATGTGGATCTGGTTCGCAATAAGTGGGTAGTCACGTTTGGCCTGATCGCGTGCGCGGCAGTGATTCCGCTGGCACTAATTGCCGGATACCTTCGTAGTATTCCTATTGCGTGGAGGATGATCGATTGCAGCTTTGGGGTTTTCGGCTGTATCCCGCTACTGCTGTGCAGGCGAGCGATTACCGCAATTGAGGGACAGTCGATAGCGGAGTCCGGTGAGGATAAATCGAAACAGTGATCACTGAGGAGAGCATTCAATCACTGACTCAATGTTAGTCACTCGATGAAAGCAACTCGTTGGAACTGTTGTGGCTTCGCCCAACTGGCGCGACCATCAATGCTGAGATGACGATTGCTGCATTCAGACCATTTCCACAGAAGTCATTGAGGCAGCGCAAGACAGCTTCGTGATTGAGCAGTGCTGACGGCTGCACTACCCTCACATGACAAACAGTTAAGCCAAATAGCTTCTCAAGCTGACCACAGGCTACAGGGAAAGCCGATTCCTATAGCGCCGCCACAGAATCGACTCACAAAAATAACGAATCCCCTCAAAAAGGTGAAAGCGAAGCCTGAAAAATATATAGCGAAGTTGCCGCAAATGACGCTTGATGCGCGCCAAAAGCGTTTCGCCTGCAATAGGATGCGCAATTGCTGGCGGCAGACGACGGGGTAGTAGAGCGTGGCGCAAGGGGCGTTTCGCGGGCGTTCCGGCTGATTCAAGCTCCTTTTCCAACAAGAGGTACAACTTACTTCCGGGGAAACTTGCCAGCACCGTTCGTCGTCCATACATCTCCACCCAAAGGCTTGCACCTGCGGGAAGGCGGTCGACCGTCCAGGAAGTAAGTACCTCCGGCGCAAATCGTCCCATCAAATGCGAGATGAGATGAATAGCTATGCCAAGACGCACACATGTTCCCGGCTCGCCCGCAACTTGCTGCTTTAATCTGTTCCAAAAAGCATCATCGTGACGACGTGCAATCACATGGCGGCGAAACTCGATCACATGAGCAGCGCGCGAAAACTCGCTGCATAAATGCTTGTAGAGGTGGAGGCCCTGACCAAGGAATAGGTCTACAGGCGAGAGTACCGGCATGCACACTCCGTGAAAGGGTATCTTTTGCGAGCGGGAAAGAAGCGATGCACGGCCCTCCTGGACAGTCTCAAGATGCAATTCCGCCGAACGGCTCATTCCGACTTTGTAGAGGCCTTTCAACCCAGACGTACGGTCTTCATCAGCTTTGAACTCCCAGGTCCCGCCACTGACTGCGTGGAGCCGATAGCCCGTGTCCTCAAGGATCCGTCGCGCCCCGGGAGCGCTCTCTTCCGCCACGAGAAAGTCCAGGTCGAGTTGTGACCGCAACTGCAGCTTCGGTACAGAAATCGGCGCCAGAGAGAAGCCTTTGAGCACTGCGTATGAAAGGCGCACCTCTTGAAATCGACGTTGAATTGCTACCGATTCGGCGATCATTGCATCAATTCGCTCCGAGTTGTCGGCCAGGTTCTCCTCAAGCCGCGCAAGCACATGCGACGGAAGTATTTCCAAGAGATCCAGCTCGCTCAGGCGGTCAAAAAAATAAAGTGCAAGCCCACTGGTGTCCAGCCAAAACAACAAGGTTTGCCATTCCTTGCGAGAGATATCCAGAAGCCGCTTATATTCCACCGGTAAAGGATCACAGAAAACTAATAGCACCGCCTCGCGCAGTTGCTGTGCCCGGTTTAGAGAGTCCCTCTTCGAAGTTAGATGACGTGAAAGCATCGCATTATTGGGTATATATCTCCGGTTCACCGAGGTTTGGAGTTGAGCCATTGAGAAATTACAGAACTGGGTGAAGACTTTGTATCTTGTCAATCGCCCAATTGATCAAGTTTGAATCCGCGGAATCCGTCTTTCGCATCTCCCTAAGAGTTGCAAGAGACTCAGTGTCGCCCTGCCACGCAACAATGCGTATCGCACGATCCCTGAGATCTTTATTCTCATTGCGGAGAACTTTCCGCACATCCGCCAGCACGGCTGGACCGGCCTGGACGAGCATCCATTCCACTCGGTCCTGCACGTGAACGTCGGTCGATCCCAGAGCCTGCACCGCCGGGAGCGCATCTACGCCAATGCGGTCCCACAGCTGGAATGCAGCCACGATGCTGTCAAACTCCGCAGAGTCCTCACCTGGACGGAACGCTAATTCTTCGAGAGCCTGCATCGCCCCCCTACCCTTCAGCATCGACAGTGCCTGTACCATCTTCATCTGACAACGGAAGTACCCCATGATCTCGTCTGTCTCCGCCTCGGTCAGTTTCGGCTTCCCGTGCCGGATGTAGTCGTCGCCAAGTCTCACTGCTTCCTTCATCTCCAGCCGCAGCTGTATCGGAATAGCCTTGAGCGCTATATCCGGCTGATGCCGCGCCAATGCCAGAGCCGCCTCACCGCGCACCGTCACATCTCCCTGAGAGAGAATGGGTAACAACATTTCCGCGCCCACATCACCGGGTACCCGGCTGATAGCAAGCAGCGCCTGCGTGAGCACCTGTGGGTCCTTCTCTTTCAACAAAGGCAGCACGACGCCTACCGGCGCCCCCAACATCCCCAACGCCCACGCGGCGTTTGCCCGCGCACTTGCGTGCTCTGACCGCAGTGCCTTGGCAAACGCAGAAATCGGTGGACGGGGGCGGGACGTTACCAACGCCAGCGCGGCGGCCCGCGAGACGTGATCATCTGGGTCCAGCAGCCAGTGGGCAAACTCGCCCTCCAGCGGGAATCCCCGATACCTCGACAGCTCCAAAACCGCCTCCGCCCGCGCACTACTTTCGCCAGCGCTAGCCTTCATACTCAACGCATTCAGCGTGGCCTCTACCGGTCGCCCAACCGCATCCGCACCCAGCCGCGGATAGTCCACATTGATTCCGTCCACTCCGGCGGCCACCGCGGCCTTCATCGAAGGCAGATCCATCTCGTGGCCGTTGGCCGAGAAGTTCGTAAACACCGCTTTACCATGGTTGTGATACGCCTTCACCTGCTCGGCAGTCACTCCCGGCTGAACCCACACCGTCTCGTCTCCCGCGCTAGTTGCACCCGGATGCAATTTCTTCACATCCTCCCATTCACCGCCGAACTGAACGCGCTCCATCATGCCTTCGCGTTGCAACAGCTCGAGCACATCGGCCCCAATGCCCTTGGTCTTGATATCCAGGATCAATCGGATGTCGCGCCGACGCGCCAGCCGCAACGCATCCTCAAACAAGGGAATCCGCATTCCGCTGAATCGCTCTCCCATCCACAAACCTGCATCAATCAGTCGCAGATCGTCGTAGTAGGTCTTTTCCGGATCGCCCACGCCGTCCGTAAGCCGCTCCAGGATGCCGTCATGGTTCAATACGATCCTTCCGTCCAAAGTCCTCCGAAGGTCGATCTCCACCACGTCGCAGCCCAACAGTGCTGCCTGTTCCAGCGACTCCAGCGTGTTCTCAGGCACATCCTTGTTCGCGGTTCGATGGCACAGCAACTGCGGCCGCATTGGCTGCAGCGCTCTGGCCTGGATGGCAGTCGCGGTAACAAGCACGAGAAGTACGACAGAGACTCGTCTCAATCCCAATACCCCATATCCTTCAAGCAAATCAAGAACCCCAGCCCACAGCTACACCGGCGCGCTTCGATCCATCGGACCAACCAGGAACCAAAACAGAAATGCCGCCACGACGGCCAGGACCGCTATCCCGGTGAGCACAGGAGGATACCCAAAGTGCAGGAACAGAGCTCCCGCACCTGCCGTTGATGTCGCCCCGACCAGCGCATTGCAGAATAGCGTTACCGAAGAGGCTGTGCTCTGTTCCTCTTCCGGCACCTTGCTCATCAATAGGTTGTATATTCCCGGTGAGCTCATCCATTGCATTCCAAAAAAACTTAGATACAGCGCCACCGCCAACTGAGCATTCTGTGTCCCGGACAGACAACCTAAGGCCACGGCCGTCATGAGCTGCGTCACAACAATCCCCTTGACCAATCCCAGTGCGCGAAACAAAATCGGCGTCGACAAGGTGACGCAGAACTGCACGACCTGAGCCGCCGAAAAGACCAACCCAATCTGCAGCAAAGGAACATGCAGATTCCGCGAAAGATATACATTGGCAAACGGTGTAAATGAAGTGAGCACCACCGTCCAGAGCGCCATTGCGGGCAGAAATCGCAGCAGGAACGGGTCCATTCTCAAGAGTCTGCGCCAGCCGCGGTTCTGCGATACGTTCTCGATCGAATTCTCTGACTGCGGAAGCGGCAACCGCAACCGCAACACGACAAACAGGCCGAGTACCGCAATGCCGCACGAAACCAGAAGGATCAGCCGCTTAACCTCCACTGGTTCCATGACAAATCCAGCTTTGCTCAACCACTGCGGCAGGTAGCCGCACAGTACGCCTCCCAACATGGCGGTACCAACGGCCGTAGAGAAAATCAGACTGAAGCCAGACGTGCGATTTTTGGCCGTGGTGGTCCGGGCCACCGCAGGCAAGAAGCAGACGCCCCACATGCACATAGCCAGACCGCTCACAAATCCCAGGCCAATCTGCAAGGATTCACCCGTCGTGAGTGCACGCAGTGCACACAGCGACGGCGCGATCACAAAACAGACGATGAGTATCGGGCGAAGGCCGAACCTGCGGGCCAACCAACCCGCCGGCAATGTGCCCGCAACCGAGCCGAGTACCGATGCGCCGCCCACCAGCCCGATCGCCCGATCGTTGAAACGAAGGTCCAACAGATACAGGTTGAACATGAAGGCGTATATCGAGAAACCGAAGTCAAAGAAGAACGCAGCTGCAAAAACTACCCAGAATTCTTGCTCCAGCTTCTTCTCTTGCAGCCAGGCGACAGGGATCCTCCAGAAAGCGGTGTCTTTCTCGCCATATGCCATAACTGCTTCAGGCTCCAACGACTGCTCCACTAACGCCCCTCCCGCACTAGCCTCTGCAGTCTATCGATGGCCCAGTCGAGGTCGCTATAACGAAGCTCGAGTACGTCCAAAGTCAGCAGCCGTTCGATCGCTTCATAGCCTACAGCAAGTGACTTCGGCGTTCCGAAAAGTGTCTGTCTCATAGCATGGCGTGCAACATCCTTGGAATACGGTCGAAGCTCTGGTGGGCCGCCCGAGTGGCGGTTCAGATAGACTATGAAGTCTACTCGCGCGGTCTGTGCGCAAACCATATTCGGAAACAGTGCAGTCGGCAGTTCTATCGACGGCTTGCCGACCAAGCGCGGTGTAATCTCGTGTCCCTGTAACTCCGGAAACAAATCCGCCGCCGTGGGTCGGAACCGCACCTGATCGCAGGCGCCCATCACCGTCCGGTCCGATTCGTGGTTCAGGAGGAAGCTGGCATCGTCGGATACATACGTCCAACCTACCCGGGCGCAAGCATAGGACAGCGTAGACTTGCCGGCGCCTGAATCACCGCACAGCAGTACACCGCGCCCATCCAGCGCCACGCATCCCGAATGTACGGGCGTTACGTGTCGCACCGAAAGATGGGGTCCTGGCGCGGCCGCCAGAAATAACGATCTCACGAAGCGCTTATGCGCCATGGCCCCCTTCGTGACCACTATCTGAGTCCTGTTCTGATCCATCTCGCTGATCATGTAGTTGTCCGGATCCGCAAGCGTGAGCAGCAGCGGCCAGATGAACCGGATCTTCGGCGGCGGCGGACACTCTATCGAGCCGTCCTCAGTCACGCACATGTATACGCGCACCGGCTCCGTATTATGTCGTTTCTCGAACATCCTCCATTGCTCGAAGGCCATTTCAAGCACCTGGTTCGAGTTTGTCCGTAGCATCATTGGAAACCCGAGCGGATAGAACATTTCGTTCAGGGGAAGATCAAACGCCTCTTCCCGGTGCATGGAGAAATCGAGCGGCTGCAATGCATCGACTGCCGACTCTATTTGTTTAAGCGTCAACACTAATGACTCTCCATTTCAGACGTTCGATTTCGGTGTTTGCGAAGAAACCCAGTCGACCACGGCTTGTTCCACGAGAAAAACTTCGTCCTGCAGCGGTCAAAGTTCGTTGCTGAGCTATGCGAAGGAAGACAGACCGCATCCCGCCGCCTCGACGTCAGAACTGGTATTTCACCGCGAACTGAATAATGCGCGGATGCGGGCCACCCTGCTCTCCGTTTATCTGGCCAAAGCCTGAGCTAGCCGTAGGATTCGGCAGAGTTGGGTCCCCATAGCCGAGACTCGTGTTGGGGTTGCCGAATTGTGGCGTGTTTGTCAGGTTGAAAAACTCCGCCCGGAATTGAAAGCTGCTACTTTCCGTTACGGGGAACAGCCGCGCCATTGCCAAATCGAGATTATGCTGCCCCGGTCCACGAACGAGGCCCACACTGCTATTACCGAAGTCCTGGTCTGCCAGGCTCGTCCCGTATGGCGCCTCAGGTGCTCGTGTGAACGCGGCCGCGTCTAGGTAACGTCCGCTTCCAACCACGCGCGAGAACAGCGATCCGTGCGTCGAAGGGTTGCTCCCCGTCGCCTGCGCCCGGTTGTTGAAGTTTCCGTAAACGGAGCCTGCGTTCCCATCGAAGACGTTGAGCGCCGCGCCCGACTGGATCACGCCGATGCCCGAGAACTCCCAATTCTTAAGCAGGTGCCGTGGAAGCGACTGGACCGATGCAAACTTCGGCGCGATCCATGTGAAGTTCGCCACGATTCTCTGGGCCCGGTCGTCTCCCGCCAGACCATACGACGACTGTCGAAGATTCAACTGGTTGTTGGTAGGGAGTTGCAGCTCGAAGGTATCCAATCCTCCCTCGGCGTTGACCTCATCTAGGTTTTTTGACCACACATAGCTTCCCTGGAACTGAAACCCATGCGTCATCCGTTTGGTAATGCTGGTCTGCAGCGAGTTGTAGTTCCCGATGAAGATCGACCTGGTGAACAGCGATCCCTGAGGCACGCCTTGGAAAGGCTGCCGGGCGGCGACGTTGCTAACCGAGTTTGTGGTCTGGCCGTTTATCGGATTCTGCGGGCTTGCGAGCTGCGATTGGTTGAACTGGACTTGGCCGGGCCGATGCAGCGATCGCGTGCCCACGTATCCCACCTGCAGCACGTAGTCCTTTCCAATTGCGTACTGTACATTCAAGTTGTACTCCTCAGTCTTAGCGTCCTCCACGTTCGGGTCGGTTCCCTGAGTGAACGGGAGAGGCGTGGCCACACTGCGCAGCACAAAAACTGGATAACTCGACTGGGGTAATACTTGAGGATAATATGGATTCTGCAAAGTCGCTGGCCCATTTGGAGCTCCGCTATTTATGTTCAGTGTTGCGTAAGGGGGTTGCAACATTCCTACCTCGGCGAGGTTGCCGGCATGCTGATCGTAGTACGCTCCATAACCGCCACGCAGAACCAACATTGGCTTTTCCGTCATCTGCCAGGCGAAACCAAGCCGCGGTGAGATATCCCCATAAGGCGTCTTCCACAATCCCGCGTACGATCTTTGCACTACGCCCGCAGGTATCGTAGCCTGAAAATTCGACGGCACGGTAAATCCACTCAATGTCCCATCGGGAGGAACCTGTCCCGACGCGATATCTGCGTCGAAGTTTGCCAGACGCCCGCCGGTTTCGGTCGGCGCGCCAAAGATTTCGTAGCGCAGACCAGCATTCACAGTCAGCCGCAGCGTGAGCTTAATATCGTCCTGTGCAAAGCCTGCGAAGTCCGTATATCTCTCATTTCTGCGGAAGATCCCTCCTCCCGATTGAGTCGTCCCCACATTGCTGAACCCAAACGGGCTGCCGTTTTGCGCTGCGCTCTGTCCCAGCAGAAAGTCGCCGAAGCTGGGGATCTGCAGCAATCCGTCGGTTTCAATAGGTGAATCTCCATCCACTTGGTGGCGTCTGAACTCAGCCCCGAAGCGTGCGCTGTGCCGGCCCTTGGTCAATGCAACCGTATCCTGATAGATAAAAGCGTTCGTGACCTGCCACTGCGAAGGAGTACCGGCATTCCCTATCGTGAGTCCCGCGACCATGATTCCTGGAGCGCTGGATGTGGGACTCACGTCACCCGTTGGTGTGCTTATCCCGATCGATTGGGCAGTGATTGGACTCTGTATCGTCGACAGTCCGTCAAACCGCACGTAGCCTAACCGCGCGATGTTTAACAGGTTCGGGTTGAAAACATGCGTGTCCGCCAGCACAAACATCGTATTGCGGCTCAGGTTATTGGTGGGCCAGCCCGGAACATTCGCTCCTCCATTCGGTGAAAACGCCAGCGTCTCGGGTGCACGCGCATAGAAGAACCTTCCCGACAGCGTGTTTTTTTTGCTTAGTATCTGATCGATATCGACCGTGAACTGATCCTCCCGGTAGTGGGCCGGTATCGCATATGTCGATGCCCCAAGCGGCAACTGGTCCGATGGGTCAGGACCGCTGTTGGGGACCGGCACCTGAGGATTTGGCACCGCGAGCTGTCCGTTCGGCAGTTTCGCGTTCAGGATCGCGAGCGCTACTGGATTGATATTCGACCCGTCACACGCCACCTGCGTTCCGCCGGCCGATGTCAGATATCCCGTTGCAGGCTGGCCCGCTGCGTTGAGGTGACCCGCCGGGCAGAACTGCGCTCCCAGTCCAGCCGCTGAACGGTCGGAGGTCAGAATCGGATAAACATCATTCTGTTCGTCGCCCAGGCCATTGACCTCTGTCGACCCTTGGTAGGCCCCAAAAAAGAATGTCCTGTCCCGTTTGATGGGTCCGCCGATCGAAGCACCAAACTGGTTCTGTTTGAGGTCCGCCCGCGGCTGGCCATGGAGCTTCGAGAAGAAGTCGTTTGCATTAAAGACATTGTTGCGCAAGAATTCCCAAGCGCTTCCGTGGAACCGGTTCGTCCCGCTCTTACTGACCAGATCGACGTTCGCTCCGGTCCCGCGTCCGTATGCCGCATCGAAGTTCGCCGTCTGTACCCTAAACTCCTGGATCGTATCCGGCGCAGGGACGGCCACGCCAACGATGGAACTCTCAGAATTCGCCGCTGAGTTCTCGGCCAGGTTATTCGCATCGACGCCGTTGAACTGGATATTGTTGTTGGTCGGTGTCGCACCATTGGAGGCTACATTTTGCGTTCCATTTCCCAGCGCGGTCGCGGTCGGAAGATCGACCACCACGCCCGGCGCGAGGCCAAGGATTTGTGTGTAGTTCCTGGTCGACAGCGGCAACGCCTGGATCGCCGTTTTGTCCACCAGAATTCCCAACGTCGAGCTTTCCACGTTGGCCACTTCCGCGTCGCTGGTTGCCACCTGCACAGTAGTGTTGACTGCTGAAAGCTCTAGAGTGACATTCAGTGAGGCCGTCTGGCTCACGCTCACTTCGATCAACTGCGATGTCTTCACGGCGAACCCCGGCGCCCTGACCGTAACCGTATATACCCCTGATGGCAGGAAGGGGAGGCGAAACACACCCTCCGACGTCGCCCTTACTGACCGGGAAAGATGAGTCGCGTCATCTACAGCTAGCGCTTCTGCATCGGGGATCACTCGACCTGAAGGGTCGTACACCACGCCTGAAATGGCGCCGGTCCCGGGCGTTTGCCCAAAGCACCTGCCCGCCAACACAAGCAAAAGCATCATCGATCCAGCAAGAAATCGCCGCATCGAACCTGCAGTCATCGACGTGTCTCTCAATTGTCCATCCCTCTCATTGATTGGCGCTGCATTGAGGCTAAGTATGAAGAGATCGTCGCCGCGACTTGTTTCGGATTTGTCATTATTTGGTATCAAGGTGTGCTGATAGCGAGACCGCCCTGACCCCGGCGCGGAAGCCGGCCTTCCTCATAGTGATGGTTAATTTGAAGGGCGTTAGCTCTGCCCAGGCCGACTCCTTTTTGCGGCTTCGAAGTTGGATTTCTCCGGGACGCTTGTCGACGGCGCAAGCAGTGTTGTCTGAGCTCGGACAACAGATACATATACGGCAAGCAGCCAAAACGACGTAACAACATGCGCGGCCCAGAGACAGAGGCAGCGGGCATTGCAGAAGTGCATTTGTTCCTGCTCCTTCGAGAGCAGGAGCTCTCTACCGACACCTCAAACTCATCCGATGAAGTCCTTCCCAAACAGAACGCCGTCGAAGCGCGCACAGCAAAAGGCGATCCGCAAAAGACATCGATCGCAAGCATTCTCAACTCAAACGGTATCGGCATCGGCAAGGGGACTTGTCACCAGATTGTTTCCAGATTGTCATCCAATCCCCATAGACAAGGGTCGGAAGTTTGTTGAGCTCGGGTTAGCCCAATCCGCGACGGTGGGTGCGAACGTGGATATTTGGCAAGCTGTGCTTTACCATGTCACTTGCGCTCATGCCGCACGAAATCACAATCTCGAAGGAAGACTATCTGAAAGCGATCATTGAAGCCGAGAGCGAAGGCGAAACTGTTATTCCTGCGTTGTTGGCGCAATGGCTCAAGGTCTCTCCGCCGGCTGTAACCAAGGCGGTAAAGCGCCTGCGCGAGGATGGCTTCATCGAAGCAAACCGCCATGGCACGTTGCAATTGACAGCACAGGGACGGGAAACTGCGCATCGCACTGCGCTGCGGCATCACCTGATCGAGCGCATGCTCTCGGAGATCTTCGGGATGGAGTGGCATCAAATTCATGCTGAGGCCGAACGTCTGGAGCATGCGGTTTCTCCGGCATTCGAAGCCAAGCTTATCGAGAAGCTCGGCGATAATGGCGACTGCCCACACGGGAACCGCGTGCTGCCCGAGACCCCAGCACAGATCCGACGCCGAGGCCTGATTCCGCTATCCGAGGCGACTGAAGGCGCGGACTACACAGTCGCCAGTCTCTATGAGCGGGACGCTCGGCTGCTCGAGTTCCTGCACCAGCTTGGGATTGGCCCCAAGGTAGGACTTCGGGTGCTGCAGCGGAACTATGACGACACCGTGCTCGTGACCACACCGCATGGAGACGTAACTCTCGGAATAGCAGCAACCGGAAAGATTTGGGTGCGGCCAAAACAAGCGAGTGAACCGGGACGTAGAAAAATTAATAACCGTGGTTAATATTTTGTGGCATACTGCATTTAACGGGTCACGGAAGCCCGCACCAGTATGCCCTCTGTACGTGAGCTTGATCGCGAACTGACGCCTTCCCTGCCGGACATTTGCTCGTCGGTACGTCTGACGCGGTCGCGCGGATTCTGGCGGCGCGCGGTGGGCTTTCTCGGCCCCGGGTTTCTAATCGCCGTCGGCTATATGGATCCGGGAAACTGGGCAACGGATCTGGCTGGCGGTTCTCGTTACGGCTATTCCCTGCTCTTTGTCATCATGATTTCGAACCTGATGGCGATATTGCTGCAGAGTCTCGCGCTCAAGCTCGGCATAGTTACGGAGCGCGACCTCGCGCAGTGCTGCCGTGAGAGCTACAAGCGCTCCACTGCTATTTTTCTATGGATATTTGCTGAGATTGCGATCGTAGCCTGCGACCTGGCCGAAGTGATTGGATCGGCGATCGCTCTGCAGCTGCTGTTTCACATTCCGCTGGTCATCGGAGTGGTGCTCACGAGCGCAGATGTGCTGCTGTTGCTGCTGCTGCAAAACCGGGGCTTCCGGTACCTTGAGGCGCTTGTGATCACGCTCATCGCGACGATCACTGTCCTCTTTGGGATCGAAATTGTGTTGTCGCATCCCGAGTGGGGGTTGATCGCGCGGAACCTGGTGTTGCCGAGCTCTTCACAGCTCGTCACCGATCCCCAGATGCTATATATCGCGATCGGCATTCTGGGCGCGACGGTGATGCCGCACAATCTTTATCTGCACTCGGCGATCGTGCAGACGCGGGATTACAAGCGAACGCGCGAAGGCAAGCGTGAGGCGCTACGCTTTGCGAATATCGACTCGGCCACCGCATTGATGATCGCACTCTTTGTTAATGCGGCAATTCTGGTGGTAGCGGCCGCGGTTTTTCATCGCGGCGGCCACTTTGAAGTTGCGGAGATCGAGGATGCTTACAAGCTGCTCTCTCCAATGCTCGGCGTCGCCGGCGCAAGCACGCTCTTTGCGGTGGCCCTCTTGGCTTCCGGCCAGAACTCGACTATCACCGGCACGCTCGCTGGGCAGGTCGTGATGGAAGGATTTCTAAATCTCCGCCTCAAACCGTGGCTACGCAGGCTGGTCACGAGACTGCTGGCCATTATTCCGACGGTGATCATCGCGGTACTTTACGGCGCCCGTGGCACGGGCAAACTGATCATTCTGAGCCAAGTGGTCCTGAGCCTGCAGCTTAGCTTTGCGGTCTTTCCGCTGGTGGCCTTTACCAGTGATCGCAGCCGCATGGGCGAGTTCGTCAATGCGCACTGGCTCAAGTATCTGAGCTATGTTGTCGCCGTCTTGATCGCGGCGTTGAATCTCTGGCTGCTCGTCCAGACCTTCACCGGGCGGTGAATATCTGCATTCATTGAGCCGTGTACCAACCTTACAATTGACAACGTCTTGTTAGGTGTAAGACGTTTCTTCCTATATGCCTGGCGGGTTTGTGCTCTATCACGCGTGCGCATTTAAGCGAGGTTCGCATAATCCGGAGCGTCATCAAAATTTGGCCGACAAGAAAAGGACTATCTGTGACTGATTCCAAAGGAATATCTCGCAGGCGATTCCTCTCCGGCGTCGCATCCACTGCCGCGACTTCCTGCCTGCCTCTCAGTGGAGCGGCGATACTCGCAGGCGACTCAAATCCTGCGGACGCACAGAACACTACTGTCAGTACCACGCGCGAATCGACTTTGACTCCGCCTGTCATCATCGTGAATTCGGGATATCGATTACTGATCGATTCGGTACGGGGGACCGTCGCGTCCTTTCAGTCCACCTATGGGATCGATCGCGAACTGCTAATCCAGGACCACGTTCGTCTGCCGCTCTTCATTATCGAGTTCATGAATGATCATTCTGAATTCAAGCTGGTCACTTCTTCTGACGCGAAGAAGATATCCGTACATAAAGACGAGAATGACGGAGACCAAACCGTCACTCTCGAATACAAAGAGATTGGCGAGCTGGATGTTGATGCACGCGTGACGATCCGATGCCCTGCGAACGAGACACTCACCTATTGGAACCTGGAATTGAAGAATGGAACAAAGTCCTGGATCGGGCACGTGCAATTCCCCGTGATCGAAATTCCGTTCGACAATCCAACAGAGAGAGATCACGGCTACATTCTTTCCTCATCTCTCGACGGATCACTGACCGGCCCGGTTGAGCCCGCCGTATACGCACGGCCCGGCTGGACTCGCCACACTCCGCTGGAGCGCCAATGGGGTGGGCCCGAAAGCGTCACTACAGATCTATGGTTAGAAGACATCTGGTCGGGAAGACAGCGCAATGTTCCTGAGATCTGGCGCTATCCCAACTATCCCGGTCAATGGGCGTCCACACAGCTGATGGCTTATTACAACTCCGCTGGCGGTCTGTATATGGCTTGCGATGATGCGACAGGGTTGCCGAAGTTCATCGATCGAGTTATGGAGGATGACGGAGTTACGTTAGGACTCGCGCATTACCCCGGAACTCGTGGCCCGGGCGAAGCCAAGCTGCCTTACAACGTTGTGATTGGCACTTTTCATGGCGATTGGTATGCGGCGGCAGAGATTTATCGGGAGTGGGCTGCGAAGCAGGAATTTTGCGGTACCAAGCTGGCTGATCGAAAGGACCACCCAAAGTGGATTACCGATTCGGCTGTTGGGATCGCGTTTCCGATGCGTGGCCAGGCGGACTGGGATGGGCCAGCCAAAGTCAACACCGAGTACACTCCTGCAGTGAATGCGCTGCCTTATCTTGAAAAGCTTGCCGTAGAGCTCGAGAGCCCGCTCATGCCTTTCGTTTACAACTGGGAACATACCGGCCCTTGGGTTCAGCCGGACGCGTTTCCGCCGATTGGTGGAGAAGCATCCATGCGCGAGTTCATGTCGAGAGCAAAAGAAAAAGGCTGGTCTCCATTTCTCTATGGAGACAGCCTTTGTTGGGTAACCTGGCAGAAGAATTCTGACTACGACGGGATGTCTTATTTTCATTCACACGGTGGAGAAGCTGCTGTAGCTCGCCGACCGGATGGGACCTTCCTCGAAGATGTGTGGCCGTGGAGGAAAAATTACTGGGCGTGTGTTGGAACAGAGAAGGGGCGTCAGATGATTCTGGAGATGACGCGGAAGATGGCGGAACTGGGACCGAGCGTCGTTCAGCAATTTGACCAGGGACCCGGCGCCGTAGCCTGCTACGCCACCGATCACGGTCATCCGCCAGTGCCTGGGCCCTGGATGACCGAGGCCTTTAAGGGGCTTCTCAAAGCTGATGCTGAAATTGCGCGGTCAGTGAATCCAGCTGTCGCAATGTCGTGCGAAGGAGCTCCGCCTGAGATATATATGAAGGATTTTCAGATATGGGATGGACGCGTGAGGACATGTCCTCTGTACTCGTTTCTCTATCACGAGTACCGCAATGGGCATGACGGCTTCTTTGGAAACCGAGTCAATGATGAAGCTTTGCGGCTATCTGTAGGCAGGGCCATCGTCGCCGGATACATGGTGAATTTCACCTTGCGCGATAAAGGATTGATCGAATACGACTGGGATCAAGCCTGGACCCGGGCCATCCCAGATCAGGGAGCTATTCTCGACTGGACTAAGAGAATTAATCATTTCCGAAACAACGTTGCGCGCGAATATCTCGTTTATGGACGCATGCTGCGACCTTGGACAGTGAGCAATGTAACTGAACGCGACTATGGGTGGGGCAAGGAGCCACTAGTGCAGTCCGCGACCTGGAGATCTCCTGACGGACGAATCGGCATTGTGCTTGCAAATTGTGCCGATCTGGGCGAGTCTCCCCGCGTGGAGTTAAGAGGCAAAGAAATCAAAACGGTAACCATGTATCTTGACGGCCAGCAAGGCGAACGAAAGATGCAATTGCCCCTCGTCATCGATCTCGAGATGCAGCCCCGCTCTCTTTGTCTGATCGAGGTGAAGTAGGTGTCGACCCACGACCGAGGGTGTTAAATCCTCTCACTCTGGCGACTACCGAATGTGAGTGCGCTTGATAAAAACCGGCTATAGCGTTCTGCTTCTGTCAATCACCTTCCGATGACGAGTATTTGAAAGGAGTTCGGAATCATCCGGGCGCGAGGACCACGCATCCAGGCTGGAGTGCCGGGGGTAGTTGCATTTGCTGCCTGAGCCGGTGCGGGAGGGACCGGACCGTACTCCGCAGTGTTAGTGAGAATTTGATTGGTCTTTGTATCCAAAGTCAGCACCTTGGCCCGCGCTGGCGTTGCGACTGTTTGCTCAACCGAGAAGCTGGTTGGAGGCTCCTCCTTGGCCACCGTTGCATGCCATCGCCCTCGGACCTAAAGACCTCCATTGTCACTGGGTTAAAGGTCGTGCCATCCGATCCATTGCCAATGGGCAGATCGGTGATGATATGTTCATCTGTGGCCGACAGGATGATCACGTTGTTCTAGTCACGACATGAGACAACAGCGAGTGCGATAGCTAGTATTTGCGTCCGGGACGATTCTTAAATGTGTCGATCGATGCCCTCATGAGTGCACCATTGACATTAGCTAAGTGCGCAGACTTGGGTACTTCGTATCTCGCGATTAGGCGTCGGTAACCTCTTCTGTTGTCCGCGAACGAATTCGGCAGACAGTGTCGACATAAAAATCACCGAAAACCATCTTGCCAGGGTTTACGCGTAACACTGCGCTATGCTGCTGCCTGTCGATGTAGTTTCCATTTGATTCAATAGAGACATCGACTCGGTACCAGCCAGGCTGGATCTCGAGCGCCGGACAGAAGAATTCAACTTCGCCGAGACCTGCGGTGGCATTTAATTTGGGATAAGATACAGCTGTCGTAAGCTGCGTACAAAGATATCCACTAGGCCAAAAAAACAAGATATTAAAAACCACGTTGTTGAGATCCTCGCGAGCCTCAAAGCCGAAGCGAGCGAACATTGGAGATCCGGTGCGTGGGGTTTCACCAGGCTCCGTTGAAGAAAAAGAGATGTAGGAACATCTTGCGCAAGCAGGATTCGTAACTTCACTTAGTTGATAGCTTGCCTCTTCACCCATAGCAGACTTTTGATAGTGATCGATAACATCGGTGGGATTGCCGGTCATAACCACCCGTCCGCAATGAAGCAGCATCGCTCGGCTGCACAGCCTCTGAATTGCGCCAAGGTCATGAGAGATCATTACTATCGTCCGTCCGGACTCTTTGAGTTGCCCGATGAGGTCAAGACATTTGGCTTGGAAGACAATATCGCCCACCGCTAAAACTTCATCCAAGAGCAAAATGTCAGGATCGAGATGGGCAGCTATGGAGAATCCCAGCCTTACGTTCATCCCCGACGAATAACGCTTAACCGGTACGTCGATGTAATCGGAAACTCCAGCGAACTCAATGATACTGTCTACCTTGCGTCTAATCTCAGAACGGGTCATTCCCAGCGTCGATCCGTTCAGATAGATGTTCTCGCGTCCGGATAGTTCGGGATGAAAGCCAGAACCAACCTCGACCAATGCCGAAAGATGCCCCCTAATTCGAATTTCGCCTGAAGTGGGTGCAGTAATTCTGGATAGTAGCTTCAACAAGGTGCTTTTGCCGGCTCCATTGTTTCCGATGATCCCAAACGACTCTCCTTCCTGCACCTCGAAACTGACATCTCGCAAGGCCCACGTCTCCCCGGGCTTCTTACCAAAAATGTCGAATTCAGGCCAACCCATAGATCGCCCGCGGTTGCTGCGCGGGAGCCGATATCGTTTCGAAACATGATCCAAACTGATATCAAACATAACTTGTCATCCTGATCAGATCTCGTCGACCATCGTGGATTCTGTGACCTTGAAAAAGCCGTAAGCCAAAACTAGACAACAAATAGTGATTGCTCCTGCGACAATGAAGGCTTGAGCGTCAGGAGCCGAACCATGGAGCACAACGCTCCGAAAACTTCCAATAAGGCTGGCTACGGGGTTTAACAAATACAACCGTTGAAATCGCACAGGAACGGATCCGACAGAATATACAACCGGTATGGCGAACACCCCAGCTTGCAAGAGAACCGGAAGTGCAGCAGCAACATCGCGAAACCGAACCTGAATAGAAGATAGAAACAGAGCAATAGCTGAGGTAAAAGCGATGAGAATAGCGATCACTGGCAGAGCATAGAGAATATTCCAACTAAACGGAACCCTATAATAAACCATCAGCCCGCCAAGGATGACGGAGGCAATCGCAAAATCCACGAGTGCGGCAAACACATAGGAAAGAGGAATGATCTCCCTGGGAAAATATAACTTCGTTAATAATGTCGAGTGAGCTACCAGACCATTCATAGCGTTACTGATTGCACTTGAGAAGAATATCCAGGGAAGGAGCCCGGAAAACACGAACAACGGATACGGCACGCCGTCGGTTGAGACTCGCGCCACTCGAGAGAAGATGAGCGTATAGACAAGAATCATAGCCAATGGTTGTAATACAGCCCACACCCAACCGAGCATCGATTGCTTGTAACGAACCACAAGTCGAAAGACCGTCAGGGCGTATAGCAAGTCTCTGTACGCAACAAGAATTTTGAGACCGGAAATAGTTGCTGATAGGGAAAACGACGGCGGCCGAATTACCGTCAGGTTCTGGGGATCCAATCGTCTTGAGCAGAAAAGTGGATGCTTTCGTTCGAGCAACAATGACGTTGGCTGTTGACTCTCGGTGCACTGTTCCGTGACAACACGCTTTTTCTGGCGAGTTCCGTCTTCGTCTACATCGCAATTAGTCCCGCTGGATACTGAGTACTTGTTGTAGAGCATAAACTATTCTCGCTTCACAATTCCGGCTCGACACGTTCCGTCCGAGGTACCAGACCTACCGGAACTCGTCAATGTGATGTGATTACTGTTTCGGTTCTATCAAGCTCCGTATCAAATGTGCCAGCAGTATCAATACGTTGAAGCGCCTTCTTAAGTTCTGCGCCGATGACTCCGACGGCCGGTTCGCGAAGCATCTCCCAATGCGTGGCGTTCACCATTCTGGCCGTTACTCCGGACAGAGATCTTAAGTTCCATCCCATTCCCCGATCTTTCACATTGAAATAGGGCTGCTTAGGTCTTCTGAATAAGAGGACCGGCGCATGAAAATGTCTGATTTGAAACTCCTTTCCTGGCCAGATTGCCTTAGTCCAAGGATTGACTGGCTCGGTATCATGTGAAAAAAACTCCTTGAGACGCCTTTTAACTACATCTTTATAGTGCGAGACCTGAGCTAGAAAAGGCAATTGAGCAACGCATCGACGACCAGCGCGGAACGACTCTAAGCGCACAAGCCAGCGGATATAGCTATTTTCCATAACAAAAGTATCAATGATGCAAAGCGTCCCGACGTCGTGGCCCATAGCCTCAAGTTGGAGCACCATTTGTTCAGCGATAAGCGCTCCATTACACATACCAATCAGGAAATATGGGCCATCGTGCTGAATTGTTCGCATTGCCGCAATATATTCTCTCGCTATTGTTTCGAGTTCTTCGATGCTGAAAGGGACAATCGCGCAGGCGGAAGCGTGAGCCTGGAGCTTATAAAAAGGCCTCTCATTTCCCAAGTGGCGCGATAGGAGTGAGTAACCCAGAGCATCCACACCTGACTGCACGATTGCGAACAACGGAGTTCCTCGAAGCCCATGGGTAATCTCCATTAGCACCGGATCGGGACTCCATGCAACCCCACCGCGTATCGCCTCAGCGAAAGACTCGACTGTCGAAGCACGAAACAGTGATGAGACGGGAACCTTGCATTCGACGACCTTCTCGACCTCTGTTACCAAGTGAGCTGCCAGTAGCGAGTGGCCACCCAGATCAAAGAAGTTGTCGCGAATTCCTATTCCTGAAACGCTAAGAACACGCTCCCATATACGTAACAATATCCGTTCCAGGGCATCGTGCGGTTCGATCTTTTGATCTAAATGGGGCTCACTCGCAGGCTGACTTGCGGTGATGTAATCCTTCTTTCGATCTTCTAGAACATGTTCATTAGGTACAGCTAGACCTTTCTTCACTTCCAGCTGTGAAATCAGTTCGGAGATTCGCGATTCGGGATCGTCTGCGACCGCTAACAACAACGTCACATAATGGTCTAACATTCTTGCAATTCGTGCGTAGTCGAAGAGCTGAGTGGCGTATTGAACTCGCAGCCAATAACGGTCCTCGAGATCTTCGATGAATTCCATCGACAGGTCGAAGAGAGACGTTGGGGCACTGAGCATGTGCAGGCTGGCCGACACATCGGCAAACTTCGGAAATTTTGTGGCTTTGACGGCTGAGAACATGACCTGAATCACCGGAGTATAACTGAGGGTGCGCACTGGATTCAGCTCCTCGACCACCTTCTCAAATGGACAATCCGCATGAGCAAATGCATCAAGAACAACCTCGCGCTCCCGATGAAGCAGCTCACAAAAACTCGGATCGCCGGAGAGATCGGTTCGGAGTACCAAGGTATTCACAAAAAATCCGACCAGATCTTCAAGTTCGACCCGAGGACGACTTGTTACGGGAACGCCCACCAAAATATCATCGGACTCCGCGTAGTAATGAACGAGTGTCTTGAACACAGCAAGAAGCACCATGAACAACGTTGCCTTATGTGCACGGCCAAGAACGGCCAGATCGTGAATAATCTCCGACGGGATAGGTGTTACCTGGTTGGCACCGTCGTGCGTCTGCTCTGGAGGGCGAGTATGATCGGCAGGCAATTGAAGAAGTGGCGGCGCGCCGGCTAGCTTTTGTTTCCAGTACTCTACCTGTCGGTTGAGAAAGCCCGCGACGATCGACTGCCTTTGCCACTCGGCGTAATCGCCATACTGAATCGAAAGATCAATCAGGGATGCTGTGCTGGGCCCTTCGGAGTTCCGATCGTAGAGAGCAGCTAATTCGCGAACGAATATGCCCAAAGACCAACCGTCACACGTAATGTGGTGAATCACGCATAAAAGATAATGTTCTTCCGTGGCGACACGAATCAACTTGAATCGAAGAAGCGGTCCCGTTGCAAGATCGAACGGAAGGCGAGCGTCTTCCATTGCTAGCCTGTTTGCTTCTCTGCTGCGATCGCTACCTGGGACGTCAGTTAGATCAAAGTATGGAATTTCGAGCGCAAGATCTGGTGCCACGACTTGAACGGGGTGACCTGATTCAACTTCGAAATGAGTACGCAGGATCTCATGCCGCTGGATCAACTGCCGGATACTTGATTCGAGCGCTTCCTGAAATAGATTCCCCTGCAGCCGCAATCCAAACGTGATGTTGTAGACCGGATTTCCTGGATGGAGTTGGTCAAGAAACCATAGCCGTTGTTGTGCCAAAGATAAGGGGAACACTCTTCTTGCCTTAGGGTGAAGGAGTCCGATCAGTAATTCCTTTTGCTCCTCCACGGATAGGTTTGATAGATCGTCCGACACATTAATCACCTTCGAGCAATTCACCGATCTTCGGTCCCCATCATACTTCATGTCAATGCTCTCCAACACCCTATCAGGAGATAGATTGTAGTTGCATTTAGTCATGACAGAAATACGGTCCGATACCGCTAAATACCCAGCATCAGGCGAACAGGATGTTGTTTTTCGTTAATTCCGAAGGAAAGGTTGGTGCCGACTTTGTCTGGATCGAGGTATGTTCCAAACAAGCGATCCCATATGGTAAACATGTTTGCCAGGTTCTTGCCGTAATGCTCGGATTTATCGCTGTGATGAATATGGTGATAGCGCGGAGTAACTAAGACCCATTCCAACCAGTTAGACCGCCAGGTGATATTCATATGCATCCAGTCATTCTGGAGAGCGCTGTGGACAGTGATTGCGAGCCCGAGCCACCAAGGCGAAATATCAAGAAACGGATACGCGAGGATATAAGGGACATTGACCATGAATTGCTGGGGTATGGTTGCCCGTACACCTCCCAGCCAATACATATAACTCGGCGAGTGATGCCACTTGTGCATTTGCCAGAAATGCCTAGTGTGATGGAGACGATGTACCCAATAGTGACCAAAATCGGCCAGAACAAAATAGAGCGACACTCTGACAATCAGTGGTAGATGAGAGACGTTGAATGGAAAAGGGTGGTATCCCGGCACAAGACGACTGAGATAGTTTGCCGTCGGCAAAACGATGAATATGTAAACCCCCAAGGCCACCAGATCGTTCAATACTACTGAGAGATAGAAAATTCTGCGTGCAGGCCGAATCATTTCAAATGTCGTGAAAACAATCATCCTGCCAAGAAAAAGCAGAGAGAAAAAAGTGCCTGGAGATAGGAGGAAATTGAACAGCTTTGGACCCATGAACGTCTCTAATCTGCCCATGACATCACCTCTTGATCATCAGAACTTTCGATTCCGATTGATATGCTGCACTCCGAGCCTGAAGCGCAGGGAGCTTAGTCCAGACTAGTTTGCACTTGCTTACAATAGGACTGGCA
>Ga0206922_1040_pt1 | contig 37705 bp, 25 predicted proteins | sample Alteio_BWOrgHeat_63_FD_152976 | JGI IMG/M metagenome (GOLD analysis project Ga0206922, IMG submission 152976) | Enriched cells from forest soil in Barre Woods Harvard Forest LTER site, Petersham, Massachusetts, United States -... | ecosystem: Environmental > Terrestrial > Soil > Temperate forest >... | reverse complement strand
TAAAGAAAAATTTTGAACTAAAGATCACTGTATGAAAAAATTATTACTTGCGGCAGGCATCTTAATTCTAACGTTGCAATTACATGCACAGTTTCCGGGTGGCGGGGCCGCCGGCAAAGGGCAATCGGGGGCTATGAATATAGGCCACGTATATGGTAAAGTGGTTGACACCCTGGGCAAACCCATTGGCGAAGCATCTGTTGTACTGTTACAAGATAAATACGATTCAGCGACCAAAAAAAGGAAGGATGTATTATTAAAAGCGATGAATACAACCACTATCGGCGATTTCAGTTTTGAAGACCTTCCTATGTTTGGCCCGCTTAAATTAAGAATATCTGCCGTAGGGTTTAAAAACTACGAACAAACTGTTTCCTTCCAGCTTAATATGGCGGCGCCAAAACCGGCATCACCTTCAACCTCCGGTAACCCGATGGCCGCTATGAGCAGCATGCTGAACGCGGTTGACAAAGACCTGGGTAATATAAAGCTTAAAGAAGATGCAGCACAATTGCAGGGCGTAACGGTAACTGCAAGTACCCCAACGCTTAAAATGGATATTGACAAAAAAACATTTAATGTTGATAAGAATATTGTAACCTCCGGCGGAACTGCAGTTGACGTAATGCGCAATGTTCCGTCTGTACAGGTGGATATTGACGGCAACGTAAAGCTGCGCAATGCTACCCCCCAGATATACATTGATGGCAGGCCTACAACCCTTACTTTAGACCAGATACCCGCTGATGCTATACAAAGCGTAGAAGTAATTACCAACCCTTCAGCAAAATACGATGCAAGTGGCGGCAATGCAGGCATACTGAACATAGTATTGAAGAAAAATAAGAAATCAGGCTACAATGGTAACTTGATGGCTGGTATTAACAGCAGAGGTGGTTATAACGGCGGCGGTAACTTTAATGTAAGACAGGGCAAAATAAATTTTACTGCCGCAACAATGGTTAACGCTATGAGAAACCGGGCTACTGGTACAACCAACCGGTCAAACTACGGCACAAACGATACAACGGTAAATGTTCTTCAACAGAATATTGACAAAACACACGGCGCTTTCATATTTGGAAGGGTCGGGCTGGATTATTATGTAACCAACAGGACCACTCTTTCGCTCGCAGGCATAAAAGTGCATGGTGAATTTAAGCTAAACTCAATGCTTGGTATAAATACAGATACGCTTGTTGGCAACACTGACAATAACCTCATAAGTTCAAGCCAGAGAAGTTCAGAAGGAACAAGAACATTTAATGCTACCGGCGTGCAGTTTGGCATGGTGCACAATTTTGCTAAAGAAGGCGAACAGTTAACCGCAGACGGAAATATCTTTTCCGGTAAAAACAGCAGTAATTCCTTATATACAACCAACCTATATGATAAGACAGGAAGTTATACAGGCACAGAATATGAAAAACAATTATCAGATGGTACCAACAGGTTCTTTACCATACAAACAGATTATGTAAACCCGTTTACAAAAACAACAAAATTAGAAGCAGGGTTAAGGGCACAGTTGCGCAGTATAGTAAACAATAACGAAACTTATACGCAATACCCCGGCGCCCCAAAGTTTGATTCAATTGGTGCGGCAACAAATAATTATAAGAACACCGATAATGTGTATGCGGCTTATGCAAGTCTTACAAGCGCAATAAAAGATTTCGGTTACGAATTTGGCCTGCGTGCTGAAAGCAGCAATTATAACGGAACATTGCTTAACACAAACCCGCCAGAAAACTTCAGCCATAAATACCCTATCAGCTTATTCCCATCCGTTTTTTTAAGCCAAAAACTGAAAGCCAGGCAGGAGTTGCAGTTCAGCTATACCCGCAGGATAAACAGGCCCAACTTTTTCCAGTTGATCCCTTATACTGATTATACGGATAGTTTAAATATTACAAGAGGTAATCCTAATTTGATACCTGAATTCACCAGCTCGTTTGAGGCATCTTACAGCAAAACCTTTACCGGTGGCAATTCTTTACTATTCTCTATATATTATAAGCATACTACCAATCTTATAACAAGATATATTGATACTTCCATTAACCAGCTTACAGGTAAAAAAGATCTCATAAGCACTTATATCAATGCAAATTCAGCTTATACATACGGTGCGGAACTAACGTCCATAAATACTGTCAGCAAATGGTGGGATGTAACTACAAACCTTAACCTGTATAACTCGCAGATCAATACGCAAAATATACCGGGGGCAACACAGCAGGCAGCCATCTTAAGCTGGTTTGGTAAATTAAACAACAACTTTAAGATAGGCAAAAAGGTAACCATTCAGCTTTCTGCTGATTACCAAAGCAAAACCAATTTACCAGTAACAAGCGGGCAGCCCCAAATGGGCCCTCCGGGTATGCAGGCGCAAAGTTCATCACAAGGATATATCAAACCTTTTGGTGGTGTGGATATAGCCTTTAAAAGGACCTTCCTTAAAAATGACGCAGGCGCTATTACTTTAAGTATCAACGATATTTTCAGAACAAGGTCTAACGAGCAGATCTCAAATACACCGGGCATTTTTTACCAGGATTATTATCGCCTCAACAACCCGCAATTGGTTAGGTTAAACTTTACTTACCGCTTTGGAAAAATGGATGTTTCCTTATTCAAAAGGCAGAATATGAAGAGTACCGGTACGCAGGATGCAATGCAGGCAGGGGGACAGTAGTAGAAAAAGATTATTTAATATAGGAAATGATTATAAAGATGTCTCATAAGCAGGTAATCGAAAAATAAACTTGCTTAACGGCCTCCCTATTTGGGGAGGCCTCTTTTAAAACTTTTAGAGAACAGGGATGGAATAAAAAATTCAACAATTGCTTAAAAAATTGCCATGAATACAAAATATTTTTTTGCCGCTGTGGATTAAGTTATATATTGGCATTGCGTAATATTTACGCAATGCTTTTTTTATTCAAATAACTAAACTGCTTGTCATTATGCAACATTGGGTGTTATACATATTGGTTAACCAATTAGAAATGAATAGCTATTGTGCAGGAGTAACCCTGGTTAACAGCAGTCACAATAAAATAGGCAATGCATCTTTAAAATCAAAACTAATTACACACTCAACTGTTATAAACCATGCAACAAAATCTCCTCAAACCAACAATCAATTTTCGGTGTTTACACTTGTTTTTTGCGTTAACCTGCGTAGCGCTTTTTTCCTGTCACCAAACAGGCACAACAACGGCGGATACTAAAAAACCGGATGACAACCGCTTTACACCTGTAGTGCTTACAGCAGATGGTGATCTTGATGAACCCCTGAATTTTGAAGTCCTGAAAGATGGTAAGGTATATATAAATGAACGGAAGGGCGGCCTTAAATTATTTGACCCCATTACCAAAATGGTAAAGCTGGTTGCAAACATACCGGTAAACACAAAATACACAAGCGCCACCGGTGTGGTAACAGAAGCCGAAGAAGGTTTTATCGGCTTTACCATTGACCCCAAATTTGATGAAAACCATTGGGCATATTTATATTACGCACATCCCACCATAAAAAAAGATGTGCTGAGCCGCTGGGAATTGCGTGATGATAAACTGATGCCGGGCACAGAAAAGGTGTTGCTGGAAATACCAACCCAGCGCGAAGTTTGCTGCCATACAGGCGGCGGTATGACGTGGGACGCTAATGGCAATCTTTATCTTACAGTAGGTAACAACACCGGCAATGTTGCTGACAAATCACAAACCGATGAAAGGCCAAACCGCAGCAGTTGGGATGACCAAAGAGGATCGGGCAATACCAACGACCTGCGTGGAAAAATTTTACGCATACATCCCGAAAGCGATGGCACTTACAGCATCCCCGATGGAAACCTGTTTCCAAAAGGCACTCCTAAAACACGCCCTGAAATTTATGTAATGGGCGACCGTAACCCCTGGAGGCCGTCAATTGACAGTAAAACAGGCTGGCTATATTGGGGCGAAGTTGGCCCTGATGCCAACGAGGATACAAGAACAACCAGGACAGGTAAGGATGAATTTAACCAGGCACGCAAAGCCGGTAATTTCGGATGGCCTTATTTTATTGGAGAGAATGTAGGTTACCCCTTTTATGATTACAAAACCGATTCAGTATATCCTCCAAAAGATCCCAACAAACCAATTAATAATTCTGTAAATAACACCGGCTTAAATGAACTGCCGCCAGCCCAGCCCGCTTTTATTTCATACCCTTATGGCACATCCGATAAATTTCCATTGGTAGGCACAGGTTCGCGTTGTTCAGTAGGCGGCCCGATATACCACCGCTCAAATTTTGCAGAGGATGCCAAACGCCCTTATCCAGGTTACTATGAAGGCAAATGGCTTGCTGCTGATCTTTCACGCGGTTGGATAATGGCGATAACTATGAATGATAACGGCGATTATCAATCCATGGAGCGCTTTCTTCCCTCCTACCAGCCGGTGGAACCTATTGATATAAAATTTGGTCCTGACGGCGACCTATATGTTTTAGAATATGGCAGCAACTGGTTTAGGAAAAGTGATAATGCAAGATTGGTAAGGATAGAATTTAATTCAGGCAACCGTACCCCTGTTGTACAGGCATCTGCAAGTGCAAGTGGCGGTGCTGTTCCCTTTAAGGTTGCGTTGTCCTCTGCCGGAACAATAGACTATGACGGCGATTCTTTAAAATATGAATGGAAAGTAACACCCGCAGCAGGCGGTGCGGAACAAACATTCACCGATCCTAACCCAAATGTTACTTTAACGCAGCCAGGCGTTTATAATGCAGTGCTTACGGTATCTGATCCTTCCGGTGCAAAAAATAGCAAATCGCTGAACCTTGTAGCGGGCAATGAGCCGCCTGCTGTTGCGGTAAATATAACAGGCAATAAAACTTTTTTCTTCCCCAATACACCATTTAGTTATGGTATTGATGTAAGTGACAAAGAAGATGGAAAGATTGATCCCAAACAGGTTGCCGTAAGCATTGATTATGCTTCTGAAGGTTTTGATTATGCAGAAATAAACCAGCAGCAGCGCAGCGTAGATGCTTCAACACGTTTTGCGGTTGCACAGACACTGATAAGCAAAAGCGATTGTAACAATTGCCATCATGTTGATACAAAATCAATCGGCCCGATGTTTACGCAGATAGCCGATAAGTATAAATCAAATGCCGCATGGGCATTAGACAGCCTTCCAAAAAAAGTGCGTGGCGGTGGTGTGGGTGTTTGGGGTACGGTAAGCATGCCCGCTCACCCGGGCATTACTTTAAATGATGCGCGAACCATTGTAAATTATATTTTGAATGTACAGGATAAAAACATCAGCACTCTACCTTTAAAAGGCAGCTATACACCTAAAATACCCGATGGGGATAACGGCAGGGGAACTGTAATTGTGCGTGCCGCTTATACGGACAAAGGCGCCTCGCCCGTGCCATCGCTCACTACCGAAAAAGTGGTTGCATTACACAGCCAGAACCTAAATCCAGGTGCAGCCGATGTTATAAATAATGCGGACAAAAAGCTGCAAACAATGTTTGTGGTATCATTAAGCATATTACCAAAGGCCAATGGTTATATAGGTTTTAAGAACATTGATTTTACAGGCGTTAAGCAATTGGAATTAAGCGCCTCTGCAAACCCTTCGCAGGGCTTTGCAGGCGGCACTATTGAAATACACCTGGACTCGCCAACAGGCGATATCATAGGCCAAACAGAAGTAAAACCTGTTAACCCGTTTGCTGCGTTAATGAATGCCGCAAACGCAACACAAAACGCAGGTGGCGCCAAACCGGGCGCTAAACCAGGCACACCGCCAGCTTTAGCCAAACCGGCGGCAGCAGGTGGCAAAGCACCAGCAGCCCCGCAAAGGCCCAGGGGCTTTAATCTTGCCTCACTTTTTAACAGGCCGGGTATAAAAGTGGATATTAAGGATATTGCCGGCCAGCACGATGTATATTTTGTATTTAAGAATGATAAGGCCAAACCGGTTGCGCCTTTAATGTCACTTTCAAATATCAAGTTCAATAATGTAAAAATGCCAGACGCAAAACCAAATCCATAATATTTTAAGCCCTGTTCTGCAAAGCAGCACGGGGCTTTATTTCTACCATAACAATATTAATCATAACAAAAATATACATCATGCATAACAGAAGAAGTTTCCTTAAACACTCCGGTGCCTTTGCATTTGGCAGCATGCTTTTAGCTAACAAAGCCGGTGCCGCTTTTTTTGATAAAAAAAAGCAGCATGCCGTTGGCGTTCAGCTTTTCACTTTTTTTCAAACCATTGATAAAGATGTACCAGGCACGTTAAAAGCAATTGCAGCCATAGGCTACAAAGAAGTGGAATCTGCCTTTAGCATGAAAGGTGGTTACTATGGCATGACGCCACAGGAGTTTGCGGCGGTGGCCAAAGATTCAGGTGTAGCATGGATTTCACACCACACCATCGGCGCCCCTTTTAAAATGCCACCGGGTGGTTTTAAGATGCCGGGTGCAGATACCACCAGGCGCATGGCGATGCCAAAAATGCCGCCCATGAAAAACCTGAAAGACAACTACCAGGAGATTATTGATGAAGTAGCAGCAGGCGGTTTAAAATATCTTGTATGTGCATCTATCCCGTTAGGCACTGGTGACGAAGTTAAACAAGCCGTTGTTATATTAAGCACGGCCGGTGAAGCGGCAAAAAAATCCGGAATAACATTATGCTATCACAACCATATACAGGAGTTTGCAACAGTAGATGGCGTAGTGCCTTACGATGTATTGCTTACACAAACAAGCCCGGATAACCTGAAATTTGAATTAGATCTTGGGTGGGCAACTAAAGCCGGCGCAGACCCTGTTGCGTTATTTAAGAAAAATCCCGGCCGTTTCCCGCTATGGCACGTAAAAGATATTAGCGCAGATAAAAAGGAACCTGTTGAAGTTGGTACAGGCATTGTTGATTTCAAGCCAATATTTGCTGCGGCTAAAACAGCGGGTATGCAACACTTTTTTGTAGAGCAGGACGGAGCGCCAAAACCAATAGAAAATATTACAACCAGTTACAATAACATTGTAAATAAAATATTGGCATAAAGCGTTATGATAAAAATTTACCACCTGGAAGGATAGTGATCAACAAAATTCTATTTTTCAGTAAGCCTGTTGTAACTATGTGGTAAATTTTATAAAAGCTAATGAAAAAACAAGTGAGAGTTAGATCATCGTTCCTGGCAATTTGTTTACTGTTTTCGTGTATATCGTTTTCGCAGCAAACGGAGGGATATGCCATACCGAAAAGCATCCCTCCTTTTAATATGTTATTGAGTGACGGGGTCACTTACTACAATGCATCAAATGTGCAACAGGGCAAACCATTGATGATCGTTTATTTTGATCCTGAATGTGAGCACTGCCAGCATTTTACAGCCGACTTAATAAAAAACATTTCAAAGTTCAATAATGTGCAGATAGTAATGATATGCGATGCCCCCGGAATTCCGCCATTAAAAAAATTTACAGATCGTTTCGGCTTGAGTAAGTACCAGAATATTAAAGCGGGAACAGAGGGCCTTTATCATTCAACGATGAATTTTTACCATGTGGATATAACACCATTCACGGCTTTATATAATACAAAAGGAGAGCTTATAAGCTATTACCGGAATGTACCTAAAATACATGACCTGGTGGTACAATTAAGTAAATGACATTAACGGTATTTATTAACAACGCAGCTATAATTTTTCAATATTATTTTTTTCAATGATGAACACAAAATTTTATTCTTTTTTACTGGCAATGCTTGTATGTTTTTCTGTTTACAGCCAGGATGGTATAACAATTTCAGGCAAGGTTACCGATAAAAAATCTAATGCCATAAGTGATGCTTCTGTTTACCTGCTTAACACAAATCTTGCAGCTTTCAGCGATGCCAACGGCAATTTCACCATAAAAAATATTTCTGCGGGCGATTACACTATTGCAGTTTCCTCATTGGGGTACGCAACTGTTAACGAAAAACTCCATATAACAAAAGACACAAACGTATCTTTTAATTTTCAGCTTGCAGATGCCGCAGGCCGGCTTGATGATGTGGTGGTTAGCGCAGAAAAAAAAGAAGAAAATGTGCAAAATATCCCTGTGAGTGTTTCAGCCCTAACAAGCAGGAATATAGATGATTACCGTTTGTGGAACAGTAAAGACCTTACTGGCATTGTGCCTAATTTATACGCAGGCAATCCCGGGGATGGAAGGAATGTCACTTCTATCCGTGGAATTACCTCATCTTCTTATGATCCCGCTGTAACCACTTATATTGATGGCGTTAACCAGTTTACACTGGATACCTATATTCCGCAGCTTTTTGATGTAGAGCGTATTGAAGTATTGAGAGGCCCGCAGGGCACATTATATGGAAGAAATGCCATGGGCGGCGTAATAAACATTATTACCAAACAGCCAACAAACAAAACGGATGGCTTTGCAGAAATAGATGAAGGCAATTATGGGGAACAACGCTATACTGCTGGCATCCGCACACCTATTGTAAAAGATAAATTATTTTTTGGTGCCTCTTTTTTGTACGAAGGTTTGAACGGCTATTATTTTAATCAATACACTAATTCAAATTTTGACAAACAGCACAGCATAGGCGGCAATTATTATTTAAAATATTTGCCCAGTGCAAAATGGGCTTTTACACTTAACCTGAAACATCTTGCTAACAGAAATGACGGTTCGTTCCCATTAGCAGGTAGCGCTTCAGGCGCTTTTGCAAACCCATACCAGGTAGATCAAAATGCAGTGGCAGAATTGGTAGATAATACGCTTAATACTTCTTTATCGGTAAACTACACAGGCAATCATTTTAATTTCAGTTCGCAAACGGCTTATCAGTCAAACTATCGTTATTACGCAACCCCTATTGACGGAGATTTTTCGCCGGCGGATGCAATAACCATTATTAACAATTACGGTAATAAATGGAATAATGTAAAAATTGTTACACAGGAATTTAAATTTTCCTCTCCTGCATCTTCCGCTTCAGCATTAAAGTGGACAGCCGGCACTTATTTATTCTATCAAAATACACCCAACAAACAGGCAACACATTTTGGTAAAGACGCAGCGCTGGTTGGTTCGCCAGATTCAAACTATGCTATCATCAATACAACAAAAGCAAAATCTCTTGGCGCCGCAGTCTACGCACAAGCAACTTATGCGGCAAATAAACAAACCGACATTATATTTGGCCTGCGTTACGATTACCAGTATTCAAAAGAAGAGGTGCTTGGCGAATACCAGCCTGATGGTTCTCCAACACCCATATTTCAAACACAGCCGGATACTTCTGCACACGCATCATACAGCGCATTTTCACCTATGCTGAGTATTGCTTTTCATCCCGTGTCAACTACAAATCTCTATGCAACATATAGCCGCGGTTACAGAACAGGCGGCTTAACGCAGCTTGGGGCCGATCCATCACAACCACCCTTATATGCGTACAAACCAGAGTACAGCAACAATTTTGAAGTGGGAATCAAAAACACTTTATTCCAAAACAGGGTAAGGGCGAATTTTGCTTTGTTTTATACAACTATAACCAATGCACAGGTGCCTACGTTGGTTTTACCTGCCGCTATCACCATTACAAAAAATGCCGGCGGCCTTACCAGCAAAGGCATTGACGCCGAAATTGCAGCAACGCCTGTAAAAGGTTTTGAAGCTACTTATAACTTTGGTTATACCTATGCTAAATACACAAAGCTAAAGCTTTCTTCAAATGGCTCCGAGGTTGACCTTGCGGGCAACAGGCAAATATTTACGCCGGATGTTACATCCATGCTTGCTTTACAATACGGAATACCGGTAAACCAATCGCAATCAGTTAAAATAATTGTGCGCGGGGAGTGGATGTATTTTGGCAAAGAATATTTTGACCTTGCCAATACGATCTATGAATCACCATATAATTTACTCAATGCCAGGCTTGGTGTTGCAACAAGGCATTTTGAATTATTTCTTTGGGGAAGAAATTTAACCGATGTAAAATATATATCGTATGCCTATGATTTTGGTGCTACCCATTTAGGTAATCCAAAAACGTACGGCGTTACTTTCAAAGCAATGTTTTAAAAGGTCATTGGTCAATAAGTCATTTTCTTTTTGCCTTTGTTGGTGTTTTCACCAGCAAAGATCGCAACATAAGTGAAGACGCATTGGCTGCAATTGAGTGACATAACCATAAATCAATGTTGGTGAAAACACCAACACTGGCGGGAACATTCTAATACATAAGAGAGCATTTAACTTTTAATATAAACCGGTCACATCATGAAAAATCTCATTAAATACGTGCAACAGGTTTTCCTCGTTGCCCCAATACTATTTTTTTCATTGCACATACATGCACAAAATTCTTCGGCCCCTCAGCTTGGCAAAAACTTAATAAAAGAAGTTATTGCTGCAATGGCGCTGGAGGAAAAAGCAAAGCTGGTAGTAGGCATGGGCTTTCGCTTTCAAAGTCCCGTACCGGAGAGAAGAGATACAAGCGCAGCCGCAAGAAGGGACACGGCTGCACCGGCTTTTAGGCTACCCGCTACTGACCCCGCAGATAACATTCCTGAAAAAGTACCCGGTGCGGCGGGAAGAACACATGCTATTACACGGCTTGGCATCCCGTCCATCACCGTATCCGATGGCCCTGCCGGTATAAGAATATCACCAATAAGAAATGGCGATAGTTCTAAAACTTATTATGCAACAGCATTTCCTTCAGGCACGTTGCTTGCCTCAACATGGGATACAGCCACCGTAAAAAAAGTAGGTGTTGCCTTTGGTAACGAAATTCGTGAGTATGGCGCTGATATTATCCTGGGCCCTGCGCTCAATATTCACCGTAATCCTTTGGGGGGAAGAAATTTTGAATATTATTCTGAAGACCCTTTGATCGCAGGTGATATTACTGCTGCTATGGTAAATGGTATTCAATCCAATGGTGTGGGAACATCTATAAAACACTATGCAGCAAACAACCAGGAAACAAACAGGAACAACGTAAATACTATTGTGAGTGAAAGGGCATTAAGGGAAATTTACCTGAAGGGTTTTGAAATAGCAGTAAAAAAATCGCAGCCCTGGACGGTAATGACATCCTACAACAAACTTAACGGCCCTTATACTTCTGAGAACCCGGACCTTGTAACAACGATCCTTAGAAATGAGTGGGGTTTTAAAGGGTTAGTAATGTCAGACTGGTTTGGCGGCAGTGACCCTGTGGCGCAAATGAAGGCGGGCAACGATCTGCTGATGCCGGGTACACCCGCACAATCAAAAGCAATAGTGGATGCTGTAAATAATGGAACGCTGGATGTAAAGCAATTAGATAAAAATATTGAAAAGATATTGAACATTATCCTCATCTCGCCGGAGTTTAAAAAGTATAGATATTCCAATAAGCCTGATCTTACAGCGCATGCTTTGGTTTCCCGTTCAGCCGCAACAGAAGGGATGATATTACTAAAGAATGATGGCAACGCGCTACCCATAAAAACAGCAAAAAAATTAGCGGTTTTTGGTAACACCTCATACAATATTATTGCCGGCGGCACTGGCAGCGGCGATGTAAATAAACCTTATACTATAAACCTTGCCCAGGGGTTAACCAATGCAGGTTATACTGTTGATGCGGGCTTGAAAGATGCTTATGAACACCATATAGCGGATGAAAAAGCGAAACGTCCAAAAACAACCGGCTTTTCCTTTGCACCGCCTCCGGTTATACCCGAATTGATCGCGGACAATAACACCTTAACACAAAAAGTAACTAACAATGATGCAGCAATAATTACCATCGGAAGAAACGCAGGTGAGGGCGCAGACCGCAAACTGAAGAATGATTATTATTTATCAGATACAGAAAAGACTATTATTAAAAATGTTGCTGATGCATTTCATGCAAAGGGCAAAAAAGTTATTGTTGTGCTTAATGTTGGCGGCGTAGTTGAAGTTGCAAGTTGGAGAAGCCAGGTAGATGGCATATTGCTCGCATGGCAGCCAGGCCTTGAAGCAGGCAACGCCATTACAGATATTTTAAGCGGCAAAGTAAATCCTTCGGGTAAGTTGGCTACTACTTTTCCGGTTGATTATCCAGATGTGCCTTCTGCCAAAAATTTTCCTGGTAAAGAATTGCCCGACACATCAAAAACCCCAACTCCCAACGCTAATCAAAGGCGAAGGTCAAGGCCATCAGAGGTTGTTTATGAAGAAGGTGTTTATGTTGGGTACCGTTACTTCAACACTTTCGGTGTTAAACCTGCCTACGAATTTGGCTATGGTTTATCTTACACCACCTTCAAATACAGCGGGCTAACATTAAGCTCAGCATCTCTTACTGGTAAGATCACAGCAACTGTTACCATTACAAACAGTGGCGCCCTTGCAGGTAAAGAGGTTGCACAGCTTTATGTAAGCGCCCCAGGTAAAGAAATGGATAAACCCGCAGAAGAATTAAAAGCTTTTGGCAAAACCAAACTGTTGCAGCCCGGCCAATCGCAAACACTGTCGTTTACTATTACCCCTGCGGATGTTGCATCCTTTGATACGCAAAGCACATCGTGGATAGCTGAAGCGGGAACTTATACAGTTAAAGCGGGCGCTTCATCGGAAAACATAAAACAAACGGCAACTTTTACACTCGCAAAAGATGTTGTTACAGAAAAAGATAACAAAGTGCTTTTACCGCAGGTGCAGATAAATGAAATGAAGAGTCCCCAGCCCTAAAGGGAAAAGAATATTACGCAATACGGCCTGGAGGTCTCCGTCAGGCGGTATTGCATTAAAATAAAAGCCAGGTGAGAAAATATCATTTTAATTGCATTGCAAAGCCCTTAAACGACTAAACAAATTTCGTCGCAGTTTTTATCGGTTTTATCGCAATTGTGAAATAGTTTCGAGCCGATGAAAATAGATTTGAGGCTTAAAATTTATCAAATCAAAAAAGAAACTTTATGAAAAGATCGATCTATCTCATCGCGGCAGTTATTATCATGTTTGCATCAGCATTTACCGTTATCAAATCTCAAAACTGGAATGTTGCAGAAGGCTATTCTATTAAATTCGATGGCGGCGACCCTTCAGGTGAATTTAGCGGGTTAAAAGGAACGATCAGCTTTGATCCGGCAGACCTGGCTGCTTCAAAATTTGATGCCACAATCGATGTAGCAACCATAAATACAGGCAACGGTATGAAAAATACGCATGCTAAAAGTGAAAAATGGTTTGATGCCGATAAATACCCCGTCATTAAATTCACCTCAACAGAAATCACCAAAACAGCAGCAGGTTATGATGCAAAAGGTATATTAGAAATGCACGGCGTTCAAAAAGAAGTTGTAATGCCTTTTACTTTTGCAAATAACACTTTTACAAGCAGCTTTAGCATAAACAGGCTGGATTATAACATAAATACTGCAGAGCCTGCACACGGCTCTGCCACTTTTAAGGTGGATATTTCTGTGCCTGTAACCAAATAATAAAACATGTTTAAAAAAATATTTTTTTACAGCATAACGGCGGGCATATTATCCGCCATTAGCTGTATAATATATAACCGCATTTATTTTTTTGCAACAGAAACAGATTTTTCAAAAGTGCTGAACACGGCCACTCTTATTGGAATAAACCTAATTGCATGCTTACTTGCCGGTGCAGGTTACCTGGCCCTCACAAGCTGGTTAAAGAAAAGCGGTGAGGTCATTTTTAATTTTGCCTTTTCAATACTTTCTTTTGCAAGTGTTATCATTCCAATATCTGTCTCATTGCCATTGGCTATTAAAAGCCCGGAAATATTTCCGGGCCTGGCGGTACCCATGCATTTTTTCCCGGCACTGGCATGGTTTACAATAAGGCCGTTGTTTATTAAAGAAAATAAATTGGCCACGCCTTAAGTGCGTGGCTTTTTTGTTTACTGCAGTCTGACGGCCTCCGTCTGACTGCAAGTAAACGACAAATTATACTGATTTTACAGTATCTTTCAGCTATAAGGATAATTGAAATTTTATCAGCCAGTCATGGGCTGATGGAGTAGTGTCAACTATAAAAACAATTGCTATGTCAAACAAAAAAATTCTTTCTTCTGCCGTTACATTAATAGCCTTGTTATCAACTATTGTTATCTTTTCTTTCAGGCACATTAACAAAGCTTCGCTTGACACTGTTAAAGTTGAAGGCGGCCAAATTTCAGGCACTGTAAATGCTGCCGGCGATATTCATATATTCAAAGGCATTCCTTTTGCAGCGCCGCCCGTTGGTAATTTAAGGTGGAAAGAACCCCAGCCTGTTGTACCATGGGATGGTATTAAAAAATGTACCGCATTTGGCCCAAGCCCCATGCAGGGCAGCCCTGCGCCTTTTGGCCCATGGTCGGCAGAATACCTTATTCCAAAAGAACCCATCAGTGAAGATTGTTTATACCTAAATGTTTGGACAGCAGCAAAAAAATCAAAAGAAAAAAAACCTGTTATTGTTTGGATATATGGCGGTGGCTTCAGCAGCGGCGGGGCGGGCTGTGCCATTTACGATGGTGAGGCAATGGCAAAAAAAGGTATCGTGTTTGTGAGCGTAAATTACCGTGTAGGCATATTTGGTTTTTTTGCTCATCCCGACCTTACAAAAGAATCCGGCCACAATGCTTCAGGCAATTATGGTTTGATGGATCAAATTGCGGGGCTTAAATGGGTGCGGAAAAATATCGCGGCATTTGGCGGCGACCCAAATAATGTAACCATCGCAGGACAATCAGCAGGCTCTATGAGTGTTAATTGCCTTGTTGCTTCACCGTTATGCAAAGGCCTTTTTAAACATGCTATTGCAGAAAGCGGCGCAAGTTTTTTAATAAGCACCATGATCGGCACCTCAACTTTAAAAAGAGCAGAAGATGATGGTATGAAAATCGGTGCTTCCATAGCTGACCTCAGGAGCATTCCTGCTGCAGACCTTATGAAAAAGCAACAAAGTGTTCGGGGTGTGGTAATTGATGGTTATGTATTGCCTCAAACCATCGCCCAAATATTTGCGGCAGGCAAACAAAATGATGTTGACCTGCTTACCGGGTGGAATGAAGATGATGGCGTTATTTTTGGCAAACCTAAAAGTGCGGATGATTTTAAAAAACAAATACAACAGCAATATGGTGCGGATGCTGCAACACTTTTACAATTATATCCTGCAACCACCGATGAAGAGGCCGCGGCTTCGCAGGCGCACCTGTCAAGGGATATGATATTTGGCATACAAAACTATACATGGGCCAATATACAGGCTAACAACAGCAAACACAAAGTCTATCTATACCATTTTACACGCAGGCTGCCGGCAACGGGCGACTATGTAAAATATGGCGCCTTTCATACCGGTGAAGTTGCGTATGCTTATGATAACTTAGCGTTTGTAAACCGCTGCCCCTGGCAACCTGTTGATCATGCATTGGCAACAACCATGTCATCTTACTGGGCCAACTTTGCCGCTACCGGCAATCCCAATGGTAACAGCCTGCCCGAATGGCCTGCATACAATACAACAAATAACACAACGATGATGCTCGGTGAAATGCAGCAAGCACAACCGCTACCGGGAAAAGCAGGGTTGGATTTTTTAATTGGGAGGATGAAATAGGGGGAGTTTGAATGTTTGAATGTTTACGAACTGCAGATAATACAAAACAGATAACATTTTTATTTAAGGTGGCTCCTGCCATTGAATCATTATATTTACATTAGCTCAAATTTATTATATAACCTCACCCGTAAAAAACTTTGTCATGCGATCACTTTGCCTTGTTTTTTTGTTTGTTTTATTGGGAACCACTGACCTGTTAAGCCAGCAGGCAACCCAATCTCTCAGAACAGGCTGGAGAATTGAATACACTCAAACTAACCGTAGTTCCGCATTTGGTGGCCCGGGCTTTGAAAAAAGTTTTTGTTATCTTCCCGATTCCACCGCGCTTTTAATAGCCGTTGTAGAAAAACATGAGCACAGTTTGGTGGATGTGAATCACCTCAACCAAATAATGTGGCAAGTACCTATAGCGTCGCAGTTCGTTTATGGCATAAGTATGTTTAATGATAACGTTATCGTATTTTATGAAGACAATGAAAAAGAGGTTAGCGCTCACGCGGCGTTGGTTGATATTAAAATGCATAAAATATTAACAGATAAAATTCTTTTTGTCCTGGGCAAAATGCCACACGATGTTTTTGTTGAAAATACGCCATCAGGCAAGTTCGATCATTTACTTATAAGAACAATTGATAGAAAAGCCACATCATTTTTAGTAAGGAGCTATAATGAAACCGGGACAGAAAAACTGGAAGCCATCTATTTTGACAATAACCTGGGTACCAGATCAGTTGATCTTACTGCCGGTATAAACGGCGCAGCTTTTCTCTGCACCTCCACAGGAGAAAACGGAAACCATTTTATTGTTATGGAACAGCCAAACACTTTAAGCATAAAAAAATACAACAGCAACGGCGAAGTGATCGGACAGTTGTCAACCGATTTCAGGTATAGGGACGATGGGTATATAGTGCCTGTATGCAAAATAGATGCAAGCAACAACAACGCGCTATGCCTCACGATCAGGTATAAAAATGAGCAAAAAGATATGGTGATAAACACGTTTTATGCCGATTTTTCCACAAAAAAAATCATGACGACAGGAGAAACCGTGTTGAATAAAGAATACGAAAGAAGCCTAAAGGAAAAAATTATTAAGAACCCCGGCATAAAAAGCACATCAATGAGTTCAGCTGATTTGTTATTCCCTGTCAGCATTGTAACAACAAAAGAAAAAATATTCGTCATAAAAGAGATCGGGTATTTTAAAGGCGATAACTCGGCAAGCGAGGGGCGCGCCAACTTTGATGAACACATCATTTTGTCAATATATGACAAAACATTGAAGCCCGTAAACGAACTGGTGCTTGACAGGAACTATGAAGCGTTCGCAGCCGGTGGAGCTTCTATAGGCGTTCATTTAAAAGGAAACATTTTATACCTTTTGTCAGCTACCCTGATCGGCGGCGGAACGTATGGCGCTGTTTTCTACGGTATTGACGCCAACACGGGCAAACTAATTACGAATTCAGTTGCTTATAAAGGCAACTTTGGGCATGCTCCAATGGAAGCAGAAGCCACACTTTGGTTTGGTGACTGCTTTATTACAATGCTGCTACCAAAAGATTTATACAGAATGGAATACCAATAAAGGGGTGCCCCACCCTAAAGGGGGTTGAGAAAAAAGAACATTAACTGCTAAACCCGCATCGTCATTATAAGCCCGCCCGGATGACCTGTCGGACAGGGTTCCGGAAGTTTACGGCTTCACAAGTTCAAGAGCTGGTTTGGATGTTTGAAAATTTTGATTGCTCAAGGGTTATTATTCCAAACATTAAAGGATATCCAAACATCGGGGTCAAGTATTTCAATAGCATCCGGGCAAAATGTTTGTTTATAGCTAAACTTACTGGCAACCTTTGTTATATAGCCCGGATAAAAATATTCCCTTCCGGTATCTATGGCGTATTGTATCTTATGCAGAATTAACACCTTACCCAAACTGTATTTACTGTAAGCAGGGTCATACACACTGATTATTCCCGCCATACTTGTTTTCCCTGCATCAAAAATTCCAAAAGCGATTAATTTATCACCATCCCTTATTGTTACCATTCTTGAATCGAAGCTATCGTTATAAGTGGTTTCATCATATAGGCTGTCAGTAATAGAGTCTACAATATTAAAGTTGATACTTCTTTTGTATTTCAAAAAAAGCTCCTCCATCTCAATAGAAATAAACAGCTCTTCACTAACCTCAACAGAAAATTGATTTGCATTTAGAAGTATCGTTTTCTGTGACTTTGAGAGCTGAAATTTTCCTAAATGTATTCTCATCCAGTAAACATCCAAAAATCCTTCCTCTTCCGTTATGATAAAATTGGTAGTAAACATTTTACTCTTCATCCTGTACCAGCCTATTCCCAGCAAATAATCCAGCACATCTGAATAAAAATATTTTGGGCCCTCAGGTTCAACAAATCTTTGCGTGATCATTATTTTAAAACTTGTTTAGCTTTCATTTTACACATATATAAAATTAAGCAAACGGCTGATATGATTTGTTTAAGAAATGGGTGTTTGATTGTTTCAGAAAGAGGAAGTATTTACTTTCTATTTTTTTCTATATTGCATAAATTGAACCACTTTATTGTGAAATGAATTATCAAGTTTGACAGCATTATAAAATGCTTGCATCGATTCTGAATGCCTACCTAAATAAAATAGGGCAATCCCTTTGTTATAATTCAAAATTGCAAGTAATGCACTTTCTTTGGCAGAAATACCTCTCTCGTAATATTCAAGTGCTAAATTGTAATCTTTGCGTTCAAAAGCTTTATTTCCTCTTTCAAAGTAACTTTTTTGCTGTGAACAAGTAGCCCCTATTGGAACTACGTCATATTTCAATTTTGTAATTTCAGCAAATTCAAATTCATCTACATCTGAGATAATCTCAGGCCTTAATAAATCATTATTCTTCGCATGATAAATTATTCCGAAATTTCCTTGTTGAATATGAATTGCTAAAACACTACTATCACGATTAGAAGGAAAAATATGCACATTGTATCCGCCTTCTTGTGCTGTTCCATATGTTAGTACAGATATTCTTGAAGTTAAAACTCTTCCGGGCATATATGCACTAATGTAACTCTTATATTCAAAATAGTTCTTTTCATTTGAAAGAGATATAACAAATCCATTTACACTTAGTGCGATATTACTTTCGATAACGCTTTCTAATGCCTTTTCCATAATATATTGAGTATCCTGATTTGGTTGACTGACTTTTAAATCATGCCAGTATTTTTGAAATTCATTAAACCCATTGTCATCACCTATCCAAGAGGAGCTTGTCTCCTTACATTGCAAATTTTTTATCTCATAGATTGCATAAAACGGATAATGCGTAACACATAAGATAAACTCTGTTTTTGCATTTTTTGCTTTATGAAATTGAAAAATTGTCTTTTTTATTTTGTCTAATTCATCTTTAAAAACTCTACATTTTTTAATCAAGTCATCAACGCCTTCCGTCTCACCAGCAAATGAAATACAAATGTGAGGATTAGTTATTGTGCTTTTGATTATCCCTTCTTTCGGGGATGATAACTTTTTTTCAGGAAATATTTCGACAGGGTACGTTAGTTTTGTATCACTAACTATATAAATTCGGTTTTTTTCCTTTTTCGCTACTACTAAACTCATTCGCTATAATATTTTTAGTTTTATCTTTTCGTGAGTCTGGATCAAAAGCTTTCTATTAGATTATTACAAGCAAAGTTATAAATCCAATCCGTAGTAATCACCCCCAATTCTCTTCAAAAAAAAGGTGTCCCACATTCCAATAAAACCCAACTATTTTTAGTAAATTGCTTACAATGTATCAGCATAAACAACCAGTATATTTAGTGGCAGCGGTTTGACAAAAACGCCCCTGAAAATTAGTTTTCCGGGGCATATCCGTACAAAAACATTGTCATTGGCGTGCCATTGTACGGGTTGATTTGCGTTTTATTCTAATTCGTTTGATTCGCCCTAATTCGTGCTATAAAAAATAGGGCTCATGCGTGAAATTTTGTGAAGTACCCCGGTACCTGGCTTGTTGTTGCCCTAACTGAAGATCACTTGAGTAGTAATAGCAAGGTTTATTTTGCGCTTTGTTCTAATTCGTGTAATTAGTTTAATTCGCCATGTCGTGTAGAGGCTCTGTTCATGTATTTCGGGGTATGCAAAGTGTGGCAAAAAATTTGTGCGTCAAGCCTGACGGTCTCCGTCTGACTGTCTTCATAATTTTGATACACATTTTTTAACTAAAAGAACACCTATGCGTTTACTAAGATCGTTAACCGCATTAACAGTAATTGCCATGATGTCGTTTATCGTGGCCACGCCGCTAACCATTACAAGCCCAAGCTTTATAAACAATGGCAGTATTCCGCTTAAATATTCATGCGAAGGGCAAAAGATAAACCCGCCGCTGCAGGTAAGCGGCGTACCGGCAACAGCGGTATCGCTTGCACTTATTATGCACGATCCCGATGCGCCAATAGCAGGCGGTTTTACACACTGGGTGATGTGGAATATACCCGTAAATGGCAAAATAACCGAAAACTACAAAGGCGCAAACCAGGGGCTCAACGGTGCGCAGCAATACGGCTATACTGGCATGTGCCCGCCATCAGGCACACACCATTATCATTTTATGGTTTATGCGCTGGATACTAAACTAAGCCTGGACAGCAAAACAAATAAAGCCGCGCTTGAAAAAGCCATGCAAGGCCACATTCTCGCGCAGGGCGACCTTGTGGGCTTGTATCAGAAGCAAAATCCGTGAGAAGTTTGAGAGTTCACAAGTTCACGGGTTCCAGAAGTTCTCAGGCTCGGGCGTCGTATTGAAACTTTCAAACCAACGAACTCATGAACTTCTTGAATTTGTGAACTCGTGAACTTCTTGAACTTGTGAACTTTTTGAACTTGTGAACTTCTCGAACTCGCGAACCTCTCAAACTTGCTACTGCCCCCCATTCCTCGGATCCTGTGTCGCCTTTAACTGGTACTCCTGCGGTGGCGTAGCGCCTAAAAGGTTGCGGACAAAATAATCCCAGCGGCGGCGCATCATATAGGGCGAATAAGCGCCGTAACCGTGTGCGCTGTTGGGATAAACCACCAGGTCAAAATCTTTATTGGCTTTTTCCAATGCCTCAACCACCAGCATCGTGTTTGACGAGGGCACATTGTTATCCATCAGGCCATGGGCAAGCAATAATTTGCCTTTCAGGTTTTTTGCGTAATTCTCATTTGCCTGGGCATCATAATTTGAGTTGGCAACCAACCCGTCATAGCGTTCGCCCCAGTCATCCTCGTAATTGCGGTTGTCGTGGTTGCCTGATTCCGATATACCCACCTTAAAAAAATCAGGGTAGCGGAACATAGCGCAGGCAGTTGCAAAACCACCGCCGGAATGCCCCCAAATGCCTATGCGCGTGGTATCCATATAAGGGTATTTCTGTGCAAGCTGCTTTATGCCGGCTACCTGGTCAGGCAGGGTGTTTTCGGCCATGTTGCCATAGCTCATATCATGGTAGCTCTTTGAACGCAAGGGGTTGCTGGTGCCCTCAATTTGCACCACAATAAAGCCAAGCTCGGCAAGTGCCTGGTTATCGCCACGTGCCGAGGAGAAAGACCAACTGCCAACGCTGCCACCCTGCGGGCCGGGATAGATATAATCTATGATAGGGTATTTTTTATTGGGGTCAAGCGTAGTTGGGGTAAATACCAGGCCGTACACTTTTGTTTGGCCGTCGTGCGCGGTTAATACCACAGGCGTGGGTGCATGCCAACCTGTAGCCACAAGCCTTGATACATCGGCTTTATCTACATTGCATACAAGCTTTCCATCCATACTGCGCATAACACTTACCGGCGGAACATTTGGCTGCGAGTAAGTATCAATAAAATAGTTGCCGGATGGCGAGAAGGTGATGGTATGGTTTCCAACTTCTGGTGTAAGCACGGTTAGGCCGCTGCCATCAAAACTTACCTTACACAACTGGCTGAAATAGGGGTTTTCGGCTTCCCGGCCATCTGCCATAAAATAGATGGTGCGGCTTGGCTCATCCACCTTTAATACGCGGGTAACTACCCAATCGCCTTTGGTTATTTGGTTCTTTAGCTTTCCTTTGGCGGCGTCATACAGGTACAGGTGCCCCCAATTGTCGCGCTCGGAGTACCAAATGATCTCGTTGGTTTTATGCAGGTAACGCCAGTTAATAGCCCCCTGGCCTGATTCAAATTGTGTGGGCACTGTTTCTTCAAAAACTTCGCGCACGGCGCCCGTTGCAGGGTCGGCAATACGGAACTTTTCATCTTTATGGTCGCGGGATGTAGATACAAAAGCAAGCTGCGAGCCATCATTCCAGTCCACATCATCAAACGTTCCGCTGCTGGAGATATCATCGCTTAGTGAAGCCCTGTGCGGGTCGGGTGGAATTTGCAGCGTAACCACTTTGGGGCCATCAACATAAATAACAACGCGTTGAATGGTTGGTATCACCTTATCGCCCGGCAAAGGGTATTTCCAGGCTTTTAAAACCGGCTTGCCCACATTGGTGGTAACAAGGTACATATCGCTTACCTCGCGCTGATCCTGTTTAAATGTGGCGATCATTTTAGAGTTGGGGGACCATTGCAAAATAGGCCTGTCGCTGCTTTTCCACCCGGCATTATCAGTAGAATAGCCAAAGTCCTTTATACCATCGGTGGTAAGCTGTGTTTCCTGTTTGGTAGCAACATCCCTCACCCATAAATTATAATCTTTAATAAAGGCTGAAAGCTTTCCGTCGGGGGATAGCACTTCGTTGCCAACGGCGAACCTGCCACCAGCACCACGGCCCTGGCCACCACCGCCGCCCGGCATCCTTATATGGGATGTATCTTCCGAGCATTTGCTGCCTGCAAGATCACAACTCCATTGCTTGCTGTCCGCGCGAAAAATAATTGACTTGTTATCGGCAGAGTAACTAAAATTCATAAACGGAAGGCTGTATGCCGAATATTGTTTACCTGTTGCCGCCGAGATTGCCACAGCGATCTTTTGCTGGTCAAAGGCTGCGGAACGGGATTTTTTAGCCGGGTCAACCACAAAGAATTCGCTGCCCTTTGCCGTTAATGTGCGGTACCAAAAACCATCGCCGGGTAACCATTCGGGGCGTACACTGCCATGATCAACCAACTGGTCGGTATTGTAATTCATAAGGCTCTCGGCATGCTGGTAATCCTTTGTAGATAACGAGCTGCCCTGCTGGGCCTGGGCACTTACTGCCAATGCAAAAGCAATTACTGGTAATAGATATTTTCTCATGTGATATAGAATGTGATTGTTTGGAATACTGATTTAAGAGCGCCAAAATAGTGCAAAATACCTGTTTTATGTTGCCGTTTATCCCATAGCATACAGCAAACTAATGTCGGTAAGCTTTGGCATATTGGTGGGAGTATTCGGTAAAACCAAGAAAGTATGGTGCCATCGGTATATAGATGATGTTGTTGCCAGGAGAGAAATCTACGAATTACGAATCAATACGAATATACGAATAGCGAAAATCTACGAATACGAATCAATACGAATGTACGAATCGCAGGCCACTCCCTCTTAATTAAGCGGAAGTAGCAATACCATGTTACAATCACTAAAAAACCCGGTTGATAAATCATATCAACCGGGCTATAGTAAATGCGCTGTTACCTATTCGTATTGATTCGTAATTCGTAGATAAACATCTACTTCCCTCCAAACTGTACCATCCCTACACCCGTGATGGCAGTTTCTTTATCTTTCGGTTTTGAAACAATATACAACGTATGCAAATTGCCATCTGTAATCGCATCAAGTGTTAAGTGCGCCATACCAAACTGCGCTTTTTTATCTGCTACGCCCGGCAGGCTTCCTTTGCCTATCACTTTGCCGGTTTCGCTGTCAAGCCTTATTTCATAATCAAAACCATATACAGGCGGCGCCTGCCAGCCCACCATAAGGTTAGCAGAGCCTACGCCGGTAAGGTCAATACTATCCAGCGCAAACCACCCTTCGGTTTTGGGCGTTAGCATATAATTAGTGCCGTTAAAGTTGGCAACGGTAAACCCTTTCATTTTTTCTTTACCGGTAAAGGTTACGCTGTTGCCGGCCAGTGCCGCGCTGCTCCTGCCTGTAAGGGCTTTAATATTAACGCCGCCCTTATCAGTATAGCTTGCTGATAACACCATCGCTGAACCTGGTTTGGTATTAGCAGGTGGTATGATAGTGCCGGATGGGGGCAATGATTTTTTTGCAGTGCCTTTATTACTTAAGCCAAGTACATACTGGATAATCTGGTTAAGGTCGCTTTGAGATATATTGGGATGCGCAGCCATAGCCACATCGCCCCAAACGCCACTGCCACCTGTCATTATTTTATGGCTTAGGTAAGTTACAGCATTGGGGTTTTTAGCATACTTCTGCGATACCATTATAAAGGCAGGCCCGATTGATTTATCAGCCTCTTTGTGGCAGCTTTTACAATCCATTGTTTGGGTTAATATCTTCCCGGCTATATTGGCTTCGGCTGCACCGGTTGTTACAGATTGTTTGTCGTAACCCTGTATATAGTCAACTGACACATACAGGTTGGCAGGGTCCATTTTTGATGTATCCCCTTTATCTGTAACAGTAACATCATACTTAACAGGTTGCCCCGGCAGGTAAAACGATTTATTACTTCCCTGCAGGCTTATGTTAACAACAGGTATTTCATTACCGGCATACACGCTCACCTCATCACTCTTTGTGGAAGCGCCTTTATCATCTTTCACTACTACTGATATTTTGTAATCCCCGGCAGTGGTGTAGTTAAAGTTAACTTCAGGCACTGTTGTTTCCGTTTTCTGGCCATTACCCAAATCCCAGGTATAAGTAAGAATATCTTTGTCAGGGTCTTTTGCATCTACGGTTGCCTTGCCTGTAAATGGTAATAATCCAGCGGTTTTATCAACCTTTATAGATGCTATCTCCGGTGGCCTGTTGCCCGAAGTATAATCAACGCGTGAAAGGCCGGCATCTGGGTTTTTAGCAAACCATGCCGTACCATATTCCAACAGGTATAATTTTCCATCGGGCCCAACTTCCATATCAATACAGTTATGCAATTGGGTATGCTCCATAAAAGGTTCCATCTCGTCAAAGTCTCCGTTTGGCAACATGGTTACCGCTTTTATCCAGCCGCGTATCCAGTCATAGATAAAGAGTTTTCCATTATAGTAATCGGGGTAGCGTGTTGAATCAGGAAACATGTCGGGATAATAAACAGGCCCTGCCATAGCATTACGCCCGCCTGTGCCCACTTCAGGAAAATCAGGGGAGTTTGCGTAGGGGTACCAAATAAACGCAGGTTGTGCTTTTGGCAATAATGTTAAGCCGGTGTTGTTCCTTGAATTATTAACCGGTGAATCGGGATTGAACGCAGGCCCATAAGCGCCTGTTGCATAATTGTATTCATGGTAAGCATAGTTGTTGCCCACAAAGAGTGGCCATCCAAAAAAGCCGGCTTTGCGTGCCTGGTTAACTTCATCATAACCACGCGGGCCTCTCGTAGCAAGGCTGTCGAAGTTTGCATCAGGGCCTACTTCTCCCCAATATAAATAACTGTTTTTTTGGTCAACTGAAATGCGGTAAGGGTTACGGTCGCCCATTACATATATCTCAGGCCTTGTTTTTGGAGTACCGGGAGGGAAAAGATTGCCCGGAGGGATGCTGTAAGTGCCATCGTCATTTACTTTTATACGCATGATCTTTCCACGCAGGTCATTACTGTTGCCTGCAGACCTTCTTGCATCATATTGCTGGTGGCCGGGAATATCGTTGAGCGGCGCGAAAGAGTTGCTTACGTACTTAGCGCCGGGCTCATCAAACGGAGTGGAGTTATCACCTGCAGAAAAATACAATAACCCATCAGGCCCAAAAGCGATTGATCCGCCTGTATGACAGCATATCTCCCTTTGCGACCAAACATTCAGGATCACCTTCTCCGTTTTGGGGTCGAGTGTGTCATTTACAAAAGTAAACCTTGACAACCTGTTTACAGAAGTGTCTGCAGGGCTGTAGTATATATATACCCAGTGGTTTTGCGCGTAGTGGGGGTCTTTACAAAGCCCCAGCATACCTTCTTCCGCATTTACATTAGGCGTATGCAGTGTATGCCAATACACGTTTAAATAACCCACCTGTTTTACCTGCTTAGTTGAATTTTTATACAGCATTATTTCACCACGGCGCTGAATAACCAATACATCAAGATTGGGGAGGATGGTCATTTCAGTAGGCTCGAAAAATGTACCCTGCACAAGCGCGACCTTTGTAAACCGGTCTTCATCTGGTGCATATTGCGTATGTGCTTTAGCGTAGTTCAGCTCCGCATTATCACCGATAGCATATTGAATACCCGCAAGAATATGCTTTAAATAATCGGGGTCTGTGTACGATTCGGCGGTATGGCCCAACTCGGTATAAAAAGCACGGCCGCCATCAAAGTCGTGGTACCATGCCATAGGATGGTCGCCCATGCGGTGGCCGCCATGATAAGTACTTTCATCAATCTTTATCAGCACATGCACCGAAGAATCAGGCTTTTTCCTAAAGCTGTAATATTCATCTTTACGCTTCCACTCCCTCGGCAGGTGCTTGGTGGAATTATCAGTTGAGTCAACCACATCCAGCACTGCGAATTGCACGTTAGGGAACGTATCGTGAATACCAGGATGGTCTATAAAATAGGCGCCTACAAGACGCCCATACCAACCCCAGTCGTATTCTGTATCACTTGCTGCATGTATGCCCATATAGCCGCCGCCGGCCTGTATGTACCTTTCAAAAGCAGCGCGCTGCCTGCTGTCAAGTACGTGGCCCGTGGTGCTCAAAAATATAACCGCGGAATATTTTTTCAGGGTGTCTTCATTGAACATGTCGGCATTTTCGGTTGTATCTACATCAAAGCCATTTTCGCGGCCAAGTTTTTGGATAGCTGCAATGCCATTTGGAATAGATGCATGGCGGTATCCTGTTGTTTTGGTAAATACCAGTACACGCGGGTTACCGCTTCTTTTAGCGGTGCATGAAAAGTAAAAAACCACTGCAGAAACTGCTAATAGTAAAAAAAGGAACTTTTTCATTTGAGATATTTATGGCTTTTGAATAGTTAATGGCACATGTTTGGATGGGAGAGGCAAGATAGATAACATAACGTTTGCTGACAAAAAATTTACTTAAAAGGCAAGCACAATACCCTCCTTTAAAGCTTTATCATATTTTCGTTTATCAAATTTGTATAAGAAGGGCGACCGGTGCGCGCCTATCTTTTTTTGCTCGTTCAGCTTTTTTATAATGCCGACTGAAAGCAATTTTTTTGGAAAATTCCTGCGGTCAAGTTTCTTCCCAAGTATGGTTTCATACAGATCATGTATCTCAGGTAAAGTAAATTTTTCCGGCAGCAGGTTAAAGCCTATCGGTTGATGATATATTTGGGTACGTAATGCTTTCAGTGCTTCTGTCGCTATAAGATGATGATCAAAGAACAGCGCGGGCAGGCCGTCAACATCCCACCATTCGCATTTCTCGGAGAAAAAATCAGCCTGCGGCGTAACTTTTGAATATTCGGTTACTGCATAATATCCAATTGAAAGGGTGCGGTCTAAAAGCCAGTGGTCCTTGCTGATAGATGCTTTTGCCACATCTGACAGCTTTTTTATATCTTCAGCAGTCCTGTAAGACCGGCTCGGTTCGCCAAATGTTTGAAACTGTTGCAAAAAAAGTTCATCGAGGCCGGTTCTTTCTTTTAGTATCCTTATAGCGGCTTCCAACAAGGGCTCGTCACGCTTAATAAATCCACCCGCCAAAGACCAAATACTTTTCTTTGATTTAAGCAGCAATACCTTTAACTGGTGCTCGTGGTAGCCAAAGATCACACAGTCAATTGAAAGATGTTTCAGATAGGTTTTATGTCCATTTTGAATAAAATCGTGCACTTCTTCCTGCTTGTTCATAGCTTAAAAATAAAAATTCCTTTTGATTATTTCATATAAGTTTAAAAACCTTATCTTCATTGCGTATTTTTTACAGAATGATTGGCCGGGATTTTGACCGGGATTTTGGCCTGGTTTAACTGGTGAACCGGATTGAAGGCAGGTATCTGCAACAGGCCCATTTCAAGAAGCAACAAAATCAAATTTGGTCACAATAAAGCGTTACCAGTTGCATTGCCAGTGCCGTCACAAAAACAAGACTGGGTGCTGATATTGGATGACGCGGGCAAGCAGTGCCAAATGCCAATGAAAAATGGCTGAGTAATCAATCAATCTATCTAAATCTCAATACACAAATTACGAAAATTATTGTATGAAAAAAATAAGCATTAACAGGTTAATTAAACTCTTGTTCATTTTTACTTTGTGCCTTGCAATTATCAGTGGCAGGGGGTTTAATAAGGAAGTGCAGAATGATGAGGGCGATATTATCCTGGTAAAAAACACTAATGGCCCAACACTCGGTTACTCATCAAGATCTGGTGTTAAGATCATAACTGTTAACGGGCAATCATTTAAAGACTTGAACAAAAATGGCCAGGTTGATAAATATGAAGATTGGCGTTTACCCATTGATACCCGCGCCAAAGACCTTGCATCTAAAATGTCGATAGAGCAGATCGCAGGCCTGATGCTGTACAGCAAACACCAGGCTATTCCCGGTGCCGGCACAGGTTATATTTCCGGCACTTATGGCGGGAAAGAATTTACGGTTAGCGGCGCAAAAGCATCTGACCTGTCTGACCAACAAATTGACTTTCTAACAAAAGATAACGTAAGGCATGTATTGATAACCACGGTGCAAAGCCCCGCTGTTGCGGCGCAATGGAATAATAATGAGCAGGCGCTTGTTGAAAGCCTGGGCTTTGGTATTCCAGCCAACAATAGTTCTGACCCCAGGCACGGAACAAGGGCGAGCGCTGAATACAATGCAGGCTCCGGTGGCAACATTTCTATGTGGCCGGGCTCACTGGGCTTTGCCGCAACATTTGATCCTGGCATTGTAAAACAATTTGGCCATATTGCCGCACTTGAATACCGCGCGCTGGGTATTAGCACGGCACTGTCGCCGCAAGTTGACCTTGCTACAGATCCCCGGTGGTCGCGTGTGAGCGGCACCTTTGGCGAAGGCGCGTTGCTGTCAACAGACATGGCGCGTGGCTATATTGATGGCTTTCAAACATCTGCCGACGACAAGGAAATTAAAGATGGCTGGGGTTATGGCAGCGTTAACGCCATGGTTAAACATTGGCCGGGTGGCGGAACAGGTGAAGGTGGCAGGGATGCGCATTATGGTTTTGGTAAATATGCTGTTTATCCCGGCAATAATTTTAAACAGCACTTTACTCCGTTTATTGATGGCGCATTCAAATTAAGTGGCAAAACAAAGGTAGTATCTGCGGTTATGCCTTACTATACTATATCGTACAACCAGGATACAAAAAATAAAGAAAATGTTGGCAACAATTATAACAGCTATATAATAAACGACCTGTTAAGGCAAAAATACAAGTTTGATGGCGTGGTTTGTACCGACTGGAGCGTAACAGCAGACGAAACGGCTATTGACCAATTCTTAACAGGTAAATCATGGGGCGTTAATGACCTTTCCGTAGCCCAAAGGCATTACAAAATATTAATGGCGGGCGTTGACCAGTTTGGCGGCAACAATGATGCTGCCCCGGTTATTGAAGCATATAATATGGGCGTTAAGGAACATGGCGAAGCATTTATGCGTGCACGCTTTGAACAATCTGCAGTTCGCTTGCTGAAGAATATGTTTAAAACAGGTTTATTCGAAAATCCCTACCTGGATATCACTGAATCAAAGAATACGGTAGGCAGCCCTGAATTTATGAAAGCCGGTTACGAGGCGCAATTGAAATCAGTTGTGATGCTTAAGAACAAAGGCAATGTACTTCCGCTCGCAAAAAATAAAACGGTTTATATCCCCAAAAAATATACGCCTGCGGGGCGAAATTTTCTTGGCGCAGTTACCTCGGAAAAAACCGATTACCCGGTTAATATAAATCTTGTAAAAAAATATTTCAATGTAACCGACAACCCCGATGAAGCGGATTATGCGCTGGTGTTTATCAGTAGCCCTGCATCAAACGGCGGGTATAGTGCGGACGATGTAAAAGCCGGCGGAAATGGTTATTTGCCCGTCAGCCTCCAATATGGCCCATATACTGCAACAGGTGCACGCGAAACAAGCATTGCCGGCGGCGACAAGTTTGAAAATTTTACCAACCGTTCATACAAAGGTAAAACCACCAAAGCCATTAACAGCACCGATCTTGGCATGGTAACCGGCACTTATGCAAAAATGAAAGGCAAACCTGTTATTGTCTCAGTGAACATGTCAAATCCTATGGTGTTTTCCGAGTTTGAAAAAGATGCAAATGCTATTATAGTAAACTTTGGTGTACAGGACCAGGCACTCCTTGATATACTTACAGGTGTTGCCGAACCATCTGCGTTGTTGCCTTTACAAATGCCTGCCGATATGGAAACTGTTGAAAAACAATCGGAAGATGTGCCGCTTGATATGAAGTGTTATGTTGATGAGGTGGGGCATACCTATGATTTTGGATATGGCCTTAACTGGAGGGGCATTATTAAAGACGACCGGGTTAAGAAGTACAAAAAATAACAGCGATTGATCATGGAAAGAAGAAATTTTATAAGGCTCTCTGCTTTGGGCGCCGCGGGCATCACCATACCTTTTTTGCAGGGCTGCAATATGCCGGTTAACAAAGCCCTTGACATGCCGCCTGTGCTGTCGCAAATCTTTGATGCAAAAACGATGAAAGAAACCGGGCAGGCATATCTTAAACAAACACCCGGCGAAAGTAGCAAAAGCACACTCGCTGGCCTGCTTACACAAAACAGTTCCCTATCACAAACTACCCCGGCCGCAACTGTGTATTCTTTTTTTGACAACAAAGCGAAGGAAGAATTTGTATCATCTAAAACAGTTGTGGTAAACGGCTGGATACTTTCTGTAACCGAAGCACGCCAGTGTGCGCTTTTTTCTTTAAACCAAAACTAAGCTTATGCATGTGGATGCAAGGTACATGGAGAATAATTCGGTGATTGAAGGGGATATCTGCATTATTGGTGCGGGTGCGGCGGGCATAAGCATGGCGCTCGAATGGATGAACACAAAATATAAAGTGATCCTTTTAGAAGGCGGTGGTTTTGAATACAACGAACAGGTACAGCAATTGTATGACGGCAAAACAACGGGGCAACGATATTACCCGTTAAAGTCGAGCAGGCTGCATTATTTTGGCGGCACCACGGGGCATTGGGCCGGGTATTGCTCAACCTTTGATGAAATAGATTTTAAAAAACGCGATTGGGTACCTCACAGTGGCTGGCCAATAAAGCGCGCCGACCTTGACCCATTTTATGCAAGGGCGCAAAAGAACGTTGACCTCGGCCCTTATAATTACAGCGTTGATTACTGGCAAAAACAATTTCCGTCCTATAAACCATTGCTGCCAAACAACGATGTGGTTTGGAATAAAATGTGGCAGTTTAGCCCGCCAACCCGTTTTGGAAAAAAGTATAAAGACACAATTGTAAATGCCGGGAACATTCATTTATATACCTACGCAAACGTAATAGATATAAAAGCCAATGAGAATGTTTCTGCCATCGAAGGCGTAACGGTAAAAAATTATACCGGCAAGCAACATACAGTAAAAGCAAAACTTTTTGTATCTGCCTGCTGCTCTATTCAAAATGCGAGATTATTACTCGCGTCAAATAAACAGGCGCCCAAAGGTTTGGGCAATGACAATGATAATGTAGGCCGTTATTTTATGGAACACCTTGAAATAAAATCTGCGGAGCTATGGCTTACAAAACCCGATCCGTTATTGCTGTATATGCTGGATTTCACAAATCCCAAGCCGCGTGCTGAAATGGCTATTACTGCTGCAAAGCAGGAGGAATTCAGGATACTCAACGGAACAACTTCTTTAACGCCTTTATCGTTAGCCCGGAAATTTAAGCCGATGATCGATTTGTGGACGAATGATACGAAGAAGAACCAGGACATGTTTAAAACGCTGGAGGCGGATGACTCACCAAAGGTTCCTCAAAACGGCTACACATCTTACGAATTATTTACACGCATTGAGCAAGCCCCTAATCCTGAAAGCCGTGTTACACTGGATACGGAAAAGGATTCGCTGGGTATGCCGCGCGCTGCCTTGCATTGGGTACTTACACCACTTGAAAAAAGAAGCATTCGTAAAATTTATGAATTGCTGGGGCAGGAAGTTGGCAAAACCGGCGTGGGGCGTGTGCGTTTGATGGAATATTTGTGGGATGAAAAAGATGAATCCTGGCCTGAATTTACCGGAGGCGGCTGGCATCACATGGGCACCACAAGAATGAGCGACGACCCAAAGACCGGCGTAGTTGATGCCAACTGTAAAGTGCATGGAATTGATAACCTGTATATGGCCGGTGCATCGTGTTATGTTACAGCGGCGGCACCAAACCCTACGCTAACCCTTATTGCATTAACGTTAAGGCTTTCCGATCATTTAAAAGAAAGAATAAAAAGATGATCTTTATCATCCAAACCTGCTGTTCATCGGTTCAAACAGCTCTTCTTTTTTTGCACGCATATTTTTAGACTGGCCAACGGCAGTTTCAAAAACATCATTCCTTATGCCTTCCATTGCCTCAACAATAAATTCGCTCACAGGCATGCCGCCATGTGTTTGCGTTTTGTCTGCCCTCCTGTCATGCCCTAATTCTGTGTCAACAGAAGGGGGTATAATTTCAAACACTTTTACTGTAGTTTTTCTTAGCTGGTGCCTGAGCGACAGCGTTAAAGAATGAATGGCAGCCTTGGTAGCGCAATACACGGGCATAAAAGCGATAGGCACAAAAGCAAGCCCCGAAGAAATATTCATAATAGCGGCATCTGCTTTAGAAGATAAATGCTGCACAAACAAGGACGATAAGTGAACAGGTGCTATAAAATTAATTTCAACCTCAGAAATAACCCTTTCAAGGTTTACGGGTTTGGTAAGATCGGCTACCAGTTGTATGCCTGCGTTATTGATCAATATATTTGTTGCAGGATAGTTTTGCAACGTCCATTTGCAGAGTTCCTCTCTTTCGGCAGCTAAGGATGCATCACAAACCTTTGTAATTATGCCGGGATGTTTTTCTTTTATTTGCTGAAGCCTGTCCTCCCTGCGCCCGCAAATGATCACTGTATTGTCTTCTTTAATAAATTCTTCCGCAAAAGCCAAACCAATACCTGAAGTTGCCCCGGTAATTAAAATGGTGTTCCCCGATGTTTTCATAATTGTTCCCGATAAAACTATTTCAAAAAAAAGACACCTGCATTAATAAAGCGCTTTTAACATAGCCGCACTTTCAAAAGCAGCCTTTTGATTGTATTCAAAAGCAAGTCTTTTGTAATTAATGGTATCAACAATAGTGCCTATCAGGCAAAGCCCACCCGTAAAAAGGTACAGGATGCCAAGGCCAATTTGCCCAACCATAAAACGCTGAACGCCGCCAACCGCAATAAAGCCTATTATGCAGCCAATCAAAATATCACCTGGTTTTTTTCTTCTCCCGTTATAAAGTGAAATAAACTGCTGCATTTTATCCGCTGGTATTTCTTTGGTAACCTGTTGTAAAAACATAAGCTCATCAGGCTCAATGGCCGGTATCATCATAATAAGGTCGTTCGTGTTCATATTTGAAATTGTTTTGGTTTGAAAAGAAGTTGTTTGACGCGCAACAAGATAATAATTAATCCTGCAATTCCAAAAGGATGGTAATGAAAAGAAGTAACAAAATGAAAACGCATGGCATAATGAATAGCGCGGCCAATACCGCAACCGGGGCAATACCTAAACCCCATCCAGTGAAAAGGGCAAAGTGTGACGCCATTATCTTTTTCGGGAAGAAAGAATAATAGTACCAATGCTGTTATCCAGAACAGCACTTCAAAGTTTTTCCTTAAGTATGATCTTGTCTTTTGAAACATGTGGTTAGTTTCCAGTTGCGATCCAGTTTCAAGTTGCCGGTTTCCAGTTTCCAGTTTTTTAGAACGGATGGAATATGGCAGAGCGCTTTATCGTTTCAGGTCTATCATTCACTTTTGACCTTTCACCTTTCCCTTTCTCATTTTCCAAACGCTGCCAAGTTACTACTGAATATTTTTACCGCTATTGCCAATAAAATTACGCCAAAAAATTTACGCACAGCGGTTAAGCCATTCTTGCCAAGTACCCTCTCAATCAGGTTAAGCGACTTTAGTACCATAAACACAAAGACAAGGTTGATAAGAATACCCGCGAGTATATACATCTCATCATAATTGGCTTTTAAACTCATAATGGTGGTTAAGGTGCCGCTGCCGGCAATAATAGGGAAAGCAATAGGTACAAATGTGCCGCTTTTAGCATCGGCATCTGCTTTAAATATTTCGTGGCCAAGCACCATTTCAAGCCCAAGCAAAAAAATAACGATGGAACCGCCTACTGCAAAGGATTGAATGTTTAACCCAAGCACATGCAGGAACTGTTCGCCCACAAATAAAAACAATATCATTAAGCCGCCGGAGATCAGTGTAGCCGGAACAGCCCTGATGCCGCCCATTTTTTCCTTAAGCCCTACAAGTACGGGAACTGAGCCTACAATATCAATAATGGCAAATAAAGTGAACGTGATGGTAAATAACTGATCGGCACGAAAGTTCATAACCAGCAGTTTTCATAAAGATAGGGTGAAAAGGGAAGAAAAGTCATTGGGTCATTTGTCAATAAGTCATTAAGAAAGAAAATATTCTGTCAGAAAGTATATTCTGCTATACCTTATTCCCGTATGCGCTAAGCGTTGCTAAATCAAATCGCAGAAATAAAAGCCATATTGAGAGGATTGCACTTTAGAATGCTCATTGTTATCTGTATTTGTTGGAGCATCATATTGCCTATAAACAATTTCACCCTTTACAAAAGGAATGGGGTTTTTAAATATGGGCCCGTCAAACACAAAAGAATGAAACTCGCCATTCTCACCACAGGGATCAACATCTGCAGGCAGGTCATCCAGGAACGATTGGTCAATTATTCTTCCACAAAAACTTTTATCAAGGTATTTATCATTTACACAAACGATGACACTCTTAAAACCAAGCGAAATAAATTCCTTAACCAATGCTGTTGTATCAATCTTCCATAAGGGGAACACGCACTCAATGTTCACCTCCTCTAATTTCTTTTCTCTATATACTTTCAGGTCTTCCAAAAAAATATCACCAAATATTGCATGTGTGCAGCCAGATTGTTTTAACTCATTTACTTTCATTAGCACGCCCTGCTCATATTCAGTCATGTTTGGTTGTTCGGGCAACTCGATTGTTTGCAAAGGAATGCCAATAGATTCGGCCTGCGCCTGCAACAGGCTTCTTCTTACCCCATGCATTGAAATGCGGTTATGCACTGCATTTACGCTCGTGAGCAAACAAGTAATATTATATTGGTTTGTTTCAAGCGCCTTATACAGGCAAAGAGCAGAGTCTTTACCACCGCTCCAGTTCATATAGGCAGTTATTTTATCAGCCATTGTGCAGGTATTTCTCTTTAAACAAAGTGTATTTATTTTGCAGGTCTGTTAAACAGGCGGCACACAGGCAATCATTATACCGCATTTCTACATAAGCCCTTTCCTCCAGGCTTAAATTAATACCATTGCACTGGCAGTTGCTTATGTCCCCAACCCTGCACTCAAAAGGGTGGCTGCACCGCGGGCAAGCTTTGTGTTCGTGAACAGGCATCGTCGGCAATTTTAAATTTTAAACATTTTTTTATTGCAGATTGACGATTGCAGATTTATCATTGAGCCATCATTTAATGATTTCAATCAATATTCTTCACAAAATCTGCAATCGCCAATCTGCAATCTGCAATTCATCAGCCTTTATAAGTTAACCCTCACCCCTGCCATAAAATTAAACCGTTTACTGTTGTAACCAAGTATATCAAAATATTGCTGGTTGGTAATATTCATAAAGTCAGAAAATAATTTTAATTGTTTCATAACGGCATATTCGGCATGCAGGTCAATAGTATAATAACCATCAACCTTAATAGGCGGCGCCAGGTAAGCAGGCTCTTCATGGCTGCTCACCGTTTTAAAATGTACTGCCAGGTACAAACCTTTAGCCGGCTGCACATTTACCTGTAAATTAAAAACATTGCGCGGCACCCGGTAAAGATTATATAAGGTTGTATCCTTACCCGTAAAATCAGAAGCAGTACTAATTTTGCCATCAACATAAGTATAGTTGGCAGTAATGTTTACGCGTTTTGACAGGGTTGCCTGCAGTTCTGCTTCAACGCCATTATCCCTTTGCTCATCCGCATTTTGGTATTGGCTTGCATAAGTGGAAGGGTCAGTATAAAAATAGATCACATCATTGATATCTCTTTTAAACCAGGTTACCCTTGCTGTAAATACTTTTGAAGTAAACTGAACGCCCCCCTGGTAACTCTGCGATTGTTCAGGTTTAAGGTTCCTGTTACCATACTCACCATAAAGCTGGTATAAGGATGGCACCCGGTAAGCAGATGCTATACTGCCATACAATTTAAAATGTTCATCAATTTTATAAGAGGGGTCAAATGAATACGTACCATTCCATCCATATATAGAATGATGATTTACGCGTCCGCCAAATTCAAAAGTAAAATTGGAAATATTGTGCAGGATAAAAGACGCATACAATCCTTCCTGGTTTGTTTTGGCACTGTCTGCGCCTAATGGGGGCGAAGGATAGGGAGTACCTGCATATACGAATAAATAAGACTGGTCAGTAGAGTTATGCCTGAAATCGGTGCCAGCCACAAGTTCTGCATTGTTACTTATTTGAAAATTTCCGTACAGTTCCGCAAAATGTGAATAGCCCTTATACATTCCATTTTGATAACTTTGCCCGTCAATTGAATCCTCAATAAAGCTTCTGTTAACCCTGTTATACTGGTAATTAAATATAAGTTTATTTTTCCCAAAGCTATATCCCGCTGTTGTTCCAACCTGCAGGTCTTTATCATTTAAATTGTAGTTCTTCGCATCAGTAAATGCACCCTCATCTATTCCCGCTTTATACATGTCCAGGTGGCTGTATGCGCGAATGCTAAACCCTTTGCCCGCATCATACCCCACGGATGCATTAAGGCTTTGCTGCGTGTAAGCATCGTTGTCAAAACCTGCTTTGCCGGTTGAATCATATGCCTCTGAAAAACCATTGCTATGCATATAAGAGTACCCCGCATTATATTGCCATCCATTCCTGCTGCCATTAATGCCCGCGGCTGTATTAATGGTTCCATAGCTGCCTGCGCTTAATGACGCATAACCATCAATCGGTTTAATACCTTTCTTTTTAGTGATGATGTTAATAACACCCGCCACCGCATCGCTGCCATACAACGTTGACTGAGCACCCTTTAAAATCTCCACCCGTTCAACCTGGTTAATGTTTATGTAATTAATATCAAACTGGCTGGTAATGCCCGAAGCATCATAGGCAGGCACTCCATCAATTAATATTAATGTGTTTGCGTCTGATGCGCCCCTTATTGATATACTTTGATTAGTACCCAAATTGTTATTTGCTCCGTTAATAACAATACCGGTTTGCTCATTTAATAATTCGGTTAGCGAACGGCCGCTGTTCTGTTCAAGTTGTTGTTGTGTAATTACCGTTAATACCTTCCCGGTTTCCTGTTGTTTTTGTTCAAACTTATTTGCGGTAACAATTACCGTGTTAAGATTGTTGGTTTGTGTGGAGTCCTGTTGTGCAAACAACGTTTGCGACGCTGCCAATACAGCCAGAGTGTAAATAATTTTTTTCATGCTCATTCTTCGTTTTGAATGTTGTTAAATAATTTGGAAGAATGAGCTTTCGAACAATGAAAGAAGTAGAGATGAAA
>Ga0206922_1038_pt1 | contig 37822 bp, 36 predicted proteins | sample Alteio_BWOrgHeat_63_FD_152976 | JGI IMG/M metagenome (GOLD analysis project Ga0206922, IMG submission 152976) | Enriched cells from forest soil in Barre Woods Harvard Forest LTER site, Petersham, Massachusetts, United States -... | ecosystem: Environmental > Terrestrial > Soil > Temperate forest >... | reverse complement strand
AAACCCGAAAAACGTTTAACTGCTTTGCTTATGCCAGGATTGGTCATCATAAAATTATAAATGCCCGGCGCTATAGAACCAAGCCTTGCACTGCGGCTGAAATTAGCGATGAGCTTTGAACGGAAAGGGACTCCATTGGCATCATAGTAGTGCTGCAAAAATTCAGCCTTCAGCTTTGCCATATCCACATTTGACGGACATTCAGACTTACAGCCTTTGCAGCTAAGGCATAGATCCATTACATCATATATTTCCTTATGGTCAAAACGGTTTAGCTTGGTGGAATTGGTTAAAAATTCGCGTAAAATATTGGCCCTTGCCCTGGTGGTGTCCTTTTCATTGCGGGTAGCCATGAATGAGGGGCACATAGTGCCGCCGGAGAGTTGTGTTTTACGGCAATCACCAGAACCATTGCATTGCTCAGCATGCTGCAGAACATCCTGGTTGTTAAACCGGAAGACCGTTTTAAATGCAGGCGTTTTTTGTCCCGGTGTATAACGCAGCATCGTATTCATCGGTGGCGTATCAACGATCTTATTTGGGTTGAAGATATTTTGGGGGTCCCATGCATATTTTATTTCTTTCAGCAGTTGATAGTTTTTTTCACCCACCATCTGTTTTATAAATTCGCCCCGAAGCCTTCCATCCCCATGCTCGCCGCTTAAGGAGCCATTATATTTTTTCACAAGCGTAGCTATTTCTTCCGCAATCGTGCGAAACAAAGCGTTGCCCTCTTTTGTTTTTAAGTTAATAATGGGGCGTAAATGTATTTCACCACTGCCTGCGTGAGCATAGTGTACAGAATGCAGGTCGTATTTTTTGAGTATTTCATTAAAGTCACGAATGTAAGCCGGCAGGTCGTTTACGTCAACTGCAGTATCCTCGATAACAGGAACAGCTTTGGCATCCCCGGGCAGGTTGGCTAATAACCCCAACCCTGCTTTTCTTAATGTCCATATTTTTAGAGTCTTCTCCAAACAACAAGGGAAAATGATAGCCCAAACCGGCAGCGCGCATTTCCGCCTCAACCTTCGCTGCTACTTGCTTTATTTCTTCACGGTTTGATTTTGCAAACTCTATCACCAAAATAGCGCCCGGATCGCCCTGTACAAAAAAACGGTTCTTGCGTTGTTCAATATTGTCTTTGGTGCATTCAAGAATATAATGATCAATAAGCTCGCTGGCGCTGGGCCTATATTTTACCGCTATAAGGTTGGCGCGCAGCGATTCATCAATCGAATTAAAATGCACACACAACAACCCAATTTCTTTAGGTGGCAGGGGAACTACATTCAGTTTTATTTCGGTAATAAATGCAAGTGTTCCTTCTGATCCCGCAATCAATTTGCAAAAATTAAAATCAGTTGTACCTGCGGCGAAAGGCGCAGTTTCCAGCACTACGTCTACTGCATAGCCCGTGTTTCTTCTTTCAACGCTTTTTTTCGGAAACTCTTTTCGTATCTCCACCTGGGTATCATAATTGCTTAAAAGGCTGCGAACTTTTTTATAGATGTTCGCTTCAAGTGTATTGCCTTCACATTTGCTGTGAAACTCATCAATGTTTACTGATGCAAAGGTTGCTTCAGAGCTATCGCTTAAAATTGCTTTTACTTCAAGCAGGTGCTCGCGTGTGCTTCTATAGACAATAGAATTTGATCCGCAGCTATTATTGCCTACCATGCCGCCGATCATAGCCCTGTTGGCAGTAGAAGTTTCAGGGCCAAAAAATAAACCGTGAGGCTTGAGGAACATATTTAGTTCATCACGCACTACACCTGGCTGAACACGCACCCAACCTTCTGCTGCATTAAGCTCGATTATTCCTGTAAAATATTTTGAAACATCAACGATTATTCCACTGCCTACTACCTGGCCGGCGAGAGATGTGCCTGCTGTGCGGGGTATAAGGGAAGTTTTTTCTGCAAGTGCAAAAGCGATAAGTTTTTTTATATCATCTGTGGTCTTGGGTATTGCAACCGCCAGCGGCATTTCACGGTAAGCCGAGGCATCGGTTGCATATAGAGTACGTATAGTATCGTCGTAATAAAATTCTCCTTCTAATTCACGGGATAATTGCTGCAACTTTGCATTCATTTCTCTGCACTTATTTTTATTTGAGGCGGCCGGGTTGCAAAAATAGTTTATTTAAGTTTGATAGAGGGGGGTGTGGAAAATTGCGCAGAATTTAATTGCACCAGGACATGCGTTGCCCGAATTAAATGTATTGTTGTATGCCTTATTTGTATAGCAATTAGTTTCTATATTTATCCCGTCAATTTAATAAGGTCTTTTTTACAAGCATAAATCCTTGCCATGTTATTATTAGGTATTGATGCAGGCACATCGTCCATTAAAGTATCGGTAGTTGATGCCGGTACCCAGCAATGTATAGCTTCTGCGCAATACCCCGAAACAGAGGCTGCGATCATTTCGCATCAAAGCGGCTGGGCCGAACAATCGCCTTTAGGCTGGTGGCAGTTTACACAACAGGCGATCCTGAAAGTGCACGCTTCAGGAAAGTATGACCCTAAGGACATAGCAGCGATTGGTATTGCTTATCAAATGCATGGGCTCGTGGCCGTTGATAAAGAACAAAATGTTTTGCGCGACAGTATTATCTGGTGCGACAGCCGCGCAGTGCCCTATGGGGAAAAGGCGTTTAATGCAATTGGCGCCGAAAAATGCTTATGCAACCTGCTTAATTCCCCCGGTAATTTTACTGCTGCAAAGCTGGCATGGGTAAAGGAGAATGAACCGCAGGTTTATGAACGCATTGATAAGATCATGCTGCCCGGCGATTATATAGCCATGCAGTTAACCGGTGATATAACAACAAGTATTTCTTCTTTATCTGAAGGGATATTCTGGGATTTCCAGGATGATATTTTATCGGCCGATGTGATGAATTATTTTGGGTTTAGTGAAAGCATTATCCCTCCCGTTCAGGATGTTTTTAGTAAGCACGGTTATGTTAGCGAAAGTGTTGCGAACACGCTTCAACTGAAAGCAGGCATACCTGTAAGTTATAAAGCGGGCGACCAGCCCAATAACGCATTATCATTAAATGTATTGGAACCAGGCGAAGTGGCCGCGACTGCCGGGACCTCTGGTGTAATTTATGGGGTTAGTGATTCGCTGGCGTATGATAAGCAATCGAGAGTAAACACCTTTGCCCACGTAAATTATACAAAACAGCAAAAACGGTTAGGTATTTTATTGTGTATTAACGGAACGGGGATATTGAATAAATGGATAAAAAACCTTGCAGGCGCCCATGCAAATTATTCAACATTAAACGCAGAAGCTGCATTGATAAAGGAAGGCAGTGAGGGATTGTATATTCTGCCATTTGGCAATGGCGCTGAGCGTATGCTGAACAATAAACTGGTTGGGGCACATATTCATAATATTGACCTTAACAAACACACGGCCGCGCATTTGTACAGGGCTGGGCAGGAGGGTATTGCATTTGCATTTAAATACGGGCTTGATATTATGCGCGGCAATGGCATGAACCCTTCCGTTATACGGGCAAACAAAACAAATATGTTTTTAAGCGGGGTATTTACACATGCTTTTGTAAATGCTACCAATGTGCCCGTTGAAATGTATGAAAGCGATGGCAGCATAGGTGCAGCGCTTGGTGCGGGTATTGGCGCTAATATATTTAAAGATGCAAAAGAAGCATTTGCAGGGATGAAACTTTTGGAGACGATTGAACCAAATGGGGAAGATAAATATGAAGAGCATTATGAAAAATGGAAGATATATCTAAAAGAAGAATTGGATAATGTTTAAATATAAAATTAAGAAGGCTTTGTATAGTAAACATCAATCTATCATTTTCTCAACCCCCTCTGGGTTGGGGTAAACTAAAATTTATGGCAGTAATTACCGGAGACAAAGAATTTTTTAAGGGGATAGGCCAAATAAAATATGAAGGGCCGGAAACAGATAACCCGCTTGCATTTCGCTGGTACGACGAACATAAAGTAGTTGCCGGCAAAACGATGAAAGAGTATCTGCGCTTTGCATGCGCTTACTGGCATTCGTTTGTTGGCAACGGAGGCGATCCCTTTGGCGAACCAACGCATTTGCACCCCTGGAATGAAAAAACAGATGCGGTTGCAAGGGCAAAGGATAAAATGGATGCGGCGTTTGAGTTTATTACCAAATTAAACATCCCTTATTATTGCTTTCATGATGTGGATGTTGTTGATTATACCAATGACATTTTAGACAATGAAAAAAGGTTACAGGCGATGGTGGATTATGCCGCGAAAAAGCAGGATGAAAGCGGCGTTAAGCTATTATGGGCAACAGCCAACATGTTCTCTCACCGCCGGTATATGAATGGCGCCGCCACAAACCCTGATTTTCATGTGCTGGCGCATGGCGCTGCCCAGGTAAAGGCAGCCCTGGATGCTACAATTGCTTTGAGTGGCGAGAACTATGTTTTCTGGGGCGGGCGTGAAGGTTATATGAGCCTGCTGAATACAAATATGAAGCGTGAGCAGGAGCATTTGGCCAGGTTTTTACATACAGCGAAAGATTACGCACGTACCAACGGATTCCAGGGTACATTTTTTATTGAGCCCAAGCCCTGCGAGCCAACCAAACATCAATATGATTATGACTGTGCGACCGTGATAAGCTTTCTTCGCCAATACAACCTGCTGGATGATTTTAAACTAAACATTGAAGTTAACCATGCAACATTAGCGGGCCATACATTTACCCACGAATTACAGGTGGCAGCTGACGCAGGCTTATTGGGAAGCATAGATGCAAACAGGGGCGATTATCAAAATGGGTGGGATACTGACCAGTTTCCAAATAACATTAACGAATTGGCGGAAGCTATGCTCATTATTTTGGAAGCAGGCGGTTTTGGCGGCGGCGGTATTAACTTTGACGCCAAGCGGAGAAGAAATTCTACTGACCCGGCGGATCTGTTTTACGCTCATATTGGTGGTATGGACACTTTTGCAAGGGCACTGATAGTTGCAGACAAGATATTACAAAATGGCGAGTACAGCAGGATAAGAAACGAGCGTTATGCTTCGTATGACGATGGTACAGGTGCTGATTTTGAGACCGGAAAACTAACGCTGGAAGATTTGCGGGATTACGCTTTTAGAAACGGCGAACCGGCGGTAATAAGCGGAAGGCAGGAGTACATGGAAAATTTAATAAACAAGTTTATTTAATATGGTATTAATAAACTATTTTTTGTAAATTACAGAGGTCAGGGTGCTTTAAATTGCATACCCATTTTTGATCATAGGTATAAAAAGAGGCTGACAAGTTTTAACACCTGATCAGCCTCTTGCTTTTTAATGTCTCTGCCCTAAAGGGACAGGGTAATTGATATCATGTCTTGTCTTAGTACGAAGATGATGAATTGCCCCGTCCTTTAGGACGGGGATAATAAGGCTCCATTTAGTTCGGGCTTTAGCCCAATATGCAGACTATTGAGCTAAAGCCCGGGGTGTACTTATATTATTGGTATCCCCGCCCTAAAGGGCGGGGCAATTCATAATGACCTCTTTAACTGTTATGCAGTTTCCTGATCTCTTCCGTTAATTTAGGCACTACCTCAAATGCATCGCCGACAATTCCATAATCTGCGGCTTTAAAAAAAGGTGCTTCGGGGTCTTTATTAATAACTACGATGTGCTTGCTCCGGTTTACACCTGCCAGGTGTTGTATGGCGCCTGATATGCCAATGGCAATATACAGGTTTGGCGCTATCTGTTCGCCTGTTTGCCCAACGTGCTCATGGTGGGGCCTCCAGTTGCTGTCTGCAACCGGGCGGCTGCATGCAGTTGCTGCGTGCAATACATGCGCGAGGTCTTCAATAATACCCCAGTTTTCAGGGCCTTTTAAACCCCGTCCGCCACTTACTACAATATCGGCTTCAGTTAAAGGCACTTCGCCGCTTACTTTGTTTACCGCTGTAAGTTTTACTTTGAGGCTGTCTATTGCAATGTTTAACTGGCTTACTTCTGCCGTGCCCTCACCCGCAACTGTTTTGTAACTGTTCGGGTTTAGGGAGATTATTTTTATATCGCTTGTTATATTTACGTTGGCATAAGCTTTACCGCTGAATACAGACTTTTTTACCACAAAACCATTGCTTGTATCTGGCAATGCAATTGCCCCTGTTACCAGCCCTGCTTTCAACTTTGCGGCTACAACAGGGGCGACGGCCCTGCCTGTTTGGTTATGGCTGAACACCAGCACTTTTGCACCAAGTGCCGTTACCGCGTCTGCGATTGTTTTTCCATAAACAAGCGAATCAAGATTGTTAAGCGCTTCATTATTTACCTGGTTAACTTTGGTAATGCCGTATTTGCCAAGCAAAGCAAGGTCGTCAGCTACGGTACCGCATAATAAACCCTCGGCATTAGTGCCCAATTGTTTGGCCAGGGCTGCGCCGTAAGTAAGCGCTTCAAAAGAAGCTTTTTTAATATGCCCGTCTGCGTGATCAATAAAAATGAGTACCATAGGAAATAATGCCCCGGCCCTAAAGGGAGAAGCGAGTTTAATATGAGTGAATATTGTTAATTAAAGAACTATCAGTATAAGTGTGCGATCCCGAAAAAAATCGGGACAGGCTGCACCAAGCTGCATATTTGTAAAGCCGATAACCTAATCCCTCCTTCGTATTGACCAATGACCTACTGACTTATTGACTAATAACCTGGCCCTTATATCGCCTAATCTTCTCTTCGTATTGACCAATGACCTAATGACTTATTGACTCATTGACCCTAAGTTATATCGCCTTTGCTTCTTCATGCAGCAGCCTGACCAGTTCTGCAACATTGTCTGCTGCAACAAGCTTAACACCGGCTTTGGCCGGCGGCAACTCGTAACTGGTAACATGTGTTAAAGGCTCTATGGCCGCGGGCTCCACAACTTTTAATGGTTTGGTTCGTGCAGCCATAATGCCGCGCATATTGGGTATGCGTTGCTCCGCCACGCCTTTTGCACAGCTAACTACTACAGGCAATGATACTTCCGCTATTTCTTCACCGCCTTCAATTTCGCGGGTGACTGTAGTTGTAGTCCCCGTAATATCAAACTTTGTTGCCAATGATATAAAAGGTATGTCAAGCAAACCTGCTATCATGCCCCCAATAGACGAACTGTTATAATCTATGGTTTCCTTACCTGTAAAAATAAGGTCGTAACCGCCCTGCTTTGCTATTTCTGCAATTTGGGAGGCAACATAAAAACTGTCGTCACTGGTGGCATTTATACGTATTGCTTCATCACCGCCCAAAGCAAACGCTTTACGAATAATGGGCTCGGTATCTGCGCCCCCAACTGTAACCAGGTGAATTACTGTGCCTGCATCTTTCTCCTTCAGTTCAATGGCCCGCACCAGGGCATACCATTCATCGTAAGGATTAATGATCCATTGTACACCAGCCTCTTCAAACTTTGTATTGTTGTTTTTGAAAGCGATTTTAGAGGTAGTGTCAGGTGTTTTACTTATACACACTAATATTTTCATATAATCATTTAACTGGAAGCAAATGTAATAACAAGTGTTAGTAAAACAAAGTTGTTTATGCAACTAATTTTAAAATAGTCCATACATAGTCCATAGTCCATGGCCCATAGTCCATAGATAAATCGAAATGATCTGATATTGAAAATACAAAATGCATAATCTCCCCATGTTTTTGCCATGGACAATTGACCATGGACTATGGACTTTTCCCTTACTTTGCCTCATGAACCGGGTAGATAGAATAAAGGAGTTACTACAATCATCCCCCAACGACAATTTTTTGCGCCATGCGCTTGCATTGGAATATGTAAAAATGGGGAATGATGAGGATGCAAGGGTATTATTTGAGGCCATTCTTACTGAATTCCCGGATTATGTTGGGTCGTATTATCACTTAGGAAAACTGCTTGAACGTAAGGGAGAAACGCAGGCTGCAATTGAATGTTATGAAATGGGGATGGCAGAAGCAAAGAAGGCTAATGAAAGGCATGCTTATAACGAACTGCAAACGGCTTATGAAGATTTAGTTTTTTAATACAACTGTTTTTGTATTTTCGCCCGCACAAGCGGAAATAGCTCAGTTGGTAGAGCATTAGTTTCCCAAACTAAAGGTCGCGGGTCCGAGTCCCGTTTTCCGCTCAATTCTTCTGTTGTCTAAGATTCAATTGAACGCGCTTTTATATCCACGCCTGACAAATAATTGTGGTTAGAACGCTATAATCCCCTAAATGACTAAATGAGCAATGACTTAATGACTAATAACTTAATGTCTCAGGGTCAATCAAATTTTTTCCACCACAACTGCGGTTCCATAGGCAAGCACTTCCGTAACGCCCCCCATTATTTCATTAGCATCATACCGCATGTTTATAATGGCGTTTGCACCCGTTTGCTGTGCATGCTGTACCATAAGGTTGTATGCATCCTGCCTCGCAGTTTCGCATAACTCTGTGTAAATGGTAATATTGCCGCCAAAAAGGGTTTGAAAAGCGCCGGCAACATTGCCCACTACGCTGCGGCTGCGTACAATAATGCCGCGTATTACGCCAAGCTGTTGTGTTACTTTATACCCTTCGAGATGAGTACTGGTTGTTACTAACATAAAATTAGTTGGGTTATTTAAAAGATGTTATCAAATATAGCTGAAGTAATGGATAATATATTTATGCTAATTTTATATTTAATGATTAAATGTTCCACATGAAAAAACTGCTTCTTTTTTTTATAATTTTTACGGCGATAATTGCTTCTTCAACCAGGGCGCAGGTTACCAATCAAAGGCTGTATGATACCGTTGGTTTTATACCTGAGCATTACGCGCCGCGTATTGCAAAGTTTCAGTCTGAGCCAATTGTAACCGGGCGCATCATATTTTTGGGCAACAGCATAACTGAAATCGGCAGGTGGGACGTACTTACAGGCGATACAACTGTTATAAACAGGGGAATTGGTGGCGATATAACCTTTGGTGTGCTAAAAAGGCTGGATGATATTATTGTGCGGCAGCCTTCAAAAGTTTTTCTGCTGATTGGCATTAATGATATTGGTAAGGATATACCAGATACGGTGATCGCGGATAATATAAGTAAGATAGTTACACGAATAGAAGAAGGCAGCCCATCAACAAAAGTATATGTGCAAAGCATATTGCCGTTAAACCCCGATGTTAAAAATTTTCCGCAGCATTATGATAAAGAAGCGCATGTATTGCGGGTAAATGCCATGCTGCCAAACATTCTTGCAACAACACACGCTACATTTGTAAATATTTTTCCTTTATTCCTCGATGCGAAACAAAGGCTTGATTTTTCGTTAACACTCGATGGCTTGCATGTTAATCAAAAAGGCTATGTTATTTGGGTAGCTTATTTAAAGAAGATGGGGTATTTGTAGGAGATGAAGTCGCATTCAAAATATTAGCGGTAAGATTTAATGCTAAGAAGATTTTTAAGCTCTTCGAGGTTGCCTGTATTAAATTTCATCTTTAAATACCTCAATTCTTTAGTCACTCCGTTCATATCATTCTCTCCCTTTAACATAAAAACTTTAACACAAAAGGAATGTTAACCAGGCAGTCTTATTTGCAATAAAAAACGTAAATTTATAGCCACTAATAAAGAAAATACAAATGGATTTTAAGTTTTCTTTATTAATCCTTTCGCCTTTGTTTTCGTCTTACTGTCGTTAATACAAGTGATATGAAGAATAAATTAAAAAATTGGTTATCTGCGGTTGTTATAACAGTAGTTACCTTACTTATTTCAACAGGCGCATCTGCCCAGCGCGGCTGGCATGGCGGCGGTGGAGGCTACCGCGGAGGTTACCGTGGCAGTTATGGCGGCGGAGGCAGATTTTATTCCCCGGGAGCAGGGTACCGTTATGGTGGAGGAGCGTATTATGGTAATCGGGGTTATGGCGGCTACGGACATTATTCAGTTATTCCTTATGGCGGTATAAATTATGGTTTTTATAATGGCTTATTTTACCGCCGTTATGGTTTTGGGCTGCATGTAATATTTCCGCCTATAGGTATATGTATTGGCGCTTTGCCTTTTGGATATTATCCATTTTATTGGGGGCCTAACCCCTACTATTATTATGGTGGTATATTTTACCAGCCTTATGGCAATGGTGGTTATGAAGTTGTTGCGCCACCTTTGGGTGCAACTGTGCCTAACCTTCCGCGGGGGGCAAGGAAACAAGTTATAAACGGGCAGGAATATTATGAATATAACGGCACGTTTTATAAACAGGAAACAAAAGACAATGGCGAAGTTTGGTGGAAGGTTGTTGGAAAAAATGGCCAATTAAGCACAACGCAGGGCCAGCAGCAGGATGAAGATCCTGAATACCAGGCAGCACCCCGTTCTGAGCCAACTCCTCCTTCGCAGGTAACGCCACCATCATCCCAGGTAACTCCCGGAACAAATGATTTGGTAAGCAAGTTACCTGAGGGCAGCAAAATGGTTAAGATAAATGGTGAAAGATACTTCCAGTCGCCTGATGGTACGTACTACCAGGAAGTGATAGGGGATGACAACAAGATAATGTACCAGATAATTGATAAATCAACGCTTGAACAAACACAGCCCAATTAAGGGGCGCAAGTAGTTTAGATAAAGTTAGGTAAGGGTTAGGGGTGATGCCATACAATATAAAAGCATTGCCTCTAACCCTTATCTTTGTAAATACTAAACAAAGTGAATGGCTGAAGAAAAATCATTGAATTTTATTGAGGAGATCATAGAGGAAGATCTTAAAAGCGGCAAATACAAAAGTATTTTAACGCGGTTCCCGCCGGAACCGAATGGCTATCTTCATATAGGGCATGCTAAAAGCATTTGCCTCAATTTTGGTTTGGCGCTTAAATACGGGGGTAAAACCAACCTTCGTTTCGATGACACCAACCCTGTTACTGAAGAAACAGAATATGTTGACAGCATACAGGAAGATATAAAATGGCTGGGGTTTGAATGGGATAAAACTTTATATGCAAGCGATTATTTTGAGCAGTTATATGAGTTTGCTGTTAAACTGATAAATAAAGGCCTGGCTTATGTGGATGATAGCACAAGTGAACAAATTGCGGCAGAAAAAGGCACGCCAACACAGCCCGGTACAGAAAGCAAATACCGCAGCAGGAGCATTACTGAAAACCTGCAGTTATTTGCTGACATGTGTGCAGGGGAATACGAGGACGGGTCAAAAGTGCTACGTGCCAAAATTGATATGGCATCGCCCAACATGCACATGCGCGACCCTATTTTATATCGTATAAAGCATGCCCATCATCACCGCACTGAAGATAATTGGTGTATTTACCCCATGTACGATTTTGCTCACGGCCAAAGTGATTCGATAGAAAATATCACGCATTCTATTTGCACACTTGAATTTATTCCCCACCGCCCGTTATACGATTGGCTGATAGAAAACCTTGAAATATTTCCTTCCCATCAATACGAATTTGCGCGGCTTAACCTTACTTATACTGTAATGAGCAAACGCAGGTTGCTGCAAATGGTTAATGAGAAATTCGTGACTGGCTGGGATGACCCCCGCATGCCAACTATAACCGCCATGCGCAGAAGGGGTTATACGGCAGATAGCATACGCGATTTTTGTGATAAGATAGGCGTAGCAAAACGGGAGAACCTGATTGACGTTGGCTTGCTTGAATTTTGTGTTCGTGAACACCTGAATAAAATTTCATTAAGACGAATGGTGGTGTTAGACCCTTTAAAAATTGTCATCACCAACTACGATGAAGGAAGAACCGAAATGGTAAGTATTGAAAATAACCCCGAAGACCCGGATAGTGGGTACCGCGAAGTGCCTTTTAGCAATGAAATATATATTGAGCAGGAAGACTTTATGGAAGTGCCTTCCAAAAAATATTTTCGCCTGGCGCCAGGCCAGATGGTGCGCCTGAAAAGCGCTTATATAATTAAATGCGAAGAGGTGGTGAAAGATGAAGACGGAAAATTAACAGAAATACGTTGCACCCATATACCCGAAAGCAAAAGCGGCGCTGATACATCGGGTATTCACGTAAAGGGCACCCTGCATTGGGTAAGCATAAAGCATGCGGTGCATGCAGAACTGCGCTTATATGACCGGTTGTTTAAAGTGGAAAATGTAAATGCTGCCGAAGGGGATTTTAAAGATCATATTAATCACGATTCCTTACAGGTTATTAGTACAGCCTATGCCGAGCCTGCCCTGCTGCATGCAAAATTCGACGAACGCTACCAGTTTTTACGCAAAGGATATTTTTGCCTTGATAAAGATACCAGCGAAGAAAAATTAGTGTTTAACAGAACGGTAACCTTAAGGGATACATGGGCTAAAGAACAAAAGAAGCATTAGGATTTAATAGCTGAATTAGCCCTTATGCCTAAACTTTTAGTTTAAATTTTTATAAATAAGATTTTATGGATTCTGCAAAATCATTGGAAAAAGAAATAACACAATACCTGCCAAACTTAAATATTAAGCAGAAAAAAACGGTATTGACCGTGGTAAAATCTTTCATGGACGAGCAACAAGACTGGTGGAACGAAACAAGCGAAGAACAGCAAAAGGCTATTGATAAAGCTTTGGCGGAGGTAAAAACTGGTAAATTGATCCCCAATGACGAGGTGATGAAAAAGTATGATAAATGGAGGATGAAATAATACAGGATATATTTTGGACGCCCAGTGCAAATTTTTTTGAACGGGGATTTTTTTTTGAACTATTTATGGCTGCCCTGCAAATTTTGCGGGGCTTTTTATTCAATATTGCAGTATGAATGACCTTTTACAACAATTTCAGCATCATTTAAAAACGGAGTTCCCTTTTTTAAAGCCATCTAACAGTAAGCTTTTGCTTGCAGTTAGTGGTGGTGTGGATAGTGTTGTATTAACTGGCCTGTTTGCTAAAAGCGGCTTCGATTTTGTAATAGCGCATTGTAATTTTAAACTAAGAGGCAAAGAGAGCGAAAGAGATGAAGCTTTTGTAAAAACATTGGGCGGTAAATATAATAAGGAGGTATTGGTAAAAAGATTTGAAACAGAAATATATGCCCGGCAACACAAAATATCCATCCAGGAAGCAGCAAGGAAATTAAGGTATGATTGGTTTGAGGATATAGTTAAAAGTGAAAAGTTAAAAGTTAAGAGTGAAAAGTTAAGCGTTCAACCTGTCACCAGTAACCGGCAACCGGCAACCGGCAACCTGAAACTGGAAACTGCTTCCACTTTTTACATCATCACCGCGCACCATGCCAATGATAATATTGAGACACTACTGATAAATTTTTTCCGGGGCACGGGTATTCATGGCTTGCATGGCATCCCAACCATCCAGGGAAATATTCTCAGGCCACTGTTGTTCGCAAAGCGGGAAGAAATTCTCAGCTATGCAAAAGGAAATGCACTTGAATGGGTAGAGGATTCATCTAATGCATCAGATAAATATACCCGCAATTTTATTCGTCTGCAAATGCTGCCACAGGCAAAAGAGATTTTCACTAATGCAGAAGATAACCTGCTGCAAAATATCGAACGCTTTAACGAAGCCGAAATATTATACAACGAAGCCATTGCCCTGCATAAAAAGAAATTACTCGAACAAAAAGGCAACGAATGGCATATTCCTGTTTTAAAACTGCAACAAACGGCGCCACTGCAAACCATTGTTTGGGAGATCATTAAAGAGTTTGGCTTTTCTTCCCATCAAACTACAGAAGTGATCAAACTTTTGCAGGCAGCCAATGGCAGTTATGTTGCATCCGCAACAAACCGCATTATTAAAAACCGTAACTGGATAATTATCGCGCCATTGCAAACCGAAACAGCGCAGCATATCTTAATAGAAGAAGGCGACAAAAAAGTTATTTTTGAAAACGGTGCATTGGCGTTGTCAACTGCCCATGTTTCACACTTTACACTTCACGATGCTCCTTCTGTGGCCAGCCTTGATGCTTCTCAAATTCAATTCCCTCTTTTATTGCGCAAATGGAATCAGGGTGATTATTTTTATCCGTTAGGTATGCAAAAAAAGAAAAAGCTGGGCAAATTCTTTATTGATCAAAAACTCTCTAAAACAGAGAAGGAAAATGTATGGGTGCTTGAGATGGATAAAAAAATTATTTGGGTTATTGGTTTACGTATTGATGACAGATTTAAAATAACTGCATCCAGCAAAAATATCCTTCAAATAGGCTTAGTCAAAAGCTTTTAATATATGCGTTTACCTGGTCAACAAAATAGGTAATTGGATTAATATTGGTAAGTATAAAGCAGGCAGCCATAAAGAAAACAACACCATACAATGCTCCCCACAAATGTGCAGAATGATTAATTCTTCCTCCACCACGTTTATCCATTATAGCCGTTCCTATTAGGTACAACGGCCCAAAAATAAAGCCCGGGATATCAAATGGAATAAAAAACAAACGAATGCCGCTTTGTGGTGCAATACAAATACCCGCAAATATAATAGCTGAAACAGCGCCGGATGCGCCGAGGCTTTTGTAGTAATAGTTATCCCTGTTTTTAAAATAGGTTGGCAGCAGGCAAACAAAAAGGGCAGAAAGGTATAATACAATAAAAAGCACCTTGCCTTTATCACCAAATAATTGACCAAAAGTGGGCTCTACAATAGCACCAAAAAAGTAAAAGGAAAGCATATTAAATATTAAATGCCCTGTATCGCCATGTATAAACCCGCAAGTGATAAAACGGTACCATTGGTTGTGTTTGCTAACCGCAGGAGGATAAAAGATAAGGTCATCCATCAGCTTTTGGTTGGAGAAAGCCGCGAACGATATGAGCGCCGTTATTGCAATTATAATGATGGTTAATATTGGCGTTGGTGACATTTATAAATATATTGTGCGATAAAAGTATAGTAAACATACTAATTGTTGAAATATCAATTCATGTTGATTAGCTATGATGATATTTTTCATTTCTTAAAATGGTACATGCCCGGTACACCTGTTCTGCCAGCATCAATCTCACAAGCATGTGCGGGAATACAAGCTTTGATAAGCTCCAGGTTATATTGGCCCTCTTCCTAACTTCCTCATCTGCACCAAAGGCGCCCCCTATTAAAAATATTACCCGCTTCACACTTTCATTTGCCTGTTGTTGTAATAATTGTGCAAGTTCGGGGGAGGTGAATTGCCTGCCTCTTTCATCTAATAATATCAATACATCATCTTTCTGTAATTGCTGAAGTATAGCTTTGGCTTCCTGTTTTTTTAGTTCTGCTTCCTTTAAAACAGCGACATTTTTTGGTGGTGGAATAATAAGCCACTCCGCATTAAAGTATTTATTAATGCGGCTGGTAAAATCATCGGTGCCCTGTTTAATATAGGCTTCATGTGGTTTGCCAACCGACCAAAATTGTATTTTCATAAAAATATTTAACCTAACTCTCTGCGAAAGCCATTTGGCTCACGGAAGTGAGGAATTTGTAAAGATAAAAGTTACAGCGTTTCTAAAACATTTGCCAAAAGCGGAATTTTTTATCCTCAATCCCGTCTTTATTGGCGCTAATTTCAAATTAGTCCACTATTTTTGTAGCCAATTAGTAGTGATGATAAACAAACTTTTTTGTTGCGCTTGTTGTTGTACACCTTAAGGGCAGGGGTTTGTAAAATTATATTATATAATTAATCCCGCTAAGTGCGGGATTTTTTTTACTCAAACAAAAGCAATTATGAAATATCCTGGTTTTGTTTTAAGCCATGTGTTGCCGTCAAAGGATGAGGTTTGCCGGTTTACGGATGAACTTACCCGGTACTTGTTTCATGTTACAAATCATACGGACGATTTTTTAAAGCAGCATCATATTCAGCACGAAAAGCTGCAGAAACAGCTTTGTGTATTGATAAGATCTGTTGACAGCAATAATTCTCTTGATTCGTCTTCCATCGTGTTTGAATTTTTCAGTGAGCTGGAAACAATAAAAGAGCGGTTGCTTAAAGATGCCCTGCTGATCTTAGAATTTGACCCCGCCGCTTCTTCAGTCGAAGAAGTGCTGCTTTCCTATCCAGGTTTCTCAGCATTAATGGTGCATCGTCTTGCACACCCGTTATATCTTGCAAAAGTGCCCTTAATACCCAGGATGATGAGTGAGTGGGCGCATAGCAAAACAGGTATTGATATAAACCCGGGTGCTGCTATAGGTTGCCCATTCTTTATTGATCATGGTACGGGCGTAGTAATAGGCGAAACAGCTATTATTGGCGACAATGTAAAAATATACCAGGGCGTTACGCTTGGTGCGCTGGCTGTGCGTAAAGAAGATGCAAAAAGCAAACGCCATCCAACGATAGAAGATAATGTGATAATTTACGCAGGAAGCACTATTCTTGGAGGCAATACGGTAATTGGCCGGGACAGCATTATAGGCGGTAACACATGGATAACCAAAAGCATTCCGCCGTTTAGCGTGGTGTATCACAAAAACCAAACGGTAGTAAATGAAAGAACAGATTTTGAAGAGGAGCCGATAAATTTTATTATATAGAACCGGGACGGGGATTTGGGTAGATTTTAGGGATTGTGAAGATGAAGAAATTTGATTTGGTGAGGGATGCCTAAAGAACTAAGAACACAAAACTAAAAACATCCGAAACCGTCAGCCCGTGAACTTTGGAACCCGTGAACTTGTGAACATTCAAACTTTTCAAACGCTCAAACATTCAAACTAACATACATGAAAGCAAACAACATCCTGGAAACTATTGGAAACACACCACACGTACGTATTAACCGTTTATTCCCCTCAAATATTGAGGTTTGGAGCAAATTAGAAAGGGCCAACCCCGGAGGAAGTATAAAAGACCGCATAGCATTGAGTATGGTGGAAGATGCAGAGAAAAAGGGCATACTTAAAGCAAACAGCGTTATTATTGAACCTACATCGGGCAATACAGGCATCGGCCTGGCAATTGTAGCTGCAGTAAAAGGGTATAAGTTAATACTTGTTATGCCCGAAAGCATGAGCGTTGAGCGCAGAAGGCTGATGAGCGTTTATGGTGCATCGTTTGAATTAACGCCCCGCGAAAAGGGTATGAAAGGCGCCATTGAAAAAGCAAAAGAACTGGTAGCATCAACGCCAAAAGCCTGGATGCCCCAGCAGTTTGACAACCAGGCAAATATTGATATTCATGTTAAAACCACCGCGCAGGAAATATTGAATGATTTTCCCGCCGGCTTAGATTTTCTTATTACCGGTGTGGGAACAGGCGGCCATATTACAGGCGTAGGGGAGGAATTAAAAAAACACTTTCCAAATATTAAAGTGTTTGCGGTGGAACCCGAATTATCACCGGTTATAAGCGGTGGCAGCCCGGCGCCGCACCCAATACAGGGTATTGGCGCAGGCTTTATACCTGCCAACCTGCACACTAGTGTACTAGATGGTGTAATTAAAGTGGGTAAGGACGAGTCGTTTGAATATACACGCCGTGCTGCAAAAGAAGAAGGCATTTTTCAGGGTATATCCAGTGGTGCTACTATGGCTGCACTGGCCAAAAAATTGCCCGATATTCCTGCAGGCAGTAAGGTGCTTATTTTTAATTATGATACCGGTGAGCGTTACCTGAGCATTGATGGGTTGTTTGCTTAAGAGAGTCCATAGTCCATGGCCGATAGTCCATTGAAAGAAGTTTGGATGTTTTAAAGCAGTCTGACGGTCTCTATCTGACTGTGCTAAAAACAGGGAGTAAGATGAAATTTAAAGGAATAAATATTACTATTTTGCGTAAACTTTCTTAGGTTAAGCTTTCCATAGTAATTGATTAATTTTGCAGCATGAAATATTGGAAAGGCTACTTGTGCATGATCGTTTTTTTTGTATCGTGTGAAAAGAATATCAGCCTCAACTTAAAAAATCAATCCCCTGTTCTCGTGGTGGATGCTTCTATTGAGAATAACCAGGCACCGCTTGTTGTGCTATCCAGCTCACTTAATTATTTCAACACCATTTCGCCTGCCCAGTTATCTGCGGCTTTTGTACATAATGCTGTTGTAACGGTAGGTGATGGTACTACTACTGCAACGCTGAAAGAATATTCGGTAACTGACTCCGCGGGGTATAAATATTTTTATTATACAGATGATCAAAACAATCCACCGTCTTATATCATCGGTGCGTTAAATAAGCAATACCAGCTTACTATTAAAACTACTGATGGCAATACTTATACCGCCGCAACCACCATACCACCTGTTGCAAAAAAATGTGACTCATTATGGTGGACGCCATCTCTTGGCAACCCGGATACAACCCTTTGTGTTATGTATGGAAGGTTTACCGATCCCCCGGGCCTCGGCAACTACATCCGTTATTTTACCAGAGTTGACAGCCAGCCTTTTTTAGCGCCGGCCAATTCTGTATTTGATGACGAATTTACCGATGGAAAAACCTACAACATTTCATTTTTTATGGGTTATGACAGAACTGCCATAAATGAAAATAAAAATGATATAGGTTATGCGCACAGGGACGATACAGTTACTTTAAAGTTTTGCAATATTGACAAAGCCACGTATGAATTTTGGAATACATGGGAATTTGCCTATCAAAGCACCGGCAATCCATTTTCATCACCCGTTAAAGTAATTGGTAATATCAGCAATGGCGCTTTGGGTGCGTTCTCGGGATATGGGGCGCAGTATAAAACCATTATTATCCCCAAATGATTTTATGTGTTAATAACAAATAGCTGATAACTGTAACGGTTTAATATTTTTGACGTCATTATATAAAACTAATAGCATGGAAACAAGTGGGGTTGAGCATGTACATTGTTTAATTATAGGTTCAGGGCCGGCAGGCTATACAGCAGCTATATATGCTGCAAGGGCGGATATGAAACCCGTTTTATACCAGGGCATTCAGCCAGGCGGCCAGTTAACCATTACTACCGAGGTGGAAAACTATCCAGGCTATGCAGATGGCATACAAGGCCCTGAAATGATGGTACATTTTGAAAAACAGGCGGCACGTATGGGCACTGATATTCGCTATGGTATTGCAACTAAAGTTGATTTTACCGGCCCCGTACATAAAGTACAAATAGATGAAGAAAAATGGATAGAAGCAGATACTGTTATTATATCAACAGGCGCTTCTGCCAAGTGGCTTGGGCTTGAAAGCGAGCAAAGGCTGAATGGTTATGGCGTTAGCGCCTGCGCCGTTTGCGATGGCTTCTTTTTCAGGGGTAAGGAAGTATCTATTGTGGGTGCAGGCGATACAGCCTGTGAAGAAGCGTTGTATTTATCAAAACTGGCTACCATGGTGCACATGATCGTTCGCAAAGGCGAACATGGTATGAAGGCGAGTAAAGTAATGCAGGACAGGGTTAGAAACACGGCAAACATAAAAGTGTACTGGAATTCAGAAACAGTGGAAGTTGTTGGCGAACATAAGGTACAGTCTGTTACAATAAAGAATGTTCTTACAGAAGAACAGCAATCCATACCGGTAAGCGCTTTTTTTGTTGCCATCGGCCATCAGCCCAACAGCGATATTTTTAAGGGATGGTTAGATATGGACGAGGCAGGGTATATTAAAACTATTCCGGGCTCGGCAAGAACAAATATTGAAGGCGTATTTGCCTCCGGGGATGTGCAGGATAAAATTTACCGCCAGGCGGTTACTGCCGCCGGCAGCGGCTGCATGGCTGCATTAGATGCAGAAAGATATTTAAGTGCGAAAGGAGTGGCGTAGCGTAACCGTAAGTTTTCGTACCTGCGGGTTATTAGCTAAGCCACAATTCATTCGCTGATCTTTTTATAAAACGCGCTCTGTTTTGCAACAATTTTTCGTTGCGTTAATTCATCCGCCTTTAGGGTTTCGCTATTGAGATCGGTGAACGATATATATGGTGATTCAACGTTTACACCCAGGAAAACAATTGAATAATAATCATATTTATATTTACCCTGTACTGATTGTTTTAATGTCATATTTTCAATTGCCTTGTTTAATTCAGCTAATAAAAACTCCCTGTCATATTTCTTTAGCAGTAGTAAAACGGTTTGGTCAACAATCTCATCGTTAGATGCAAGGCCGTTGTAAAAAATATGGGGGAGTAATCTTTTTATGGCCTCTGCCGTATCGCCCAGGCCAATAAATGCCCTGGCATACATACCAGCGGTATATATTTTGTTCCCCGCTATCTCATTGCCGCAAAAATGCCGGTAAGGATATTTTTCATCAAATTGCCTGATATAGCCAAGGGCCAGCTTATAATCCTTTTCGCGAAGCGACATTTCAGCAAGCTCCACGCAGGCGTTATGTTTGTATAAAGCATAAGGCTCGCCCATAAGGCCCGAACCTTTTCCACCCCTGTCCATTTCATTGTAATTGGCCTTTAATATTTGACCAAATATTTGTTTGGCCCCTGTATAGTTATTCAGCAGTTCATATACATAACCTGTATTGTAGCATGCCTTACCAAACGGTGTTGTATTGGGCCTTGATATCTTCATTATTTGCCTGTATGTGTCAATGGCGTCGCTGTACATGCTGTCGTCAATTTGCTGGTGGGCCTTGTCGAATAATTTATCAGTAGCTGGTGGATGCTCTTTTTGACAGAAAGAGATACCCGGCAGCATCCATAATAAAAAATGAAAAAGTCGCTTTCTCATCGCGGCTGTTTCTTAAAAGATGCATCGATTGGCATATTTACATAAATAACTAAAAAATATATTTAACCGAATATTGCCCGGGGATGATTAAATGTATTTTTTTCCCATAAATTAAAACAGTCTCTTAGATTTGTGCATGCTTACTATAGAGTTAACGCACCTTATGTTTGATGGCCACCATGGGTTTTATGAAGAAGAAAAAATTCTTGGAGGCACCTTTGAAGTAAATGCCGTTGTGCAGCACCAGTCGCACGAGATGCCGGTACGGCACATGCACGATACCATTGACTACACCGCTGTTTATGATATTATTAAAAAAAGGATGGAGAAGCCGGCTTTACTGCTTGAAACGCTTGCTACTGCCATGGCCCAGGAAATATTGACGAAATTTTCACAGGCTGAGCAGGTATCCATCAACATAAAAAAAATAAATCCCCCTATTATTGCGTTTAGGGGCGTTGTTGGCGTTACCTGTGTTTTAAACAGAAGTGAAATGGTATAGTAAAAGCCTTAAACTTTTTTAACTTTAGAAAAATGAAAAGATATTCACTAATATTTTGCTTTTACGTGGTTTGTTTCTCTTGTTTTGCACAGGACGAAACTGTGCAGATTAAGGAAGCCGTAAACCTTGAAAGGCAATTAAAAGATATTGATGCATTAAGCAAGTACAAAGAGATAGCTGCCGCAGACCCCAAAAATATAATGGTACTGGTTAAATGTGCTGAAATAAGCAGTAATATCGGGAGCCGGCAAACGGTAATTAAAGACAAACAAACCAATTACCTGGACGCTCTTAATTATGCACAGCAGGCATTTGATGTTGATAGCAACAGCGCAGATGCCAACTATGCAATGGCCCTGGTAAAGGGTAAGATGGTGGAATTAGAAACGGAAAATAAAAAAATACTTGAGTTGCAAAAAGAAGTAAAGGGGTATGCCGATAAAGCTGTTATGCTAAACCCCGGCAATTCAAGGGCAAATTATGTGGAAGGCAGGTGGCATTACGAAATGGTTAGCCTGGCCTGGTATAAGCAGGCTGCAACAAAGTTTCTCCACAGGAGTTTTCCTGAAGCGGATATTGATAGTGCTATAATTTATATGGAGAAATGCAGAAGCCTTGAGCAGTATTTCGCAGCAAATTATTTAGAGCTTGCCAAGGCCTATAAATTTAAGAACCGCCCTGCCCAGGCAATTGAGGTATTAAATAAGTTGGTAAAACTTCCTAACCGCACACCCAACGATATTGCCATAAAAGCGGAGGGGCAGCAAATATTATCTGTAATGCAATAGCTTTTATTGAGCAAAAGCCGGTTTTTAGCCTGCAACACTAACCTGGGTGGAATTTATGGTGTTTAATACATCCATAAATTCTTTTTTCTCTAATGGCTTTATTAGCTGTTTAAGCACATGGTGCTTTTGTAATATGGTTGGCTCTATCCTGTCAATGGAGGCGGATAAAATACAGAAATTTACTTCCTGCGGAAGGTCAAGTTCCCGCAAACTCTTAATTACTTCAAAGCCGTTCATGCCTGGCATATTAAAGTCGGTCAATACTAATTCAGGAAACCTAACTTCTTCGTTTTCAGCCTTTTGTTTAAGAGAGGAAAAATAATCGACAGCGTTATAAGGATTATCAAACACTATTATTTTTTCGGCACACTCATACTTCCTGATGAGCAGCTCATTTATAACACCCGATAATTCGTCATCGTCAATTATGACGATCTGAGATAGTTTTTGCATGGACATTTGGATTAATGGACGGCATAAAGATACTACGAATTATTATTGCAAAACTTAAAACAGGTTTAAATTTTTTAGCACCCACCATTCAATACTCCCGTTCATAATAAATTGTTTTACATTATTCTCTTATAAAGTACCTTTATTTCAACAAAAACCAATCTGCTGTATGAAGAATTCAATTGTAAAAACTGTAACATGCTGTATCCTTGCAGCATTTATTTTTTTCACAGGCAAGGTTTCCGCGCAGGCGATGTTTAGCGCCGATAGCATAAAAGCCCAGTTTATCCGGGACTGGCAAAGGGCGAAAATTTATACTTTTTCTTACCTTAATACTGTTCCGGCTGATAAATACTCTTTTAAGGCTATGGACAGCGTACGCAGTTTTGCCCAGCAAATGCTGCATTTATCCCAGGGTACTTTTGGGCTTATAGGCCGGGCTACCGGCCAGAACAGCCCTGTTGGTGGTATGATAAATGAAAACAGGGCTTCGGCGCAAACTAAAGATTCTGTTATGTATTACGTAGGTGCAAGCTATGATTTTGCATTAGACGCACTTACAAAAATGGATGCAGGAAAATTTGGCGAGCGTGTGTCGGGCGGGCCTTTCTCAGAAACAAGGTTTGCCTGGGCGCTTAAAGCATTTGAACATCAAACCCACCACCGCGGGCAAACAACAATTTATATACGGCTGCTTGGCCTGCGCCCCCCGAATGAGCAATTATTTTAGGGGAGAAAAGCAAACTTCCCGCGCCCTTCTTTAAGTGTTTTGCGCACACGTCCTTTCAATCTTAAAATTAATTTGTTTATTACTAATATATTTAGTATATTGCCATATAATTTAGTATTTTACATGGCAAGACTGAGCAGGCCGGGGCTTAAGTACTTTAATATGAGCGTGGATTTTTTTGACGATCCGGCCATTTTGCATGTTGCTATGCGGTTTGAGCTAAAGGGCGAAATGATTGCCTTTAAGCTGCTGTGTAAAATTTTTAAATACGATGGTTACTTTATAAAATGGGATGATGGTATGGCAACATTACTTGCAAAAGGCGTGGGTAAAAATATTTCCTCTTCCTTAGCGAATGATGTTGTAAGCGAATTACTAAAACGTGGCTTTTTTAATAAAGCCATGTATAAGCGATTTGGCATATTAACTTCCACCGGCATTCAGAAAACGTATGTCAAAACGTGCAGGGATGGCGGCCGAAAATGTATGATGAAGGATATATATTTAGTTAACCATTGATAAACTGGGGGGGGGTACTGCTATTAATGGTAGAATAAATGACACTTGCTTGTCGGTTTTTGCTGGAATTTATCCCTAAATAAAAGGAAAGAAAATTAAAGAAAATAAAAAGAGAGTAAATAAAAAGCAAACAAAACATTTTTTTGCGCACGCCCTTTTTTTAAGAAATTGATTTTTAAGATGTTATAAGTAAATTAATTAAAAAAGAGATTTTTTTTATGCGGCGCCACAAAACACGAATTGTGGATAACCCCAAGTTCTTTGACATACCGGGAGGCAGGCTGAAACGGGCAAAACCTGCTTCTAACCGCTAAATTGTATCTTCGCACAAATTTTGAGGGTTTATCATGAGCAGTAAAGGAAAAGTTTTGGTGGCGATGAGTGGCGGTGTTGACAGCACCGTAGTGGCGCTTATGTTGCACCACGAAGGGTATGAAGTGATTGGCATTACCATGAAAACATGGGATTATGCAACCAGTGGCGGTGGCCATAAAGAAACAGGCTGTTGCAACCTCGACAGTTTTAACGATGCCCGCCAGGCGGCAGTGCATCATGGATTTCCGCATTTTATACTGGATATACGCGAAGAATTTGGCGACTTTGTGATAGAAAATTTTGTAGATGAATACCTGGCAGGCCACACACCCAACCCTTGTGTAATGTGCAATACCCATATTAAGTGGCGTGCACTGCTTAAAAGGGCAAATGCACTGGGCTGCCAATTTATTGCCACAGGGCATTATGCCAATGTCTATCTGGCCGATAACGGGCGTTACACTATAAGTAAAGGTTTGGATGAAACAAAAGACCAGAGTTATGTTTTGTGGGGATTAGACCAGGAATTGTTAAGCCGCACCATTATGCCATTAGGCAAATACCGCAAATCTGCAATACGCCAAATGGCGATGGATTACGGTTATCCCGAACTGGCCAAAAAAAGCGAGAGCTACGAAATTTGTTTTGTACCCGACAACGATTACCGTGGATTTTTAAAGCGCCGCGTAGAAGGGCTGGAAGAAAAAGTTGCAAATGGCTGGTTTGTTGATAAAGAAGGCAAAAAACTTGGCCAGCACAAAGGCTATCCTTTTTATACCATCGGGCAACGTAAAGGCCTTGATATTGCTTTTGGTAAACCGGCATACGTTACAGGTATTAACCCTGAAACCAATACTGTTGTTTTGGGTGATGAAACCGACCTGGAACAAAATGATATGGTTGTTGCCAAAATGAACTGGGTAAAATACGATGGCATTACCAACGGCATGGAAGTGCTTACCAAAATTCGTTATAAAGATAAAGGAGCATTAAGCAATTTATATATAGACGATAAAGGCATACGGGTACGGTTTTACGAGAAGGTAAAAAGCATTGCACCCGGGCAAAGCGCCGTTTTTTATGATGGGGATGAGGTGATAGGTGGCGGCATTATTCAAACGGGTGTACTCGTATAAATTTATTACAACTTTCTAATTTTTTATAAAAAATTCATACATTTATATAAGCATTCGATCTAACTTCAATAATTAACAGGCTTTGTTAGAATTGTGGTTGTGTTATATGCTGTTAGTTAACCTATTTTGCCTCATTTTCGCCTGGTAATCCCTTCATTAAACTTTTATATTTTTTTAGAACCCTGCATTAGGTAAGTTCTAAAACGTGTCAGCGTAATGTTTTGCACTTTAAAAACTAAAATATGAAAAAAATCTACTTATTGCTTTTAGTAGTCACCACCTTCTCCTGCGTAAACGCTCAACGAAAAAGTAATTTTACAAAGTTTGCACCAAAAGCCGGCAGAAAACTGTTTATGCCCCAAAATGCGCTGCTGGGCGGATGTGACACTTTAAATTTTCCCGTTCCTGCCTCATGGGGCGAAAGGGCTATATATGTGTTTGATAACGATGGAATTATAGACAGCGGTTATTTAACCGGGACAAATTATTATGGCGACTTGCAGAAAGCCCAATATTTTGATGCGTCTTCCACATCTGATGCTTATATATCACAGGCATTAATAGGTTTTGGCGTAGCGTATTCAAGCACTCCAACAAAAGTTGTCCCTGTGAATGTTTATGATGGTGGTGCTGATTCAACTTCAGGGCCCGGTAATTTGTTAGGTACTGCTAATCTTACCATAGCAACTATTGCAGCTGATGTTGCCGCTAATCAATATACCCTGGTTGTTTTTAATCCTGCCATTCCACTCCCTGCCTCAAAGCATTTTTTTGTTTCGGTTGATCTGTCTAATCTTAGCTGGAGTACAACGCCAACACCTGTTGCTGACAGCCTTGCGGTTTATTCTTCCATAATTGACAGCGCAATTGGGGGTGCATGGGAGTTAGATCAACCTGGCACGACAGGATCATGGGCAGATTATCCAACTGATTATGGTTTTAGTTTAGGATTATATATTCACCCCTTGATCAGCGCCAACCAAACCTGCGCTTCTTTGCCAGTTCATCTTCTTTCATTCACAGCCCAGCAAAAAGATAACAGTGTGCTGTTAAACTGGAAGGTAACCCAGGAAGTTAACATGAAGGAATATGTTGTTGAAAAAGCGGAAGGCAATTTAAGTTTCGGGAGTACAGGTACTGTGGCGGCCACCAACAGTCAAACAGACCATGCTTACTCCTTTACCGATGCGAATGCTTTGGCTTCGGGGAGCAAATTATTTTATCGCCTTAAGCAGGTTGATAATGATGGCAAACTTACCTATTCTAATATCATCACTTTGCCCGTTGCAACGGGCGGCCTAAGTTTAAAAGTGGTTAATCCATTCAGGAATTCAGTTCAGTTGCAAATAAATTCTCCATACGCACAAAAAATACAGGCAGCTATTTACGATCTGCAGGGGCGTAAGGTAACAAACGGCAGTGAACAAACACTGGTTGCGGGGCAAAACCTTATTACTGTACCTGTTGGCGGCTTATTGGCAAAAGGCGTTTATATTCTTAATATTTATGCCGGTACAACCATATATAAATACAAGATACTGAACCAATAAAATAAGTGTAATATTTAAGCCCATAATAACCGGTATGCTTTAATGGGCTTTTATAATGCACATGCACGTACTTAATTCAAACTCACTAATTTTGAGGGAATGAAGCCATCCTGGAACAAAAGGATATGACAGCCGCCAAAATGAACCGGCACAATACGATAGCAGTACGGGTGGCATCTAAATGCTTACTCAAATTCAGTATAAAGGTTAGCTAAATTATAAAACAGGCCAACGCAACATATAGCACTTTAAAAACTAAAATATGAAAAAAATCTACTTATTGCTTTTGGTAGTCACCACCTTATCTTATGTAAATGCACAGAAAAAAGCGGCTTCTGTAATGCAGGACAGGTTCCGCCATGTAAAACTTAATTATCCGCAAAACGCGGTGCAGGGTACTTGCGATACATTAAACTTTTCCGCAAGTGCTGCATGGGGAATAGCATTATATACCATACCTGAGGGGTTTGTATCGGGCACAAATACATATGGTGATTTACAAAAAGCCCAATATTTTGATGCCTCTTCTACTACTGATATTTTTCTAACGCGCACATGGATCGGGTTTGGTGCTGCAAATACAGGCGACACCACCAAAGTGGTGCCGGTAAACGTTTATGATGGCACATCAGGTTCACCAGGCGCTTTGTTGGGAACCGCAAATTTATCAATGGGTACCATAATGAGTGATGTTAATAATAATTATTATTCCGAAGTTGTATTTAACCCCGCAATAGCATTGCCTGCTTCAAAACAATTTTTCGTTTCGGCAAGCCTTGTAAATCTTAACTTTAGTGGTACTCCGCCCGATACGCTTGCAGTTTATTCGTCAAATAAAGATTCTACCGCTGCCTCAGGTACCGGTGCATGGGATCAGCAATCTGATAGTAGCTGGCTTAGTTTTGACGATATCAATGATTGGGGCATCAGGGTTGCGCTATATATATTCCCTTTCACCAGCGATAATGCAACATGCTCACTCTTGCCTGTTCATCTTCTCTCATTCACTGCGCAGCAAAAAGATAACAACGTATTGTTAAACTGGAATGTAACACAGGAACTTAATATGAAGGAATATGTTGTTGAAAGGGCTGACGGCAATTTAAGCTTTAAGAGTGTAGGCACGGTGGCTGCAACCAATGGGCAAACAAACCATGCTTATTCATTTACCGATGCAAACGCCCTGGCTTCGGGCAGCAAATTATTTTATCGCCTTAAGCAGGTTGATAATGATGGTAAGTTTACCTACTCCAATATCATCACTTTACCTGTATCGGCAGGTGTGCTAAGTTTAAAAGTGGTTAATCCATTCAGAAATACAGTTCAGTTGCAAATAAATTCTCCCTATACACAAAAATTACAGGCAGCCATTTACGACCTGCAGGGACGTAAAGTAACAAACGGTAACGAACAAACCCTGGTTGCAGGCCAGAACCTTATTTCTATACCGGTTACTAATTCATTGGCAAAAGGCGTTTATATTCTTAATGTTTATGTGGGTACATCAGTGTATAAGTATAAGATACTGAACCAATAAAAACAGCTTTGCATACACTAAAAGCCCACAATAAGCGTTTTGCTTGTAGTGGGCTTTTATTATGTACGTACCATACTTAAACCAAACTAAGTAATTTTGAGGGAATGAAAAAGCTGTGCAGCGCTATTTACATAGTGACATTATTTTCCATAGTTGGTTTTATTGGCTGTAAAAAGCAAACTGCGGTATTAAATTTGCCAAAACTTACCGCGTATTACCCTTTACAGGTGGGCAGGGTTTTAACATACCGCCTTGATTCAACCGTTATTGATGCTTCAAATACGCAACTAATTGTAAAAAGCTATTTACTTAAAGATAGCTTCGCAGGTACTTTTAACGATAATGTTGGCCGCTTATCTTACCTGGTCTATCGTTATATAACCGATACGCTTAACACTCAGCCCTGGCAGCCGCTTTCCACTTATTATATCACGCCAACAGAACATTCTGTTGAGGTGGTAGATGATAATAACCTGCGGTTTATTAAGCTGGTTGATCCCATACAGAATGATATTACGTGGAGCGGCAATTCCTATATAGATACCAAATCTGCAAACAGCCTTTATCAATACATGGATGGATGGCCTTACACCTATCAAAATGTAAATATGCCCTTCACCGTAATTAAAGGCGTGCTGGATAGCACCGTAACGGTTTTACAGGTTGACGAAACATCGCCGCCCGGGCCGTTTGACCCCACCCAATACCAGCAGCGAAATTATTCGCTGGAAGTATATGCGAATGGCATAGGATTGGCGTATAAAGATTTTTTATGCTGGACATGGGATTTAAACCCCTACGTGGGGTATGTAGCCTACAGCTACGGGTTTAAATTAAATTTGATATCTGTGCAATAAATCAACCTTCATGAAGATATTTTTATTGGTATTAGCAGCGTTTTGTTTTGCATCTGTATCGCATGGCCAATACAATAAATACATTATACAGTTTACCGATAAAAATAATTCACCTTACAGCCTTTCAAACCCCTCTGCTTATCTTACTGCCAAAGCAATTGCACGAAGAACAAAATATAATATCGCTATTGACAGCACAGATCTTCCTGTTGATCCTGTTTATATACAAAGTGTTTTATCACAGGGTAATATTACTTTCTTGGTACAATCCAAATGGTTAAACGATATTCTTATCTATACAACAGACCAGGCTGCTTTAACTGCTATAAGTGCATTACCCTTTGTAAAAAAAACACAGGCAGTGGGCAACCTTACCGCCCGCAAGGATGCACCGGTTTATAATAAATTTCATGAAGAAACGGATCATATAAATTCCCCCGCATTTATACAGGGCATACAGGGCATACAGGGCGATACCCTTAACTATGGCACAACTTACGCACAAGTGCATATACACGATGGTGAGTTTTTGCATAATAAAGGATATACCGGAAATGGAATGACGATCACCTTTCTTGATGCAGGGTTTTATCATTACCAAACCCTGTCAGCCTTCGACAGTATAAGAGCGAATAACCAAATATTGGGAGTGAAGGATTATGTAGCGTATGATACTAGCGTGAATGAAGACGATCCGCACGGGATGGAATGTTTAAGTACCATTGCTGCCAATATTCCTGGTGTTATGGTAGGCACAGCACCCAAAGCAGATTTTTGGTTAATAAGAACAGAGAATACGGCAAGCGAATACCCGATAGAAGAACATAACTGGGTTGCAGGTGCGGAATTTGCGGATAGCGCAGGGGCAGATATGATCACCTCATCGCTTGGGTACAACCAGTTTGACGACCCGGCCTTTAACCATACCTATACCGATTTTTATAAGAATACCACCATGGTGTCAAAAGGTGCAACCTATGCAGCCAAAAAAGGCATGATAGTTACCAATAGCGCCGGTAACGAAGGCAACAATAGCTGGAAGTACATTATTTTTCCAGCAGATGCTGACAGCGTTTGCACCGTTGGCGCTGTGGATACAAGCGGGGTAATAGCCTCTTTCAGCAGTTATGGGTACCCGGGCAGGGTAAAGCCAAACATTGTTTCTGTCGGCTCGGGCACTGCTGTTTTTAGTCCCGGTGGTGTTCCTGTGCTTGGCTATGGCACTTCTTTTTCCAATCCCAATATCAATGGCCTTATTGCTTGTTTATGGCAGGCATTTCCGCAATACAATAACATGACCATCCTGGATGCTGTTTATAAAAGCTCTGACCGGTATAACAACCCCGATAACCACTACGGTTATGGTATTCCAAACATGCGTGCAGCTTACCTTATTTTGAAGAAGATGCAGAATGATTCTTTGTTTGGAAATGACTGGCTGTTTGCAAACCCCAACCCGTTTACAGACACTATTCATGTTACACTTATTGGCCAGGTTGACGGCCCCGTGCAATTAACCTTAAGCGATAATAATGGAACGGTAGTAGCAACAATACATTTAACAACAGAAGTGGAGGGAGTGTATGATACAACATTCACTGCACTTAACGGATTGCCCGGCGGCACCTACACGCTGACTTATAAAGACAGCACGACAACAAGAACGATTACACTAACTAAAAATGGCATCCAGCTATATGACTGGCTTGAAGCCGCCCCCGTACCATTTGCCAATACACTTACCGTTTATTTAAAAGCCCCCGAAACAGGGAATGCGTTTATAAGACTGATAGATGCCAGTGGTAAAATAATTGTATCGCAGCAATTAAATGTTACGCAAAATACTACTTACACCATCCCTGTAACTAATGCAGCTGCTTTGGCAAAAGGTGTGTATTTTATTCAATACGAAGGGCCGGTACAAAAGAAGACGGTTAAGGTGTTGAAGGGGTAACACTGGTTTAAAGAATTGAGTATAGTGCTGCTAATATATCTCGAGCAAGCCAAATTCCTGGGACTTGTCCAAAGCTTCTATATCACTTTTGTGTTTGATTAATAAGTCTTCAATAAACTCTGTGCTTTGGTTACCTGTTCTAAGTAATATTACTTTAGGGGGAAAGCCTTTTAAATTAGAGAAATTAAGAAAATCCTCATCGTTTGTAACAATAATCAAATTGTTTGCCAACGCGAATTGCCAAATATCAGCATCCTTTGCAGGGATGGCTAAACCGATATTGTCAACATGGAAGCAACTTGTAAAATGCGTTCTCAGCGTAACAACCATGCGCCAGGAAATATTAGCATCAAGTAAAAGGTTCATTGTCAGGCAGCTACCATTTTAATTATAGATTCCCTGTTTGCAGCGAAAGCTAAAGCGGCAAGTATGTGATCTTCTTTTAAGGAAGGATAGTCTTCCATTATTTGTTCATGGCTCATTCCTGAAGCCAGCCATTGTAAAATATCAACTACTGCAATTCGTGTCCCTTTAATACAAGGCTTCCCAAAACGTACACTTGCATCTATGGATATGTATGTTGAGAAATCTTTCATATCTTAAAGGTATGTTTTTTATTCATCCTAATAAAATTTCAGCTACCCCCAAACAATACCCCAAACATGCTATCGGCCTTTTTATCATATCCAACCAATAGTTCTTTTTGTACTAATCTAAAGCCGTATTGCTGCTGAATAAAAGCAACCATCTCTTCATTTTCTTTTTTAAATACGGAGCAGGTAATGTATAAAAAATAACCATGTTCTTTTATATGCGGAACAACAGTTTGTACAATTTTTTTCTGTAATGCAGCGTATTGCTCCATTTTATCATCAGAAAAAAAATATAATTGTTCAGGCGTCCGGCTCCAGGTGCCGCTGCCTGTGCAGGGCGCATCACAAATAATTACATCGTATTGCTGATTGCCGGCTAAAGTTTTTGCATCAGTAAGGTCAGCAATAAAACTTTTGTAATTTTTTATGCCTGCCTCTGAAAAACGTTGTTGGAGATTGTGTATGATGGACGGGCGTATATCGGAAACTGTTAGCTCAATATTTTGTAATATGTCATAAGCCAATATTGATTTACCGCCGCTTGCAGCGCAACAATCCCAAACAGATAGTTTAGCTTGACTATTGTGTTGAGCGCCTATGCTATCAAAAAACACCTGGATGTTTTGAGATGAATAATCCTGTACTACCGCTTCTTTATTCAACCCAATCAGCGTATCGACCTTGCTGATGTTTGGTAAGGCAAAACAGGAATTGCTTACTTCTTTAAAACCAATATGCGCCTGTTTAAGTTTTTCGCTCACGATATTTTTGTTACCCGGCCTTATGCGCAGAAAAAGATCCGGTTGTATTAGGTGTGACCTTGCAAATGAATATGTGTCCATGCCTTCGCTTAATTCAGTCTGCCATGGAAAGATTTCCAATACATCGAACGGGTAAAGGGATTTTATAAAAGCTATCCTTTCATCCAGCAAAGCGCTATGGTTATTCAGCCAATCATCATTAAATAAAACAGCCCATTCATCAATAACATCATTGCATAGGAACAAGGCGATTTTTAGCCGTTCTTCAGTCGAAATGCTTTTTAGTGCATGGCCTAAACGATAATAACAATAGCACAGGTGTGAGATATACTTCCTGTCTTTAGAGCCATGCTTTTTATGCTGTGCAAAATATTGTTTAAGGTAATGGGCAAGCGGTATATCGCCCTTGAATGCGTTTATTACACCAACTGCAGTATTAAAGTAAGATTGAAAACGCATTACGCCCCCTGCCCCTAAAGGGGTATTTTAAAGTAAAAAGACGATTGTATTTTACAACCGCCTTATATTATAAACTTCCTGAACTCGTGAACACGTGAACTTTTTGAACAATCAAACTCTCAAACAATCAAACTCTCAAACTCGCTCCTGGAACTCCCAAACCCTATAACTCCAGCAGCGTTTTAACCGGGTCTTTTCCAAATAATAAAAGCTCCGGGTTTTCAAGCAGTTCTTTCACTCTTACCAAATAGCTTACGCTCTCTCTTCCGTCAATAATACGGTGGTCATAGCTTAATGCAACATACATCATAGGCCTTATTACCACCTGCCCGTTTATTGCCATCGGCCTATCCTGTATTTTGTGCATGCCGAGAATAGCGCTTTGCGGAAGATTGATAATTGGCGTACTCATCAAACTGCCAAATACGCCGCCATTGGTTATGGTGAAAGTACCACCCTGCAGGTCTTCCGCCGTAAGTTTGCTCTCTCTTGCTTTACCTGCAAGTTCAATTACTTTCTTCTCAATATCAGCCATACTAAGGCTTTCCACATTGCGTATAACCGGTACTGTTAAGCCGCGTGGTGTACTTACGGCAATGCTTATATCCACGTAATCGTGATAGATCAGTTCATCACCATCAATATATGCGTTTACCGATGCCCATTCGCTAAGCGCTATAGAGCAGGCCTTTGCAAAAAAACTCATAAAGCCAAGGTTTACACCGTGCGCTTCTTTAAACTTATCCTTATGTGTTTTTCTTATTTCCATTATACGGGTCATATCCACTTCGTTAAAAGTGGTAAGCATCGCCGTAGTGTTTTTTGATTCTACCAGTCTGCGGCTGATGGTTTTGCGCAGGTTGCTCATGCGCTCCCGGCGTTCATTGCGGGTAAACAAGTCTTGCCCTGCAAATGCTTTTTTGCCGGGGTGGGACAATGCTTCCAAAACATCGTGTTTCAGTATTTTGCCGCTTGGCCCCGTTGCGGTAATAGAGGTGGGGTCAACTTTTTTGTCAGCAATAATAGCTGCAGCCACCGGTGTAGCCTTTACATCATTAGCAACAGCTGTTACAGGCGCTTGTGTTGTTACCGGCTGTGAAACTGTAACAGCAGGCTTCGCTTCTGCTTTAGGGGCTTCTGGTTTGGCAGCTTCCTGAACCGGAGCAGCAGGTTTTGCCGCAGCATCGTCAATATTGGCCAATACAGAACCAATCTGGAGCGTATCGCCTTCTTTGGCAATCCTTTTTAAAACACCAGCCTGTTCTGCATTAACTTCAAAGGTCGCTTTTTCACTTTCTAATTCTGCAAGCACTTCATCGCGGTCAACATAATCGCCGTCTTTCTTCGTCCACTTTAATAACGTTACTTCATTGATAGATTCGCCAACCGATGGAACTTTAATCTCGATCATAAAAAGTCTTTTAACGCCTGTATGCTTATAAAATAAGTTTCTGTATGGTAATGATAAACTCTTCCGCCTGCGAAATTAATGGCAAAACATCTTCTGCTGTTAAAATTTGAAAATCGTCATAGTCACTTTCTCCCCTTTTTTCCATTAATTCTGAATAAAATGCGGCAGTTTGCTTGTTAAGAATACCTGTTTTTACAAAATGTTCATTAAACAGGTTTTTTGTGCCTGCATGTGTTTTAGGCCGTTTGGTTAGTTTTAGGATTAGGAGAGCAAGCACAATATAAAAACAACTGTAATATAACCTGTTAACGCATGAGTCCCAGCTTTGAATATTTGCCAGAAGCTTTGCGTCTTCAAAAGTTCTTAATGACTTTTCTATATAATGCTTTACAATATCCCTGTCGCTATTGTCACTATTCATATCCCTATACCTTCGTCTTTAATATTTAAATAGAAAGGTGTGCCTGGGTACCTGGTTTCCCAATCTGTTTTATTCCTCGGTATTACCTGTAACACTAGGTTTTCCTCCAATTCAACATCAAGCATTTTTTCCACTACTGTGTGCCTCAAAGAATTGGTTACGGGTAATGACGTTAAAAATAAAAAGTCCCAATCACTATCGGCCCTGGCATCGCCCCTTGCCCTGGAGCCAAACAAAATGACCTCCGCATCCTTGTCAATAGAGAGAAGGCTGTCTTTTACTTTGTGCGCCAATATTTCGTCGGTAACATTCATATTATTATTCAAATATCCGTTATTCTTTTTATTCCTGTGCAGGCCACAATGCTAAATACTGAAGGCGGTTTCAATAATTTCATCCTGTTCCTGTTTGTGCACCTTAGAATATCCTGTTGCCGTAGAAGCACTGGCATTCCTGCTTATTACGCCATAATTAAGTTGTTTCAGGTTTGTTTGTAAAAATGATGCCGCGCCCATATTCAATGGCTCTTCCTGCACCCAAAACCAAACCGATTTATTATATTTTTTATAAAGGCTTTCCAATTGTTTTACAGGCAGGGGATATATTTGTTCCAGGCGTATTATAGCAACGTCTTTCCTGTTATCCTTTAGTTGTTTTTCAGCCAGGTCAAAATACAATTTACCGCTGCACAATAATACTTTCTTTACCTGTGCTGCATCAGTTGCAAAATTATCTTCAATCACTTCTTTAAAACCACCTGAAGTAAATTCACTTAAACTGCTATAACTGCCGGGGTGGCGAAGATTTGCCTTTGGCGAAAAATTTACCAGCGGTTTGCGGAACGGCCATGCTAACTGCCTTCTCATCGCATGAAAGAAATTAGCAGCCATAGTTATATTGGTAATAATAAGGTTTAATTCGGCGCACATTTGTAAAAAACGCTCCATGCGGGCGCTGCTGTGCTCAGGGCCCTGGCCTTCGTAACCATGCGGCAACAGCAGTACAACACCGTTCATACGGTTCCATTTTTGTTCACCGGCGGCAACAAACTGATCTATCATTGTTTGGGCGCCATTGCAAAAATCACCAAACTGGGCTTCCCACAATACAAGGCCATTGGGGTTTGCCATTGCATACCCATATTCAAAACCCAATACGCCGTATTCGCTTAAAAGCGAATTATATATTCTGAATTGCCCTTTTGCCCCTTCTATATTGCTAAGCCGGTTATAGTATTTGTCGGTGTTTTCATCCCGTAATACCGCATGGCGGTGGGAGAAGGTACCGCGCTGTACATCCTGCCCGCTCATACGCACATCGTTGCCATCCAGCAGCAAGGTTCCATAAGCCATTAATTCCCCCGTTGCCCAATCAACTTTGTTCTCGGTATTAAAAAGTTTTACCTTATCCTGTAATATCTTTTCTATTTTTTTTATAGGCGTGAAGCCCTGCGGCCATGTCATCATCGCGTTAAAAACTTTTTTAAAGTTCGCTTCGCTGATGGCTGTTACAGGTGAACGGTCAAAATCTGTTTCAGTGGCTTTGCGCAGGCTTTTCCACGCTATTTCGGGTGGCTGGTATGTGTAAGGCAGCGGGTGTTGTTTTACCTCATCTAAGCGTTCCTGCAGGCCAGCCCAAAATTTCTTTTCCATGTCCTTTGCCATTTCCGCTGCATCAGCTTCGCCATTTTCTATAAGGTAGCTGGTATAAACCTCCCTTGGGTTTGGATGTTTTTCAATCAGGCCATACAATATAGGCTGGGTAAATTTGGGGTCATCCCCTTCATTGTGCCCATGCCTGCGGTAGCATACCATGTCAATAAAAATATCATTATTAAATTCCTGGCGGTAGCGCGTTGCAATTTCAACGCATTTTATAACAGCCTCCGGGTCATCGCCGTTAACATGAAGCACGGGAGCATGTACAGTAGCCGCAAGCGAGGTACAATAATCAGAGCTGCGGGCATCTTCAAAATCGGTGGTAAAGCCAATTTGGTTGTTGATAACAAAATGGAGGGTACCACCGGTATAATAACCATCCAGGTCGCTCATTTGTATTACTTCATACACAATCCCCTGCCCGGCAAGGGAAGCATCGCCGTGAATGAGTATGGGTAATATCTTATCAAAATCGCTTTGGTATAAAATATCCGCTTTCGCCCTTGCAAAGCCAACTACAACAGGGTCAACTGCTTCAAGATGGGAGGGGTTGGGCATTAACTTAAGGTGAACGGATTTGCCGCCTGTAGTGGTAATTTCGCTGCCATAACCCATGTGGTATTTAACATCGCCGCTACCCATGGTTTGGTCAAGTTTGGCTGTACCTTCAAACTCACTGAATATTTGCGCATACGTTTTGCCCATAATGTTGGCCAGTATATTTAAACGCCCCCTGTGGGCCATGCCAATCACAACTTCGTGCACATCATATTCAGCAGCAATATTTATAATGGCATCCAAAGCTGCGATGGTTGTTTCGCCACCTTCCAGTGAAAATCTTTTCTGGCCAATATATTTTGTGTGAAGGAATTTTTCAAACATCACTCCCTCGTTCAACTTCTCAAGTATGCGTTTCTTTTTTTCAATCGGCAGCGGGTTGGTGAATTTTCGCTCCATTTCGTTGGTAAGCCAGTCAACCCTTTTTTGATCGCTGATATATTTAAACTCAATACCTACATGCGACGCATAGCAGTTTTGCAGATGGGTAAGAATATTTCTTAAAGTGGTGGCGCCCAGGCCGATAAGGTTGCCGGCATTATATGTTTTATCCAGGTCATCTTCGCTCAGTCCAAAAAAGCCGAGGTCAAGATTGGCGCCGCGGTCTTTCCTTTCACGTATCGGGTTGGTTTTGGCAATAAGGTGGCCTTTGTTACGATAACCGAGAATAAGGCGATAGACACGTATTTCACGCATCCAATCTATATCAGCGGCGGCTGCAGGCTTTACTGCTGCGGTTGCAGTTCCATTGCCATTTACGGCATGGCTTGAAATGGCAAAATCAAAGCCCTCAAAAAACTTTTTCAGCTCAGTATCAACACTTTCAGGGTTTTTTAAAAAATCCTGGTATAAACCTTCAATAAACGCCGGGTTAAACTGTTTGTCTGCACTGAAAAGCACGATGTGCAAGGGATAGCCGGCATCTGTAGTATCGCCTG
>Ga0206922_1039_pt1 | contig 38078 bp, 30 predicted proteins | sample Alteio_BWOrgHeat_63_FD_152976 | JGI IMG/M metagenome (GOLD analysis project Ga0206922, IMG submission 152976) | Enriched cells from forest soil in Barre Woods Harvard Forest LTER site, Petersham, Massachusetts, United States -... | ecosystem: Environmental > Terrestrial > Soil > Temperate forest >... | reverse complement strand
TTCTTCCCTTTCCGATGTCAGCCTGCTCAAAACAGGAGATATGCTGCTGACCTCCGGTCTTCATTACAAGGATCAGTATACCGACATTTATTCTCCTACCTACCCGGTGGGGTTTATTATGTCCATCGGCCACGATACCGTCTACCTTCGAAACATCGCCAATGGCATCCAGGATGGCATGAGTCTTTCGTTATGGATGGACTATTACGTGAACGAAGATCCCCCTTTCACCGGAGACATCGCCGCCGGCAGCAATACAATCACACATGTTCAGGGAGTATTCCCTCCCATAGGAGAGAGATTGGATATCCCTATGCTGCCGGCTGGCTCTTATGTCACCAGGATCGACAGATCCGCAGGCACGATCAGCTTTTCCAATGCCAGCCATGCCGGCCAGACCTATGCTGATTATACTTTTATGAATGGGTTCCCCACCATAGAAATGTTCAGCTCTTACGATCTTAACGCCTTACTGGAGGCGCATAAAACCTTTTTAGGCGACGCGGATTTTTTCCGTTACACCGCCACCGGTATCAATACGCATGAAAAGGACTATCCATTAACAGGCACACTGTCTGATCATTACAAGATCCTCCATTCAAACTTCAACGGTGATACGACCATGCATACATTCAGGTATAGATATATTCCCAAAGAAGGGCCGCCTTCCCGGTAAGGCTCAGATATTTATACCTGCGATGGCTTCTATCCGGCTACCGCCATTATCCAATGCTTTCAATACATGGAAGATGTTCTCATTCCAGCCGGATACCAGGTAGACGTCGTCTTTCAGGTTTTCCAGCCTGCGCCTGCCATAACCGGCCAGGTCAAAAAGATAAAGCTTTGCCTGCGGAGCCAGCTGGCGGTATAACCGCCATAACCGGCCCAGGTCGGAGCCTGCAGACTGGTTGAAAGGACGATGATCCCAAAGCTGACAATCCGTAAAGATCATCACTTTATCGACGATCTGTCTTTTCCGGAGCAGGTCCTGGATGACCAGGTGCCCGTTTATAGCATACCCCGCTTCTCCCGCCCTCTGGTGCATTTGTTCCAGCGCCGGCAGGATCCTGTGCGCCGACAGACCGGCGGGTCTCCAGGTGTTGCCGATGACGCCAGCCGTCACATGGTCTCCTTTGGAGCCCAGTAAAAGGGCCAGTAAAGGCGCTATATCATACCGTTGTACTTTACTGTTTTCTTCAAGAGGATGTTTCATGCTGGGGCTTATATCCATTGCAATAACGGTCCTGCTGTTATCCATTTCGCCCGTCAGGGCGTCCGCGCTATGCCGGATAGCTTTTTCCAGCGCCTCCATCAACATGGGCGCGCCCCCCTGGTCCATTCCCTTTAAATCCCGGTACACTTCCACGATACGCAACGGCGATAGCCTGCTTCCCCTGGCAGCGGCAGCATTTCCCAGGTATTCAGCCGCCAGCTTCAATACTTTTCCACTGACTCCTGCGGCCAGGATAGCCGGGAGATTTTCGACAAGACCGGCATATCCCATCCTGAATGAGGACACTCCTTCTTTCCATTTATCACGCAGAACAGATTGTCTTAATTCGGGGCTGTCATACATTTTCCGTCTCAGCGCTTCCCATTCTGCATGCCATGTGCTGCGGGCAGGAATGATATCCTGCATGATCTTCCGGAATAACAGCTGCCGGGGCTTATCTGCAGCTTTGGGCCGGACAATGGATAGGGCATACCTCATGTCAGCCTGTTCATCCTTACTAAATTTTGCAAACCGGTATTCATCCAGCGAATTGAAAATAACAGCCAGGCTTTTTCTCAGGGGAGCTGGTATGGACATGGCCCTTCCTTTCTTTTTCCCGTTTACCCGGGTATAGTGATCCAGCCATTCAGGTATTTCATCCGGCCGCTGGATGATGCGAAGCACCAGCTGGCCGATGAACGCACTGTCCTTACATACCCTCGCAAGCTCTGCCGTCAATATAAAGGATAATGTCCGTTGGTCTGTCTGCTCCCGCAGATGGATCACCAGCCTGGCCACAAAATGAACATCGTTCTCCCCGATCAATTCCCGGAGACGATCCATCTGCTCAGCAGGCAGGTCATAAAAGGATCCATGCAGGGTAGAGGATAGGAGGGTTGAATAAAGCGCCCATTGATGATCCGGCACCCAGATCTTTGCAGGCGTGTAACGATCTTCTGTCTGTCTTCCTTTCAGGCTAAAAATAAATTTCATCTTGTCCTCCTTCTCCCTGCGGGAGCTTTAAAGTTTACAAAAAAACCCGGTCTTTGATTGACCGGGTTTACTATCCTATGCTGCCAGTGCAGATCATATACGATGGTATCCCGGTCTTCGGTCCACACACAGCTTCTCCACCATGGAATTACAAGCATTCCATGCCTGCCGAACAAACAGCAGCGTTTTACGATCCCGTATGGAGATAAGCGATACGGCCATTTATAGTTTTACTCCTTAAACAAACAGGCCCCGCTTTTTGAGCGGGGCCTGTTTTATGCTGAGTTCTTTCTTTTAGCAACTATACAGCAATTCATGCCCCGCGTAACCAGTATCCTTCACGAAATTAATTTCGTGCGTCGCCGGCTTGTATGAATAATATTGTCGAAGCATGTTCACTGATTTATTTTTTGTTTGTACAAAAGTAAAAAAACTTTTTTCTTTTCACCAACTATTTTAAAAAAATAATTTAGGCTACGCTATTTTCCTGATGAGACCGGCGATCTTGTTATGCAATTCTTCGGGACGAAAGGGTTTGGGCACCACTTCCATAAAACCTTTTTTTAAAAGGTCCGCCCGCATATCTTCATACACAGCCGCCGTAAAGGCTATCGCGGGAATATCACTGTCTATCTTCCTGATCTCCGATAAAGCAGAGACACCATCCATTTCGGGCATTTCCAGGTCTATCAGCACCAGCTCAAAGAGTCCTTTCCTGAACTTCTCCACCGCCTCCCTTCCATTTACGGCTTCATGCACTTCAATACCCCATTTATTCAGCAGTCTGCGGGCCACGGACATATTGACAGCATTGTCCTCCGCCAGCAATACTTTTACCTGACCAAACGAAGGCAGTTGTTTTACCTTTTCATCATTGATATAAAGCTTTGCATTTTCGTTGATCATCAGTTCTGCCGTAAAATAAAAAGTGCTGCCCAGTCCCTCACGGCTATCCAGCATCAGTTCCCCGGAAAAAAGACCCACTAATTTCCTGGCGATGGCCAGTCCCAGGCCTGTTCCTCCATATTTACGTGTCGTATCCGTATCGGCCTGTGTAAAGCTTTCGAATATTTCCTGCTGTTTATTGGCAGGAATACCAATGCCGGTATCCCGCACCATGAATTGTATGACGGATTTCTTGCTGGAAGAGGACACTTTCCTTGCACCCAGTGTTATAAACCCTTTATGTGTAAACTTGAGCGCGTTGGAGATCAGGTTGCTAAGGATCTGGTTAAGACGTGTCTCATCCGTAAGGAATTCCACTTCCAGCTTGTCATCCACATCCACCAGGAAGGCCAATCCCTTTGCCTGCACCTGGACGGAGAATTGTGTTTCCAGCTTTCTCAGTAATGTTCGTATGTTCACCGGCACATTCTCCAATTCCACTTTTCCTGATTCTATTTTATTGAAGTCAAGTATTCCATTAATAAGCACCATCATATTTTCCGATGAAAGCTTAAGGATCTCGAGATGCGACAGCTGTTCCGGCAGATAGTCTTCCTGTAGCAGCAGGTTCGACGCGCCTATGATACCGTTCAGCGGTGTCCTCAGCTCATGGCTCATATTTGATAAAAACCGCGTTTTGGCCTGGGAGGCCACTTCGGCTTTCTGCTTAGCCTTCATCAATTCAAACTTGGTCATTTTAATTTCTGAAAGATCCAGGATGCTGATCTTCCAGAAACGATGATTATTGTCTGCGAATGGGACTACATTGACATAAGCAAATACAGTATTGTCGTTCCTGGATGAAAATGACAATTCACCCTGCCACCCTTTGCTGCCATCCCCGGCAGACTCCTCTTCAATGGATCTGAAGATCTTAATATGTTCCCTGGTGAACAGGGTATCCATCGGCATTCCTACGATCTCTTTCTTATTCCCAATCTCCAGCAGCTCCAGCGCCCTGTTATTACAATCGGTGATGACCAATGCCTCCGCGTCCAGTATAAACACACCATCCAGGGATGTATTATAGATGGTGTCGACAAATTGCTTTTCTTTCAGGATGGCCGTTTCATTATTGCTGTTGATACGCAGGATAGCATAAGAAAAAAAAGCAGTCAGCAGCAGTGCTATGACGAGGTTACTGTCATGTAAGCTGTTAAACATATGGGCGATATGCACCTGGTAAAGATTTTCCTGCGGGCACATCTTATAGCAGAACAGCAGTGAAAGGATGGTTACCAGGTAGGCAAATCCCAGTTCCAGCAAATTCCTTTTAAAGCTGACGATAAAGGTCATCACAAGGAAATAAGGGAAATAAAAATAATATTCACCCGCCTTCAGCCCCTCCATGTAATTCATGATCACCAGGTAAAGGTTAAGGTTCAGGATAGCCAGTATACGGGCCAGGCCAAAATACTTTCTCAGATTAAAGTGAAAGGCGACAATAAAGATGTAAGCGGCGCTCAGGTTGACTAGTGCGCTGATATACAAGCCATAAAAGAAATAAGAGGCGACGCTGCTAAAGGTAGCGATCAGGATAAGCAGGATAAACTGGTTAAAACGGATCGTCTTTTTGTTTTGGGCGATTGAATACTCCTCATGCACGCCGGAATAGACAATATCCTCATAAAAGGATCTTAGGGTCAGAAGTAAGTGGTTGTTCACGGCATTGGTTTAAGGTATTCCCTTTAGGGAACGAAATAGATAATAAATTATTTTATCCTTTCGTTATTAGCAAACCCTTATAACAATGAGCAAAGACCCTTACGACAAGTCGTTTATTTTCGATATTCCCTTCAACAGTCATTATCTCAATGAGTTATATGACGGGGACTATATTATGATCGAAGAAACCTTTACGGACGTCCTGAAAGAGTATGATCCATTGCTCCAGCAGGTGTATTCCTGCTACCGGTCAGACAATATTCCCGCCCTTAAAAGCGCCGTGCATAAAATAAAGCCGCTTTTGGGCTATACAGGAATGACGGACCTCCAGAGCCAGTGCCTGGAATTTGAAAATGCCTGTCAACAGGGAAGATTTCCTTCCCTGGACGCCGATTTTGCATCCCTGTCGGCCAATCTCTCCGGTGCAAAAGCGCTCATTGAGAAAGAAAAGGAAAGACTATCGCAATATATTCAAAACCTGGGCTGACCCTGTCAAAGGGCTGCTTCTGACAGGCTTTTTGTAATGGCAGCCAGCCCCTGTTCCAGCTGCTGTGTGGAAGGCCAGCCAAAACCGATGCGCATATAATGTCCGGGCATTTCAAACCAGTGTCCTGGTCCGGTGTAGGTGCCATATTTTTTTAACAACAGCTCATAGAACTTCCCAATATCCACCTTTTCCGGTTTTCTGATCCGGGGAAAACAGACAACGCCACCTTTTGGTTCCACCCATTCCAGTCCTTCCTGTTGTTGCATCCAGCTTTTAACCATGCCAAATTTTTCGAGTATATCCTTTTGTATCCCTGGAAAATGGCGGTCTTTTTGCAGCAGGTAGCGATAAGACACTTCTTCATCCAGCATCGAACCACAAATAAATATTTGTTCCTTGGCTGCCAGAAAAGTCTCCATCAGCCGTCGGTCCCGGCAAATGATCCATCCCATGCGCAGTCCCGGCAGACCGTAGGATTTAGAGAGGGAGGAAACACTGATCACACCCTCCCAGTAGGTGGCTGCTAAAGGCAACGGTGGTCCAAAGACCATATCCCTGTATGTCTCGTCGACGAGAAGATGGATCTTATTTTCCCTTGCGATCATTACCAATGCCTTCATTTCCTCATCGTTGAGACAGACGCCGGTAGGGTTATGGGGATAGGTGACAGAAATATATTTAGTTTTTTTATTGATAGCTTTTTTTACTGCCGTCATATCCAGGGCAAAACCATCCTCAAAACGCAGGTCTATATAACGGAGGGTGGCGCCAATGGCACGCGGCGTCTCGATGTTGGTGGCATAATTAGGCCTGACGACCACCAGCTCATCACCGGGCTCAAGCAGGGAAGTCGCGATGATAAAAAGACCAGCGGCAGCGCCCATTGTCAGTAACACATCTTCCCGATGAAGCACAGGGCTGTCTTTGATAAGGAGGCTCCTTAATGCTTCGTGCCCTTCGTGTGACCCGTAGCAAAGAACCAGGTCTTTGAGCGAGGTCTCAAGACCTCCGATCTCATTAAATCGGGCATCCGTATAGCTGCTTTCGGAGAGATTATTCTTTATCGTATCATAACCCATCTGTTCCGGAGACTCTATCTCGATAGGCATTCTTTTATATAACATGCCGGCTTTTTTGCTTACGGGCAAGTTAGCAAAATTCATTGGATGAAATATGTGCGCGAGTCGGGCTTTGTAAAAAAGTAGCCCGACTCGCACAAACCTCCGATGTCTGTAGGCCTTCGTCAGAGCTGCTTAGAACTTCGCAGAAACGTCGTTCCTCGTTTCTGCTCGTTCGTAAGCTTCGTACCTCGCTTACCCTCTTCCTCGGTCGCAACCTTCGGTTGTGGACGAGTCGCTTCCAGCGACTCATTGAACAGCCGGCTCAAAACAGTTTTATCTGCTGTCCCGGTCTGCGAAATTGAGAGCAATCCAGCTCCCATCTTTCTTTATTCAGCCCGTATTTTTTTGTATACTGTGCATATTGCTTTGCCACCAGTTCCGCGATATTGCCTTCTCCCCGCATACGCAAGCCCCAGCGGCTGTCATTGACCTTACCGTCGTGACCGGACTCTATAAGATGCCAGACCTTGTCTGCACGGTCAGGAAAGCTTTTGTATAGCCAGTCATGAAAGATCAGCTTGACAGCGCCGTTAAGCCGTATAAAAGTATAGGCGGAAAAACAGGCGCCGTGCTCGGACGCAGCCTTTAAAATACGCTGCATTTCATGCTCGTTGAGACCCGGGATCATGGGGCCAAGCATAACACCCATGTGCACGCCCACTTCGCTGAGCTCTTTAATGACCCTAAGTCTTTGCCGGGCGGTGGTCGTACGCGGCTCCATGGTCTGTCTCAGGTCTTCATCAAAGGAAGTAATGGATATGAGGGCGGATACAAGGTTCTTTTGGGCCATCCTGGCCAGCAGGTCCTTATCGCGCAATATGCCTGCGTTCTTGGTGATGATACCCACGGGCTGGTTAAACTCAAGACATACTTCCAGTAGTTTTCGGGTGATGCCAAATTTTTTTTCTGCAGGCTGGTAACAGTCCGTATTACCGCTGAGGGAAATAGGCAGACATTCCCATGTAGGATCCATGAGGAACTTACGCAGCAGCTCAGGGGCATTCTTTTTTACGATGATCTTACGTTCGAAATCGAGACCCGCGCTATAACCCCAGTACTCATGGACATTCCGGGCATAACAATATGTACAGCCATGCTCACACCCCTGGTAGGGGTTCATACTGTACCACATGCCTACATCGGGACTATCCACTTTATTCACGATGCCTTTTGCCTTTTCCTCCAGGAATTGTGTGGCGACATTGGGTTCTATCCATTCATCAATGGCTTCGATATGTTCTTTGACCGTCTCATTTTTGAGAAAGCGGTTTTTGGGATTGAACTGGGCGCCCCTACCCTTAAGATATTGGACAGGATTCATTTCCACAAGAGCAGGATCTTTCCTTACCTCTTTTTTTTCAGGCATATAAACTTGATTTCGGCAATAACAATAAAATGATGGATACTACACTTATCCAAACAATTCCCCCTGGCGGGTGCTTACCGGGAGGTTCTGAAAGGCGAACCTTTCGGCTATCTGCCAGGCCTTATCCCCTTCCCGGCGTTTCAGCAGCAGCATACCGTCCGCGATAAATCTGCCTGTAAAGCTCTTATTGCTCAGCTCCAGCCATCCTTTTTCATATTGAAAGGGCAACAATTTACGCGCAATAGCAATATAGGGTTCGTCGATGAAGTGCGGTTTATGATCTTTGTCCAGCTTCATAAGCCTTTGTACATCCCGGACCTCATTTACCAGGCTTCTGACAGGCAGCTTGCTGATGACATTGATGTATATGGAATGGGAAGGAAAACTTCCAAAGTCCTTTAGCTCCACCTTGAAGGGACTAAAGCCCATGCCAATGATCCGGAGACGTTGAAGGATCCGCTCTTCCATTAGTTCCAGCTGCGTAAATTTTACCAGCGCCACATGCGGTTTTCCACCGATGGCGCCCGGAGCCTGGAACTTCTCTGAAAAATCCTTTTTCACCTGCTGGATCCGCGCCCGCAGCTCTTCGTGCGGATTCAGGATCAGCAGGTATTCATTGGTGGCCAGCTGCTTTTTATAGCTTTCATTCAGCACCGCAGCTATAGGTTTGATCGCCTGGTTCATAATGCATGTTTTTAAAGTGGTAATAAAGGAAATCTATTGACGGTCTTACAGCCGTCAAAGGCATGATCCCTGCGCAGCAGGATCAATTCGTCCACCCGAAAGGACTCGTGAAACGTTTTCCGGGAATAATCAGGCATCGCCTTGTTATACACCTGTTCCGTCAACCCGCCTGCAATGCTCAGGTAAGGACGATTGATCAGATTGACAGGAGGGCATCCGGAGGAACGGATAAAATCATCGATGGCGCGTAGCTGGTGCATCAGCTGTCTGAAAGGCAACGGGTCCTGCACCCGCAGATAAACCGTGTGCGGAGGAAATCCACTGTAATTGTTCAGCGTTATGTCAAAGCTGGTATGCCTGTTACAGATCCGCTGGATCCAGCGGATCAGCGTGTCTTCCATTTGCTCCCCCGCCTGGAAGGCAGCAACGGTAATATGCGGCCTGTTGCGTACATTCAGCGGCAGACCATAATCACTATGGAACTGCTGCTGCTCCTCCAGCAATTTATCCTGCAGGTCCCCATAGGGATAGACAACGAGCAGGTATTCAAATCGCCGGGCCCTTTCTCCCGGGGCCATCTGCTGAGGCATGATAAAAGATGATTGACTGACTAACCCGGTGTTCATAAAAAGATTTTAACTGATCAATAATTTAGTATAAATTTACTAAATAAATTAGTATTTAAAAATATTTTTTTCTCTCCCTTGAGAAAGGAGGGTATTCGGCTTAATTAAAAAGATTCACATGGAACTCGAACAGTTTTTAGGAATGAGCTACAAGGGCAGCAAGAGATTTACACAACAGGAGATCCCTACTGCCAATGCCACCGGCTTCGGCGCCGCTGCAGACGACTATATGGAAAGAGGCATCGATCTGAATGAGCAGCTGATCCGCAATAAGCCCGCTACTTTTTTTATGCGTGTCAGCGGAGACACGATGACAGGCGCAGGTATTTTCAACGGGGACGTAGTCATCGTAGACCGTTCTGCCAAAGCCGTTAGCGGAAAGGTCATTATTGCTGTCCTCAACGGAGAAATGCTCATCCGCCGCCTTGAAAAAAGTTTTAACAAGATCAGGCTGGTGCCGGAAACGCCGCATCTTTCCGCCATTGATGTTGATCTGTCAGGCGCCGAATTCTCCATCTGGGGAGTGGTCACTTATGTCATCCATTCTCTTTGAAAAGCGTTATTCTTTATCATATTTTCCATATATGACAGCTATAGTGGATTGCAATAATTTTTATTGTTCCTGCGAAAGGGTCTTTCGCCCTGATCTTCTGCACAAGCCCGTCGCCGTGCTCAGCAATAATGATGGCTGTATCATCTCCCGCAGCGATGAAGCAAGCAAGCTGGGCGTGGGAATGGCCGTCCCTTATTTCCAGGTCCGGCACATCCTGGACAGGAATAACATCGCCGTATTTTCATCCAACTACCATTTATACGGTGACATGAGCTGGCGGGTAATGGAGACATTACGAATACTGTCGGGCGGCAGGGAAGAAGGGCGCACCCGTGTCGAGGTCTACTCGGTAGATGAAGCCTTTATCGACCTTAGTCATATCCCCGAAAATGACCTGGAGGAATATGCCCGTCATATAAAGACCACCGTTGAGCAATGGACAGGCATCTCCGTCTCTATCGGGATCGCCCCCACCAGGACCCTCGCCAAAATGGCAAACAGGCTGGCAAAAAAGAATAAACAGCTTTCCGGCTGTATAAAGCTCCTCCTGACAACCGATCAGCAAAGAATGGCCCTGCAGCAAACGAGGGTGGACGACCTCTGGGGGGTCGGAAGGGCCTATGCCGGTAAGCTGATCAACTGGGGCATCACCAGCGCCTGGGAGCTAAGCAATATGCCCGAAGAATGGGCACACAGGAACATGGGAGGCGTCGTGGGCGTCAGACTGATCAGGGAACTGCGCGGCCTTGCTTCCATTGTCATGGAAGAAGAGCTGGTGGAGAAAAAAATGATCGCCACCACACGGATGTTCGGCCGGCCCGTCACAGCGCTTAACGAATTAAAAGAAGCCGTAGCTACCTATATTTCCAGGGCCGCCGAGAAACTACGCCGGCAGCAAAGCGCAGCAAAAGTCGTCAGCGTCTTCCTCGTATCCAAAGAACAGGACCATCTTGCGGATTTTAAACGGGGCGCGCCCATCAGCAATTATACGACCCTGCCTAATCCCACCTCCCTCACACATGAGCTTATCAAATCCGCCGTCACCCTCGTGGAAACGCTTTTCGAACAGGGCAAGACCTACAAGAAAGCCGGCGTGATGCTCAGCGGGCTCGTACCCGACGCCTCCATTCAAGGTAATCTATTCGTACCCGGTGCAAAAAATGAACACCGTTTCCTCATGCACACCGTTGATAACATCAACTTCAGCATGCGCGATGACAGCGTTAAATTCGGCGCCGCAGGCACGAATAAAAACTGGAAGATGCGACAGGAGCTCCGCTCAGGCAGATATAGCACCCGATGGGAGGATCTGCAGCACGTCCGGTAAAAGGGTTATATTTATGGAGTTGGTTAAGCCAATGATCCTAAAGCACTTAAGAAAGAATAATTAACCAGGGATCAAAAAAGGTCCTATATTTTAAAATATTCCTCCCCCCCATCCGTCTACCTTATTACATGGAGGATACATTGACGATAGGAACACCCATGAGCGTTTCGTCCAGGAAAAATATCACGACGGTCATCAGCCAGTTCGGCAAAAGACTGCTGAGCTTCATCCGCCAACGCGTTGGCAGCGAGGCCGATGCCGAAGATATTTTACAGGATGTCTGGTACCAGTTCACGATGACCGTGGATACCGAACCTATCGAACAGGTCAGCAGCTGGCTTTTCACCGTGGCCCGCAATAAGATCACAGACCGTTACCGGAAAAAGAAACCGGAATCTCTGGATTTGCTCCTACAGCCCGAGGACGGAGACGGAGGGCCCGACTTCTCCGAGATCCTCTTTGATAAAAGCAATAATCCGGAAACAGCCCACCTGAAAAGCCTTTTCTGGAAAACATTACAGGAGGCCCTGCAGGAGCTGCCACAGGAACAAAGCAGCATTTTTATCTGGAATGAGCTGGCCGAGATCCCCTTTAAAGAGATAGCCGCCGCCACCGGAGAAAATATAAACACGCTGATCTCACGAAAAAGATACGCCGTATTGTTTCTCCGGGAAAGACTCCTTACCCTGTACAATGAAATATTAAATTATTAAAAATAACAGATCATGAAACGTTTTAAAATGCGTAAAATAGCCGGCATCATATTGCTGGTCATACTTGGAATAACAGTATTCGGAACTGTCGTAATGCTCTTGTGGAATGCATTGTTACCCGCTCTCTTTCATTTTCCCGTCATCAGCTTCTGGCAGGCGCTGGGCTTACTTATACTGACCAAACTCCTGTTCGGTGGCTTTCGTGGCGGTGGCCCCAGGGGCCGCTGGAAAGAAAAAATGAAAGACCGCTGGATGAATATGTCCCCGGAAGAAAGAGAAAAGTTCAAACAGGAGTGGGGACGGCGTTGCCGGAAACCATTTGGCAAAGAAGACTTTTTTCCATCGGAAAAAGCATCTTCTCCGGAAGCAGAATAAACATCCCTGAAACATACCTGTTAAACATCCATCACTGAAACCTTTCTTTATGACAGCTAATTTTTTATCAGGAGCCCTCCGCCAACCTATCAATATTGCCGGTCAGCTGGCCACCTGGCTGCCTTCCCGGCAAACGACAAAGCTCAGTGAATGGACGCTGGAACAGCTGAACATTCAGCCTTACCAGCATATCCTGGAAATAGGGTATGGGCAGGGAAAAATACTGCAATCCGTCGCCAAAAAGCTAAAAGTAGGATTCCTCGCAGGCGTAGACCCTTCTCCGGTCATGTACCAGCAGGCCTCCTACAGAAATAAACAGTATATAAGCCAACACCTGATACAGCTCCATCTGGGCCCGATAGCCGACCTGCCCTATCCATCTCACTATTTTCATACCATTTACGGATGCAATACCATCTCCTCCTGGAAAGATCCTCAGCTGGAGCTGATACGCCTGTCCAATATGCTTAGAACGGGCGGCAAGCTCGTCATGGTATTCCAACCCCTATGGCCCAGGGAAGAAAAAGCCGTCAGGGACACCGCCGAAAAAATACAGGAAGATCTCACTACTGCCGGGCTAACAGATATACGTATCCGCTACCGGGATATGCACCCCGCCACCTGTATCGCTATATCAGGGGCCAGACCATAAGTCCATTTGATTGATAAACAGGGCCTTAACACTTCTTTACGGAAACTTTAACAAGTTGCCATTAAATTTCTTTGACCTTTTTCATTCTTATATACAACGATGCAAAAACATCGGCTAACCAAAAAACATCACCTAACAAAAAATCTACTAGAATGAAAAAGTTATTTGTCCTCACCACGATCATAGCCAGCAGCCTTATCGCCAGCAGCGCTTATTCCCAGGTTTATGTCAATGCACATCTTGGCTTCCGCCTTCCTGGCGCCAGGGTATATGTAGGCACGGCACCCGCTCCTGCTGTAGTATACCAACAACCTGCACCCGTTTATCAGGAACCCGCTCCTGTATACCAGGACGAATACGCTCCTGCACCCGTAGTGTATGAAAATGATTATCCCGGATATGCCTATTATGACTATCCAGCCTGGAACGGCCACTTCCATGACCGCTTCTACTACGCACACTACCGTCCTTATTTTGAAAGGGATCACAGAGCATACTTTCATGGCAGGGCCTTCGATCACGCCAGGTATGAACACGAACACGGCGGACGTAATGGAGGCGGACATTACAGGAGATAAAACAAGATCTTAAAAGGCGGGCCAAATGGCCCGCCTTTTTTATATAAACAGCTGTTCAGCCTGTCCCACCGATTCAGGTTTACCAACATCCATCAGCTTCGAGCCGCTATGATCAAATCCCCTCACAGGCCGGCGAGCCGCCAGATCAAGATATACATCCACCATAGAAAATTTTCCTTCCTGCCGGATCAAAGGAAAGATAGCAGGATCGATGACATGTATACCACTAAAAGCCCGGGGGCTTAATACCGTCGCTTCTGACTCACCCGCCATACGCGTCTCGCCCGTTTTCACATTTTGCCATCCCCGCAACTGCAGGTCCCTGTCAAATAAAAAATAACGGGAGGTCTTACGGTCCGTCACCGCCAGCGTTGCCAGGGGCCGGTGATCAAAGTGGTCCCTGATCATACTCCCCAGGTCCATATCCGTCAGAATATCTACGTTCATCACCACAAAAGGGCCGTCCTCCAACCAGGTCCGGGCCTTTTTTAAGCCGCCGCCGGTCTCCAGCACCAGCGCTGTCTCATCACTGATCGTAAAGGTGCTGCCCCATCCCCTGTGCGTATGCAATGCATCGATGATCTGGTCCGCAAAATGATGGACATTGATGACCAGGTCCCGGATACCATATCGCTGCAGGTACTCTATATTCCTTTGTAAAAGACTTTTCCCATTTACCAGGGCCAGGGCTTTTGGATGCTGATCCGTCCAGGGTTTAAACCTTGTACCCAGGCCAGCCGCAAAGATCATCGCCTTTTTTACAATCATATTAAAAGAAGTGCTTATTCCGGCAAATATACTCCCTTATCCCGCTTGCCGTATTCGATTTGATGGCTTATCTTTCGCAGGTATCAAGCCAAATTCCTATAGAAATGCCCCATCTGTCGGCAAGATCCTTTAAACTCCTATGCGTACTGCCTGCCATACTATTGTTATCGGCCGTGGCAACCGCGCAATTAAAGGCGGATTTTACAGCCGACAAGATAAACGGATGCTCCCCGCTTACTGTCTCCCTCACCAATACGACTACCGGCGCTTCCCCGGCAGCTACCTATAGCTGGGACTTTGGCAACGGCAATGCTTCCACTCTGGCAAATCCGGGAACGACTTATATCAACGAACAGACCTATACCATCACGCTCACTGTAAAGGATGGAACACAGACCTCCACAAAAAGCCTCACCGTAACCGTATATAAAAAGCCCGTGATAGACTTTACAGCCACCCCATCCCAGGTCTGTCTGCCTCAACCTGTCCATTTCAGCAGCCTTTCCACGGCAGGGGACGGGACCATCACCTGGTATTTCTGGGATTTTGGCGACGGACAAACAGATCAGGGGGCCAGCGAGGGTCAAACAGATCATACTTACACATTTGCGCAAAATGCAACTGTCAGTCTTACCATCACCAATAGCTATGGCTGTCAGAATACGCTGCAAAAACAGGCCGTTTCTTTGTATGCACCCATCAAAGCCTCTTTCAACACCGACAAAACCACGCTCTGCCAGACAGGTGGCGCCATACAATTTACGAATACGAGTACGGGCACAGGCCCCCTCAGCTACTCCTGGGATTTTGGCGATGGCGCTACCTCCACCGATATATCCCCGACCCACACCTATAGCCAGAAAGGCGCTTACACGGTGAAGCTTTCCGTATCCAGTCCCGGAGGATGTTCAGACATCAACACGCAGGTCAATCTCATCCACGTAGCGGATTTTGTCACGGACTTTAGCGCTCCCGCCCAGGTCTGTCAGTCTACCCAGATCACTTTTACAGACAACAGTACACCCGAACCCGTAGTAGGAGTATGGGGCTTTAGCGATGGCGGCACGCTTGCTACAGCCGGCGGCGCCCCTGCTCATTATGTCTTTTCCCAGCCGGGCTTATATAACGTAACCCTGACAAAGACTTACGGCGGATGTCCTCAAGTCGTTGTCAAACAGGTGAATGTACTGGCCCCGCCTAACCTGAAGGGATTTCTCATTAACCAGAATAGTTTATGCGGAGTCCCGCAGACCGTGAACTTTACAGATACCACCTCTGCCGCCACACAATGGCAATGGCGTTTCAACTATCCAAACGACAACACCGGCGCTACAACAAAATCCGCCTCATTTACGTATTCCACCGAAGGACAATATGCCATCCAGCTTACTGTCACCAACGCGGCCGGATGCAGCGCCTCTTTTATAAAGCCCGTCAGCACGCTCATTCCTACTGCATTCATTACTTATAACAGCACCAGCAGTATCAATGGCAACTCCGGCTGTACAGATCTTACAATGACCTTCACCGCCAGCAGCAACAGCGACCCCATTGCTGTTTATAAATGGGACTTCGGAGATGGAGGCACGGCTACGGATGCCAGTCCCACACACCATTTTACCATCCCCGGCACTTTTATTATACACCTGAACTATACAACCCTGCATGGATGCCAGGGCACTTCTGAATACAGCGCTGTACACGTTTATCAAAAACCCATACCGGATTTTGTTGCCCAGCCCGGCACCACTATCTGTGGTAATAACCCGGTGTTTTTTGCGGATAAGACCACCGGGCCCATCACCAGCGAATACTGGAATTTCGGGGACGATAATACCTACTACTTCTACACTACTTCTCCTACCCATCAGTACTATAATGACAAACTATATACCGTCACGCTGATCGCGAACAATGAGCTTTGCAGCGACACCATCGTCAAAACTGATTATATCAAAGTATTGCCGCCTTTTCCATTTATCAATCAGGCATCCAATACCTGCGATGGGACACGTGGGACCATAACATTCGGTCAGGCCTCCAGAAAAGCATTACAATGGATCTGGGACTTCGGAGACGGCAGCACTCCCTTATCGCTGAATACGGATCAGCCCGTCGTGCAGCACACGTATACAAAAACAGGACTCTACCATGTAGTCCTGACCGCCGTCAACGGGTCTTGTGCGGTACCGGCCAGCAATGTGGTCGCCGTTCTTTTGAAACAGTCTCCCATGCTGGAGAGCAGCGCAAAAGATGTCTGTGCCAGCAATGGCCTGAATATCGTCATAAATAACCTGGACGTCAATCCTGAACCCAATGAATTTTCTCCCTTCGAGGGATACGACTTCAATACGTGGCAGTTCCAGGATAGCCATCCTTTTACAGGCACATTGCAGCCCGCCTCCATGCCGGGTGGCTCCAACTCCTACAGCGGTATCATCCAGGGATTGCCTAATATGGACCAGGACAGTCTGCGGATCATCCTTAAGTCTGCAACCTTCGGGTGTTATGACACCAGCAATTATATTCCCGTAAGAATAAAAGGGCCCTCGGCCGGTTATACTATTCCCGGCAACAATGTTTGTTACAAATCCCCTATCATACTCCAGGACACCGCTCACGGCAACAACGGCGTCCCTATTCAAAGCTATCACTGGACTTTTGGAGATGGACAGTCCGCCACTTACACCACGCCAGGCCAGGTTGCGCATTACTATGCCGGTCCGGGTATTTATGATCCTGTATTGACCGTTACGGATATGGATGGTTGCACGGCTGGTGCGGTCCATGATGCATCGGGTTTCGCACTCGTCAACGGACCTAAAGCAGCCTTTTTCTATTCCCCTGCAGCCATCTCTCCCAACACATTGATCTCGTTTTATAATGCCACTAATACTGTCAATTCGATAAACACGCAATACAGCTGGGACTTCGGGGATGGAACCGGTGCCACCAGTCTGGACCCTACCCACAGCTATCCAGCCATCAGCACCGACACGGTAAAGCTCATCGTCCAAAGCCCTTTCACCGGCTGTAGAGACACCGCCATCCAGGTGCTCTATGTAAAAACGGTCCATGCAGCTTTCTCCTATACCACCACCTATATTAATAACAACAGCTGCCCTCCCGTATTGGTCCTTTTTTCCAATACGGCTATCAATGCCAGCCGGCTGGCCTGGAATTTCGGCGATGGCAGCACAGCCGACAATCAGCCCTACCCCAGCCATACCTATAATCAACCGGGTGTCTATATAGCTACATTGTATGCCTATGGTGCTGACGGCGTCATTGACTCTTCCGCTGACACCATCACCATCACGGGACCCTATGCAAAAATACAGGCGGATACCTTGTCCGGCTGCACCGGGCAAACAGTGAACCTGAGCGCCCTCGTCAAAAATGCGGCTTCTTTTATCTGGGACTTTGCGGATGGGGTCCTGGATCGTACAACCGATACTTTTGCCATACATCGATATCTTACAGGAGGTGTGTATACTCCTTCCCTGATCATGACCGACGCCAATGGTTGTGCAGCAACTTCTTCTCTCGGCAAGTCCATCGTGATAGACAGTCTGCACATAGGATTTGACAATTTGCCTCCGCATGTGTGTGATTCGACCTGGGTAACATTCACACCCGCCGTAAAAAGTGTGGCAGCTGACCGGCTTCAGCAATCCCTTTTCTACAAATGGGATTTTGGAACGGGCCTGCCCCAGGACACTTCCAATGCCGCTATACCTCAATTCATGTATCATCAGCCCGGGAATTATCCGCTGACACTGCAGGTGTCTTCGACATATGGCTGCACCCAAAAAATAACAGGAGGGCTGCAGGTAGTGGCTCCTGAGCCATTCCAGCTACAAACGTTGAATAATACATATGCCTGCCCCGGCGCCCCCTTCCAGCTTCAGGTTTCAGGAGCAGTATTTTACAGCTGGATCAATACTACAGGGCTGGATAATAATACCCTTCCGGACCCAATGGCCAGTCCTCCTTTACAGACTGACTATACCGTCGTCGGCTACGACAGGAATCACTGTTTTTCGGATACGGCCACTATTCATATACAGATGGCGCCCAGCCCCACCGTCAGCGCTGATGAGAGTCTGATCGTTCCCACGGGCTCCACTATTACCTTGAATGCCCGGGGAAGCAATGACGTTACACAATGGAGCTGGTCCCCTTCAGACTGGCTCAGCTGTACGGATTGTCCTTCCCCGCAGTGCACGCCAAGAAATTCTATCGATTACATTGTCACGGTAAAGAATGAATACAAATGCCCGGCTTCGGACACCATATCTTTAAAGCTGATCTGTGAACAGGGGAGAGTATATATTCCTAACGGATTCTCGCCTGATGGAGACGGGAAGAATGATGTTTTTTACATCAAAGGCACGGGTATCCGCATCATCAAATATCTGCGCATCTTCAATAGATGGGGAGAGATCATCTTCGAAAGAGCCAACTTCAACATCGACGACCGCTCATCGGGATGGGATGGCAATTTCAAAGGTCATCCGGCAGAGCCCGGCACTTATGTATACATAGCGGAGCTGGTATGCGATAGCGGAGAGACTTTCCCGATGAAAGGCAGCCTCATCCTGGTCCGGTAACCACTTTCGTCACCTACAATACTATATTCTGCATCAGCGGGCTCTTCTCCGGATAGTCCGTATTAAAATGTAATCCACGGCTTTCCTTGCGGAACGATGCCTCTTTCACGATGAGATACCCTACAGTGATAAGATTCCGGACCTCGCATAATTGCGGAGACACCGCCGTTGTTTCGTAGAGGGATTCTATTTCTTCATGAAGCAGGTCTAAACGCTTCATGGCCCTTTGTAAACGGGTATTGGTCCTTACGATCCCGACATAATCGCTCATGAGGAGCTGAAGCTCTTTAAGGCTCTGGGTAATGAGGATCATTTCACCGGGCGCAGTAGTCCCTTCCGCATTCCAGTCAGGAATACCTTCCTTATAAAAAATACCATCGACACGCTGGATGCTGTCCAGGTAACAACGGTGAGAGAACACCAATGCTTCCAGCAGCGAATTACTGGCTAGCCGGTTGGCTCCATGCAGACCGGTTGAGGAACATTCTCCGCAGGCATAAAGGTTTTTAATAGACGTCCGTCCCCATTCATCCACCTTGATCCCGCCACAGCTATAATGGGCGGCGGGCGCCACCGGGATCAGCTGTGTAGCCACATCGATACCGATGGAACGGCATTTTTCATAAATATTAGGGAAGTGTTCGACAAATTTTTCTCTGTCCATATGCCGGCAGTCCAGGTACACATGCTCCGTACCGGCTTTTTTCATTTCACTATCGATGGCCCTTGCGACAATATCACGGGGCGCCAGGTCCTTTCGGGGATCATACATTTCCATAAAAGCCTGGTCCTTATTATTCCGCAGGATGCCCCCATCTCCCCTGACCGCTTCTGTGATCAGGAAGGAAGGGCTGATACCCGGCTCATACAAAGCCGTAGGATGGAACTGGATAAATTCCATATTCTCTATCCTGCCCTTGGCACGATAGACCATGGCGACGCCATCACCCGTTGCTATCTTCGGATTGGTGGTAGTACGATAAGCCTGACCATTCCCACCCGTCGCCAGCAGGGTGACCTTTGAAATGATCTTCACGATCTTATTTGTATGCTGATCCAGCGCATAGACACCGTAACATTCTATATCCGGGGTAGATTTGGTGACCAGGAAACCCAAATGGTGCTGAGTGATCAGATCCAGGATAAACCAGTGCTTGACGACCTCGATATTCTTTTGGTTACCCACCGTTTCGAGCAGGGCACGTTCTATTTCCCGCCCGGTGACGTCTTTGTGATGCAAAATGCGGAATTCGGAATGCCCCCCTTCTTTTCCAAGTTTAAATTCCCCGCCGGCATCTTTGTCAAATCGGGTGCCCCAGTCTATGATCTCTTGTATGCGTTCGGGGCCTTCCTTTACAACGATCTCAACAGTATGAGGATTACAAAGGCCATCTCCGGCTATCAGCGTATCCTGTATATGTTTGTCAAAACTATCGTTCTCCAGGTCTGTCACGCCGGCAATCCCGCCCTGCGCATATTTGGTATTGGTCTCGTCAGCCCTTGTCTTGGTGATAACCAGAACTTTCTTATCCGGGTGGTGCTGTGCAACCTTTAATGCATAGCTCAACCCTGCTATACCAGAGCCGATAACGAGGAAATCTGTCTTTATCATAATCAATACGCTATATTATACCCGAATTGTTCCGGATGATCAAAAAGATCCATCAGATTGTACTTGATAGTAACGGTCTTTTTATCGTCGGAAAGTTTCGCCAGGGAATTGTCAACATTTTTTATCGGCCGGGGGAACTGTATGGTGGTGGTGTACATTATCTCGACGCCCATTTGTGCGGCCTGTTTTGCCTGCGCCACCTGGGGGTCACTTATCAGCGCTTTCCACTTTTCCTGGTTGAGCTTCTTGATCATGGTACCGTCCTTACAGGTGAAATCATAAATACCATTGAACTCATTAATATCCGGGCTGGGACTTCCGGCGTCTGCAGCTCCTTGTCCTCCGACCAGGCCCTTTAACAATTGAGTGCTGCCCAATGACCCGTCGCTTATCGTAGCATATAGTTTCTGAAGATTGTCCAGGCTGGTGAAGGGGAATTTCATATGGGTCTTGAATACTTTTTCATCCAGATCCACCTTGATATTCACGCTGCCGGGACGCAATAAGGCCTTTTTTTCGGCGCTCATCGAACTAAGCGTGTCTACAACATCCTTCAGATAGATGGTCGTGTCCATTTTAGCCATCCCTTTTTTAGCCAGCTCATCCTTGCCTATCGAAGCCTGCAGGAATTCCACCATCTGGCTCAGGTCCATGTCCATGACCAATTGCCCGCTGCCGTCCTTGTTAATATTGACATTTTCATCGATGTCTACACAGCCTGCGAGAAAAAACAAAAAACATAAGGGCAATATGAATCTCAACGTTTTCATTAGATGTATTTAGACCGGCAAATTAACTTTTTTTACGCAACACCGACTTTATACCGTACGGTAAATATTTGTGAATGTCCCGGTTGTAAAAGAATAAGCCCCATTTTATTATTAAAGCTATCAGGGGCTGAGCTGAGGTTTTCCACAGCGATACTCTTCCGGGATGGCGGTGTGTAAAGCTGCAAAAAAGGATACCCGCTGTCAGGCAAAAAAGACACGCTTACTCCATTGGCCGGATTGTATATTTCGCAGGAAGGGCTGACAAGCTCAGGCTTCAGGGCAAAACAGTTGTCCAGGAACGTATCCCCGATCAGCCGGGGAGTTTCAAACTCCGCATATTGGATAAGACGACCCGTAGGCACCAGGCGATCGTCAAATTCCACGATGGCCGAAGCCTGAAACTGTAACATCCATTCATCCACCTTTCCACCCAGCTGAAAATAAGGATGCCAGCCATCGGCAACAGGAATGACCGTCTGATCCAGGTTAGTCACCGTCGTCACTATTTCCAGCAGGCTGCCGGGGTGTAGTATATAGCGCACATTACAGGAATACTCAAAGGGATAACCCGCATCCTCCCTGTTATACCGGTATTCCATGGAGGTGTCTGCGGAATGTGCATCCACCCGTTCATCCTTGAGGTCAAAGGGCTTGTTAAAGAGCAGACCGTGGATGGCAGTGCCATCGCCAAATTTATTTGCGAATTCATACTGCTGCTCATTAAACTTGTACCTGCCATCCGGGATACGACAGGGGAAAGGCGAAAGTTTGGGGTTCTTAAAGCTCTGTCCCATTTCCTTTTCCAGCTGTTCGAGGTCTGTATAATTATCGATGACATTGAAAAAGGAATTGTCTTTGCCTGACCGGACACGAAAAGTGTGGAGGGAGGCGCCATGACCAGGCAGGATCGCGACTTCCGTTTCCGAAGTTTCTTCTCTTAATACCACCTGTTCGAGGCCTTTTACGGTTAACCGTCGGATAGAGAAATTCATATTTGGGAATCTAATTCCCTGCAATGTACGGCCTACTCTTCAAAAAAAGACGCATGTACCATCGCCTCTTTATCCACGTGATCACCCAATATCCCAAAGGTCTTTAAGATCTCATAGGCCAGGTCCACGATGGCGATGCCATTGGCCGTAATAATACCGTCCGCATTTACACAGGGCTCCGGTCGGTAAAGGTCTTCGCCTGCATAGTCGGTGCAGAACTGCTTTAAATAACCCGGGAACTTACTGGTATGCGGGATAGTATCCAGCAGGCCCAGGTCGCCCAACGCCAGCGTGCCGGCACAAACGGCCGCAATGGGCTTCCTGCCCACAGTGGCGGTTATCAGCGGAAATATTTCCAGGTTGTCGCCTTTTTCCCATTTATCTCCCCCGGGCAGCAGGAGAAGATCGAAATATTCCGGGTCCATATTCTTCAGGCTGGCGTGAGGCATCACCCGCAAACCGCTCATGGATGTGACCATCTGGCCTGACGGGGAGAAGGTCTCCACGGTAAATTCGCCATGGCTGCCGTTATTCAGCCAGGCCATGGTAAGCGCCATTTCATGGTCGGCAAAACCATCAAAAATAAATACAGCGCAGATCTTACTATTCATATTAAAGGTTTTTTCGGATCATTTTATCTATAACAATCCAATGGAGATTTCTGTGACATTATTTTCAGGCCTGGTCCAGTCGATGTGGAGAAATGCTTCCCAGGCATTGCCGCTCATCTGTAACCCGTTCTCTGAGATATATTGCACCATTTTATTATACGCGCAAGGCAATGTCTGCCAGGAGCCTACATGAAAAGCCGAAAGACATTTGGCTGCAGGGATCTGCTTAAAATAGGGAAGAAGGGCGGTTGGCACCTGCCCGAATACCGGAATGGCAATATCCAGTGTAAAACGGGTCTCAGGTCTGCCGTCATTCCCATAATAAAACCAATAAGAAGGCCCGCAGACCAGGAGGTCAAGGTCTGCCACATATTTATATAATTCCTTTATGGCCGTTCCGGTAAGCTGTTGTAATTCCCCCAATGTGGTCTGGCGGCTGTTAAAGAGGACGGCCATGGCAGGATGTGTCTTGATCAGCATAAGGCTCTTTTATTACAAAAGAACAACCGGTCAGTGACAACCCTATGTCAGCAGGAATAATGTTTGTATAATTTTTCTCCCAGCTCCTGCATGAGCAGTCTTAATGAATCAGGCGATTCTATCCGGACATGAGAGGTATACATGAGCAGCCAGCGCCCGAAATAGCTCATGGAGGATGTCATGAACTTCATACGGATGACATTACCCAGGTCCTCTTCGGATACAAATCCATTCATATATTTCTGTTCCTGCACATACCTGGCCCTGTCTTTTTCAAAGAGTATGATCGCCTCTTCCAATTGATATTCCGCTGTTATCTGTCGCAGATATTCCTGCACAGAAGGGTGGGTGCTGGCATCAAATTGCTCCTCTCCCAAAGAAACATTCAGCATGCGGCTAAGACGGAAATCCCGGTAATCATTTCGCAGACGACACCAGGCTATCAGATGCCAGGCGGAAGAATAATAAAGCAGACCGATGGGCTCTACATTTCTTTTGGTAGTCTCTTCCCGCATAGGGGATTGATATTTGATATCAACCACTTTTTTATGGACGATGGCCTGTTGGAACAGGGAGAGGTAATGACGGGATATTTCTTCTGTAACAGGACGGCGGCTAAGGATCTCGATGCTGTCGGTCAGGCTTTCCACGTATTCTTTATCCGGGCCACGCAGCACGGCCTTGATCTTAAAAAGGGCGGCGCTAAAGTGTTTTTTAACGGAACCGTCTGTAAACTGTTCCGCCAGCTTAGAACCCAGGAGCAGGGCGCTGGCCTCTTCCTGTGTGAACATGACAGGCGGAAGCCGGTAGCCCTCCATGACGGTATACCCCGTGCCGGCCTCACCGATGACCGGGACACCGGATTCATCCAATGCTTTTACGTCACGGTACACGGTCCGAAGGCTAATGGAAAAACGATCGGCAATCTCCTGCGCCGTTACTCTTTTCTTACTTTGAAGATGGGTGAGTATAGCGTGTAGTCTGTCAATACGATTCACAGGTAATAGTTTTAGCTATGCCGGGTCCACCCAGGCATCATTCTCTTTTAAGAGCCCCACCAGCTCCTGCACTGCAATGGCGCTGTCAACGCCCCGTTTTACCACCTCTTTACCCTTATAAAGGGTTATTTTACCAGGTCCGCTGCCCACATAACCAAAGTCGGCATCAGCCATCTCCCCCGGCCCATTCACAATACAGCCCATTATGGCGATCTTCACCCCTTTCAGGTGATGGGTAACGCTACGGATCTTTGCAGTGGTCTCCTGCAGATCAAACAGGGTCCGTCCACAGGAAGGGCAGGAAATGTATTCCGTTTTAGAGATCCGGGTACGAGTGGCCTGCAATATGGAAAAAGAAGTATTGTTAATAAACTGCTGGTTGTTCCTTGTCTCCAGGTATGTCCGCCCGCTGATGCGGTCATTGATGATCTTTTCGGGATCGTTAATAAGCCAGATCCCATCTCCCATCCCATCCAGGAAAAGAGCGCCTGCTTCTGCAGAGAAATGGATAAGCTGTTCATCGATGCTGCTGTCCCTGCTCCCGACAGCCAGTATGAGAGGACAACGAATGTCCCTGTTCATTAATTCGATAACAAGACGACGAAGAGAAGCCATGGCTTCGGGATGAGATGACCAGCAGCACAATATGACTGTCTCGTCTTTAGCGATAGCCTCCGGCAGATCCGCCGTAATACGATCATCTGCAGCATCTACCGCCACAAAATTCATACCGGGTGATCGTTGTGCTGTCTGCAGATACTCCCGACCCTGGAACAACGGCCAGTATTTCTGTTTGTCGGGCATTTGCAGCCAGGTTTTGTGATCACAGATGACCTTTAACGTACCGGGCAGATCGAAATCGATGGATTTATTCCCGGAATAAAGGTAATCCGCCGCCGCATCCGCAATATTCCACTTATCACTGACAGGGTCATAAGTATAGCCAATGGCGGAAAGATCCTCCCTTGTGATGGAGGCGGCCTTCATAAAGTCTGCCACTACGACGGGCACATGGTGATCCCCGATATTGGCAATTACCCGGGAGGAACGACGTTTATATTCGAAAGGAGAGTAAGGCAATTTATCCACGGGAGGTATCACCGTTTTCGAAGCGCCTCGTCCTTCGTATCTTTTTACCAGGTCTTTACACACAGGGATCTCGAATTCCGGGTCTTCTGTCAGGGAGACCCTGATAGTGTCCCCGATACCGTCTTCCAGTAAAGTACCGATGCCCATAGCGGATTTGATCCGGCCATCTTCCCCGTCCCCCGCCTCCGTCACACCCAGGTGCAAAGGATAACAGACCCCGAATTCATCTTCCATGGTCCTGACCAGGAGACGATAAGCCTGTACCATCACCAGCGGATTACTGGATTTCATACTGAGGACAATATTATGATAGCTTTCACCCCGGGCGACCCGCAGGAACTCCATGGCGCTTTCCACCATACCCATGGGAGTGTCGCCATAACGGCTCATGATCCTGTCGCTCAACGAACCGTGATTGGTCCCGATACGCATGGCCGTACCATATTCTTTACAGATCTTTACGAGCGGCGTGAACCGCTCCCGTATCCGGTCGATCTCCTCATTATATTCCGCATCCGTGTATTCTATGAACTCGAATTTCTTCTTGTCGACGTAATTTCCGGGGTTGACCCTCACTTTCTCCACTATCCGCGCTGCTATCTCCGCTGCATTCGGCGTAAAATGAATATCTGCTACCAGGGGGGTATTATACCCTCTTTTTCGCAACTCATTCTTTATATTCAATAAATTCTCCGCTTCTTTTTTGCTGGGGGCGGTGATACGCACCAGTTCGGCGCCTGCTTCTATACAACGAATGGATTGTTCGACGGTAGCCAGGGTATCCATTGTATCCGTTGTGGTCATGGTCTGGACCCTGATGGGATGTCCATTACCCAATAACAGGTCTCCGACATTGACTTCCAGTGTTTTGAGACGACCGTATTGTGTAAGGGAATGACAATATGATAACATGGTGTAAAGTTAGCAAATCCGGGCCGTGCTACCAGTCTTTCTCCGGCTGGCTGGGCGCCTTTACTTTATTTTGATTTATTTTGTCCTGGAGATCCTTTTCTTTCTGCTCCAATGCCTTCAGCAGCTGATCTACCTGCTGTTTATTAAGCCGGCTGGGCTGAGGTTTGGGCTCCTGCTGCTGATCCTGCTGATCTTTATCTTTTTTCTCCTTTTGATCCTTCTGGTCTTTCTTGTCCTTTTGATCTTTTTTATTCTCCTTTTGCTGCTGGGATTGCTGTTGTTTCTTTTGTTCAAGCGCTTTTTGCAGATTGTCCCGGGCATCCGCATCGGATGGGTCCAGGCTCAACGCAGCTTTCCACGCATCGATGCTTTCCTGGAGCTTTTGCTGTTTCATCATGGCGACCCCCTTATTATAGAAGGCCTTTTCCTGTGTTGCTTTATCAGGGCCGCTTTTTACGGTTTTATCATAGGACTGGGCCGCATCATTAAAGTTATTTTTCCGGAACTGGGCGTTACCCAGGTTATAATTAGCAGTAGGATTATCAGGCGCTTTCTGAATGGCCGCTTCATATTGTTTTTGCGACATATCCATCTGTTTCTGCTTATAATAACGATTGCCGCTGCGAATGAGCGCATTCTCATTCTGCGCGGAAGTATCCAGCGCGACAGCGGAGAAGCTGATAATAAACAGAAGGGACCTTAAAGACATATCGACCATACGTTTTACAGACGACCTTTTTCGCTCCGGTAGTATAAACTCCACCAGTAATAATAGCAGGGCCAGGCCCAGGAACCATTGAAAATAGCTTTTATAATCGATGAACTCCGCATCATTGAGGGATTTTTTCTCGATGCTGTCCAGCTGCTGGGTGATGGTTATCAATGCGTCATCAAGATTATCAAGACGTGTATAATGGCCGCTGGCCGCATCAGCCAACTGTTGCAGCTCCGCTTCATTCAGCTTAGAGATGACAGTCTGTCCCTGTTCATCTTTTTTTAATTCACCAGTAGCAGGATCGACGATAGGTGAGCCATCCGGAGAGCCAATACCGATGGTATTGATCATGACGCCTTCGGAAGCCAGGTTCTTTGCAACGGGCAGGGCTTCCGGGTCGTGATCCTCCCCGTCTGATAAGAGCACGATGGTCTTGTATTTCCGTTCTTTGCTGTCAAAGGCGCTATTGGCCATCTTCAGGGCCTCCGCAATGACAGTCCCCTGCGTAGGAACGACATCCGGACCCGCGCTCTGGATATACATCCGGGTGGCGCCATGGTCTGTCGTCAATGGCATCTGCATATATGGCCGGCCGGCAAATAACACCAGGCCAATGCGGTCATTCTCCAGCCGGTCCGTCAGCCGGATCAGCAATTGTTTCGCCCTTTCCAACCGGCTGGGCTTGATGTCCGTAGCCAGCATGCTCTTACTGACATCCAGCACCAGCATTACATCCACTCCCTGGCGATGTATATTCTCCATTGCTCCGGGCTTTTGAAAATTAGCCGCCCCCAGGATAATAGCTGCAAGCGCCGTTAACGCCAGCCCCGCCTTCAGGAGAAAGCGCCAGCGGGAGAAGCTTCTTACCAGCTGTTCCACCAGCGAAGGGTCCCCTATGCGTTCCCGGGTCTTTTTCTTCCATTTCAGCAGCGTAAACAACAACGCTCCCAGAAAAGGAAGAACAGCCAGACCTAACAGATATTCAATGTGTTGCCATTTCATAGACGTCTGCCTGCAATTTAGCGAATCTTTTATACACCTTTACTTCTTCCCCTGGAAGAACCCCAGCTGCGTCAGACAACCCCGCAGGATGTCCATCCCGGCTTTATTGAGGTCTTTCCCAACATCAGAAGACCCTATGTTCAAAACAAAGAAATAGGGGTGCTTATTCTCCTCCACCCAACCCAGTACCCAGCCAATAGCATGCCCATTCTTTCCAATACCCCTGCCTGTCTTATAGCTTAGCTGATAATTAGTACTGTTTTCCATCAACATCATCCGGCGGACGATCTGCTGGGTATGCTGGAAAAAAGGCAGCTGGTCAAAATAGAGCTTTTTGGCTAGTCCCAGCTCTTCATCGGGTGTAATGGTCAGGCGATTGTTGAACCAGAAAGAGTCCGTCGCACCGGACATATCCTTATTTCCATAATGTAAAGAGTCGATCCACTTTTTCAGGGTATCGCGGCCAACACGATCGGCCAGCGTCATAGACCCATTCAGACAGTCAGATTGAAAAGCCTGTTTCAGCGTCAGGGTTCCCGCGCAGTTTTTATCCGTAGCGACACTGTCCCTAAGCAGCACAGCGCTGTCATCTTTTACCACACCCGTCTGTATCGCTATCAACGACTGCAGAATATCAAAGGTCGCGGCCGGCTGATAAGCACTGTCCCGGTAACGGGAAAGATTATAAATGGTGAAATGTCCCTGCCCATTGTCAAATAATCCAAAAGAGCCCGTGACACCCGCTTCATCGAAATACTTCTTAAAGCTGCTGTCTTCCGTTACGTTGTTCTGTGAACAGGCCGTAAAAAAGAGTGAAAAGATCACAAAGGCAAATACAGATAGGCGCATCGAATAGAATTTCCGCAAAGATAAAAGGAAACGGCGTTACTCTCTGGGAAGGTTGTATTGGTCTATCAGCTTCATCAGCACCCCGTTCGTCCAGCCGAAACCATCCTGACCGGGATATTCCCCGCCTCCTGCCTCTTTGTTTATATCGACTACATTGTATTTTTCCATAAGCCTGCCTGTCTCTTTATATACTTTTTCGTTCAGTCTCACCCAACGTGCTGCGATGTCCGCTGCAAGGTCCTTCTGGCCACAACGATCCAGCCCCCAGATGGTCATCCATTCCAGGGGAGCCCATCCGTTGGGCGCATCCCACTGCTCACCCGTAGTGAATTCCGTCGTAACAATACCTCCGGGCTTCAATAGCTTTTCCCTGATAACAGCCGCTACCTTTTGCCCCAGGAAGCTCATATAATCCGGATGCTCGTTGACAAAACAAAAAGGATACAGCCCGGCAGGGTTAATATGATTGCTTTGCTTATGTGTTCTGAAGTTAAAGTCGGTATAAAAGGTCTGTATCTTATTCCAGCAGTATTTATCTATCAGTTCGCTCCTTTTTGAAGCTTTCCGGCGATATACTCCGGCAGCCGAATCATCCTTATTCATCAGCTTTGCCTTGGCTATCGATAGTTCCAAATGATAAAGCAGGGAATTCAGATCCACCGGTACAAGATCAGTCGTCCTGATGGTCACCAGGTCCTTTCCGTTGGAGAACCAACGGCTGCTGAAATCAATACCGCTTTCTGCCGCCGCACGCAGATCCTGGTACATCTCCACCTTGTTCCTGCCGGAACGCTGTGCGGTCAGCACATCCTCCCGCCAACTTTCAGGACGCGGGGAAGGAACATCATCCCAATAACGGTTCAGCACCGCTCCCTCTTTTAGCTTTACGACCCTTTTGTAGGCCTGCCCGGTCTTCACCTTATCGCTGCCATCCATCCAAAACTGATATTCTTTTTCCATAGCCGGCAGAAACTCCTGGTAGACCGCATCCCCTTTCACCTCCGCCAGTAATTCCACCATAACGGAGAAAAAAGGCGGTTGTGAACGACCCAGGTAATAAGTTCTGTTGCCATTGGGTATATGGCCGTAATTTTCAATCAGGTAAGAAAAATTTTTCACCATGTCATCGATCATTTCCGTCTCGCCACATTCTTTTAAACCTAACATGGTGAAATAAGAATCCCAATAGTATACTTCGCGGAAACGCCCCCCCGGAACAATATAGGGATAGGGCAGTGGCAGGAGAGAGCTTCCTTCCACAAGCTTATCCGGTGTCCTCTTCAGCACCGGCCATAGATTTTTAATATGCGTCACCACGTCTTCTGCGGCGTTGGTCTTATAGCTATCTGCAGGATTGGCCGGCAGATCAAAATTCTCTTCGACGAATTTTTTTAACAAAAACCCAGGGGTATTTTTTTCCGCCTCATACGCTGCCACAATATCAGCAGGCTTTCGTTTTGGAATACAGTCTACAAATGTTTTTCCATCGGCAAAGACCTTGTTCATTTGCACGTCGGCAAAAAGCTTTCCATATATTTTATCAGGAGGTGTGGTGCTAATGGATTGTCCGAAGGACAACAGGGAGAATAGGGTAAGGACAAGGCCGCAGGCATATCTTTTCATGTTCATAATCCTCGGTTAATGTGTCATAAACCTACACCAAAGAATGGGAAAAAACAAACCCCGCAATCCTCCCCGAAGTTTCAGTTCATGCCCCGCCTCCGGGACCCGATCGGCTCAGAGAGTATTGAGATTCAATCCCAAAAAAACTAACAGTCATTAGTTTTTTAGTTTAATTTTGCTTGTTTGTCAAATATTACAACCATGCCTTACACCCCGGTCAATAAAGTACGTCTTGTCACAGCTGCGGCTCTTTTTGATGGTCACGATGCGGCCATTAATATCATGCGCCGCATTTTACAGTCCAAGGGGGCAGAGATCATCCACCTGGGGCATAACCGATCCGTAGCGGAGATAGTGGAATGTGCCATCGAGGAAGATGTCCAGGGTATTGCCATTACTTCCTATCAGGGAGGCCACCTGGAATTCTTCAAATACATGAAGGACCTGCTGGACAACAATGGCTGCGGACATATCAAACTGTTCGGCGGGGGTGGGGGTACCATTCTCCCCCAGGAGATCCAGGAGTTACATCACTATGGGATCACGAGGATCTATTCCCCCGACGACGGCAGAAAAATGGGACTGGAAGGGATGATCGAAGATGTAATAAAACAATGCGATTTCCCCCTGAACGGTAACCCCGCCCATTTCAAGGGAGACCTGCAGCTGGGAGAATGGAAGGATATCCGGAAGATAGCACGGTCCATTTCCAATGCGGAGAACGGGCGGGGAAGAGAAGAGAATGGCGTCAGCGTGGACAAAACGGCCCGATCCATCCCCGTAGTCGGCATCACCGGCACCGGCGGAGCCGGTAAGTCCTCCGTGACCGATGAACTGGTCAGGCGTTACCTGAATAGCTTCCCCGACAAGACCCTCGCGGTCATTTCAGTAGACCCTTCCAAGAAAAAAACGGGGGGCGCCCTCCTGGGAGACAGGATACGGATGAATGCCATTTCCAGCCCACGTGCCTATATGCGCAGCCTCGCAACACGGGACAGCGATAAGGCGCTCAGCGCCCATGTACAGGATGCCATCGATATATGTAAAGAGGCCGGTTATGACCTGGTCATCCTTGAATCCGCGGGGGTGGGACAAAGCGATGCCTCCATCCTGGATTACACCGACCTGAGCCTTTATGTTATGACGCCTGAGTATGGCGCCGCTTCCCAGCTGGAAAAGATCAATATGCTGGACTATGCCGACCTTATCGTGCTCAACAAATTTGATAAGGCTGGCGCACATGACGCGTTGCACGACGTAAGAAAACAATACAAACGCAATCACGGTCTGTGGAATGCAAAAGATGGAGAGCTGCCGGTGGTAGGCACCATCGCGGCACAGTTCAATGATGCCGGCGTCAACGAATTATTTGAAAAGCTCATGTCCATGCTGACAGCTAAGACCGGAGTACAGTTTGGCGCGCTTGAAATGCATGCGCATACAAAAGACACCATCTCACAGTCCACTATTATTCCTGCATCCAGGGTAAGATATCTTTCAGAGATCAGTGAGGAAATAAGGAATTATAACAGGAGCACGGATGAACAGGCTGCTATTGCATCAAAGCTCTTTAAACTACAGGGTGTAATAGAGGATCTGCCCCCGGCTTTTCCCGGGCTGCAACAATTGGAAGAACAAAAAGAGAGGCTGGAAAAACAATTATTTCCTGTCTGTAAAAAGCTCATAGACGAATGGGGAACGCTTACAAACAGCTATCGTCAGGAGTTCTTCGAATATAATGTAAGGGGGAAAATTCTCCGTCAGCCACTTTATATCGAGTCCCTGTCACACCTGAAGATCCCTAAGATCGCCGTACCCCGTTACCGGGACTGGGGCGATATTCTGAGATGGAGATTACAGGAGAACTTCCCCGGCAAATATCCCTTTACCGCCGGTTCCTTTCCATTAAAAAGATCCGAAGAGGACCCTACCCGGATGTTTGCCGGAGAAGGAGGACCTGAGCGCACCAATAAACGTTTTCATTATGTCTCTTTTGATCAGCCGGCAAAACGGCTTAGCACAGCCTTTGACTCCGTGACCTTATACGGGGAAGACCCGGACCATCGCCCTGACATATATGGAAAGATAGGAAACGCAGGTGTGAGCATCGCCACCGTGGACGACGCTAAAAAATTATACAGCGGCTTTGATCTCTGTGATCCCCGGACCTCCGTAAGCATGACCATCAATGGCCCCGCTCCCATATTACTGGCTTTTTTCATGAATGCCGCCATCGATCAGCAATGCGAAAAGTATATTGAGGTCAATAATAAATGGTCACTGGTCAAGGAGAAGATGACCGAAAAATATGGCAATGCCGGTCAGCCGGCTTATTATAACCCTTCCCATCCTGACCGGCTTCCCGAAGGGAACGACGGGCTGGGACTAAAATTGCTGGGTCTCAGCGGAGACGAGGTTTTACCCGCCGACGTTTATGAAAAGATAAAGGCAGAGACGCTTTCCCAGGTGAGAGGCACCGTACAGGCCGACATATTAAAAGAAGACCAGGCGCAGAACACCTGTATTTTCAGCACAGAGTTCGCCCTCCGGCTCATGGGTGACGTCCAGTCATACTTTATTGAACAACAGGTTCGCAATTTCTACAGCGTATCCATCAGCGGTTATCATATTGCAGAAGCCGGCGCCAATCCCATTACACAGCTGGCGTTCACTTTATCAAACGGCTTTACCTATGTAGAATATTACCTAAGCCGGGGAATGCCCATCGACGAGTTCGCCCCAAACCTCTCCTTTTTCTTCAGCAATGGAATGGACCCTGAATACAGCGTCATCGGGCGGGTGGCGCGCCGCATCTGGGCAAAGGCCATAAAACACAAGTATAAAGGTAATAGCAGGAGCCAGAAGCTGAAATATCATATCCAGACCAGCGGCAGGAGCCTGCATGCACAGGAGATCGATTTTAATGACATCCGGACCACCTTACAGGCGCTCTACGCCATTTACGATAATTGCAATTCCCTCCATACAAATGCCTATGACGAGGCCATCACCACCCCCACAGAAGAAAGTGTCCGCAGGGCCATGGCCATTCAGCTGATCATCAATCGGGAGCTGGGCAGCGCCCGCACAGAAAATTTTATACAGGGCAGCTTTGCAATAGAGGAGCTGACAGATCTTGTGGAAGAAGCCGTCATGACGGAATTCGACAGGCTTACAGACCGCGGCGGTGTATTAGGCGCTATGGAACGCATGTACCAGCGAAATAAGATCCAGGAAGAAAGCCTTTATTATGAAAGTCTTAAACACAGCGGTGAATTGCCTATCGTAGGCGTCAACACTTTCCTGAATAAAAAAGGCTCCCCCACGGTACTACCCGGAGAGGTTATCCGAAGTACTACAGAAGAAAAGGATCAGCAAATAGGCAACTTGCGGGCTTTCCAGCATAGAAATACAGCCCACAGCGCCGGGATGCTGCAACGCCTGAAAGAAGTGGCCGTGAATAACGGTAATTTGTTCAGTGAGCTGATGGAGACCGTTAAATATTGCAGCCTGGGAGAGATCACACATGCTTTATATGAAGTTGGCGGCCAGTATCGCCGTAACATGTAACTTTGTTTGATCAAAAGTTATCACATATTATGGCAAGCTATTTCCCTGTTCCCGTGGCTTTTTTTCAAAATGCACAAGCCGAAAAAAAGCCCCTGAACATTCTGGCAGGCGATGTGGGTGGAACAAAAACCAATATGGCGCTCTATCGCGCCGATAAGGAAGGACTCACCGTACAGCGGGAGAAAAGATATGCTTCCAAAGATTATCATTCCCTGGCAGATATCATCAACGATTTCACAGGGGGGACCCTGCCTGACCGTATTTGCGCAGCCGTTGCCGGGCCGGTGCTGGATGGAAAGAGTCATCTTACGAACCTCTCCTGGGAGCTGGACAGCAAGGCCCTTGGTGCTGCTTTAAAAATACCAGTAAGCTTTATCAATGACCTGGAAGCAACCGCTTATGGCCTTGCAGGACTAAAAGAAGAAGAAAAGGTCACCATCGCACCGGGAGCCCCCGGCGCCAAAGGTAATATCGCCATCATCGCACCCGGCACCGGGCTGGGTGAAGCAGGATTGTTCTGGGATGGACAAGGTTATCATCCATTTGCAACAGAAGGAGGTCACAGCGACTTCGCTCCCCGCACAGACCTGGACATCGAGTTCTTCCGCTACCTGCAGCAGCAATTCGGACATGTCAGCTGGGAACGGGCGGTATCGGGTATGGGAATAAAAAACATTTATCACTTTCTCACCGAAGCTAAGAACGAAAAGATCCCTGACTGGCTTCAGCAACGCCTGGAGAAAGAAGACCCGGCTGCTGTCATCAGTGAAGCGGCATTAAAACATGAAGATCCCGTCTGTGCAGAGACCATGGAAATTTTTGTGCGTTATCTGGCCACAGAGTCCGCCAGTCTTGTGCTAAAACATATGGCTACCGGCGGTCTCTATCTGGGTGGTGGCATCCCGCCCAAGATCCTTCCTCTTCTGCAGGACGCCAGCTGGGAGAAGAACTTCGATAACAATGGACGCATGCATGATCTCTCGGAAAAAGTGCCGGTGCACGTGATCATGAACGATAAGATGGCGCTCCTGGGCGCAGCACATTATGGAGCATATAATATGTAAAAATAAGTATACATAAATATTAAAATTTACTTATCTTCATTTCCTGAAATCATCTTTTCAAGACTTCCTGTAAGCCTGGAATTTAACTCTTCTCAAACATTCCCCTTCTTAAGCAATCTCCGCTATCCGGTATAAACCCGGAGAAGTAACCATTTTCCTTCCATCCTAAAAATTAATCAAATGGATCCTTTGTTGGCTACCATCCTTTTATGGCCAGTTAATTTCGCGCCCAACGGTTGGGCGCTTTGCGCCGGACAGTTATTGTCCATTTCTCAGAATGCAGCGCTGTTCTCCCTGATCGGCACGACTTATGGAGGCAACGGCACCGTAAATTTTGCTTTACCTGATTTCCAGGGACGGGTACCTGTTGGAGCAGGCAATGGCGTCGGCCTGAGCCCCTATGTGCTGGGACAAAAAGGCGGCACAGAGAACGTTACCCTGACCATCAACAATATGCCTGCCCATACCCATACGCTGACGATCCTGGCGTCCAATGCCAATGCGACGGCCAGCGCGCCTTCCCCTACCGTCAATACGCTGGCTGCGATCTATGATACGGTAAACGCCAGCCCGATATCCGGTTATAATAATGCAACGCCAAACACCCAGCTAAAGGTCTCCACGAACAACCAGACAGGTATCACGGGCAATGGTATCCCTATTCCTGTATTGCAACCTTACCTGGCGGTAAATTATATCATCGCCCTGCAGGGTGTTTTCCCCACCAGGCCCTAACTAACCGGACCCACATACCACCGCCTGTTCCTTATTTGTGTATGACCAAGAACAGAAAGCTTAAGCTAGGCTGGTTATTCCCCTATTCGGGAATTTTTACAGACCTCAGATCAGATCTTCAACAGGGGCTGGAGCTTGCGCTGGGGGAAGACAAAACCGCCTTCATAGAACATTATCCTCAATTCATCCAGACAGGAGGATTGAAAGATGTGGAGGATGCACTGAAAAAGCTGCTGTTATATGACCAGGTAGATCTCGTGATCGGCGTAACCAGCACCAAAGTAGCATTGAGCATACTTCCCTTGCCGGAAAACAGGCATACGCCTGTTATATTGCTGAACCTGGGAGCAGATATGCCCTGCCTGCAGCTCAGTTCCGACTATCTGTTCTACAATAGCCTGCATCTATGGAAAAGCGAATGGGTAATGGGCAGGTGGGCACAACAAAAATATGGCGGCGAGCCCTCTATCAATATGTCTGTTTATGAAGGGGGCTACCGGCTACATGAGGCTTTTAAATCAGGAACAGCCGTATCGGGCGCTGCAACAGTGAAGTTGAATATTGTCTCCAATTTCTCTTCCGTTCCCGATACGGCCTCCCTGATACAATGTATCATCGATCAACAGCCGCAACACGCGCATGCGCTGCTCTCAGGAAAAGAAGGGGCCCAGTTCCTCCAGCTGTTCAGTATGAGCCCGCAGGTTTCAAAAACAGCGCTGACCGTCAACCCATTTATAGCAGAGGATGGCCTGCTACAGGAGCTTCCCCTTAACCTGGACCTGTATAATGCAACAACCTGGTCTGTGGGTCTGGATAATGATCATAACCGCACATTCGTCGCATCGTACAAAGCCGGCTATAATGAAACACCGACGGCATTCAGCCTGTTGGCATACGAAGCCGGGCTGGCGCTGAACGCCGCCCTGCAGGAAATGCCCGGAAAGATCAGCCGCCAGGAACTGGCCGCCGTTTTGAAACAGACTTCGATTATGGGTCCCCGGGGAAAAATAGCTCTTTCCACCCGCCCCCTGCATAGCAACATGCCCGTCTATATCCGAAAACCGGTCCTTTCCCCTCTAACCGGCCGCCCCATCAATGAGATCCTTGCCAAAGAGCAGGGTATCGAATGGGATGCCCCCTCCCTAAGTACCGAACAATCATTCTTCACCGGATGGCAAAATCCCTATCTATGCGTATAACCAACTATTATCAAAAGCTCTTTTTATTTCCTTTGTTGATGATCGCCACCCTGCCGGCGCTGGGAACGGCACCTCCAATAGGGACCAGCACTTTTAATAATAATTTTTCCGGTAACACCAACCTTATACCCTCGTCTGCTTCACCGGCTACTGTAACCAATGTCGGGAATACAAGCGAGGCCACGGGCATCCTGGCGTCGGGCTGGGACTTTACTGTCGCCTCCTCAGGGACTGTCTCAGGCAGCGTTTCGGGTGCAGGCGCCAATCCGGGAGGTGCTTCCGACTTTTGTATACGTCTGAATGCATTGGGCGGCTCAACATTTCAGTATGCAGGGGGCAAATCCGATGACGGGTCCGCATTCAGCCTCCAATCAGTTTATCTTAAGCTGAATATTACCGCCGGGGCGCCCGCAACTATCCTGGTCACGGGTTATCGTAACGGTGTAGCCGTCCCTGGCGCAATATTGACCGTTTCCAATATCGCCAATCAAACCTGGACAGCATTCACGACCAGCACCGTCAGCGCTTTCTCAAATGTCACCGAGTTTCGATTTACCCAGTCCGGCACCAGCGCGACAATAACATTTGCGGTCATTGACCAGATCACCATTGCAGCATCCCTGCCACTCACATTAGGCAATTTTTCCGGCCAGCGTCAGGGCAGCCATGTTATGCTGGACTGGACAACTTTCTCCGAACAAAATACGCGTGATTTTGAAGTGCAGCGGGCTGCCGATGGAAATGACTATACAACCGTAGGACAGGTCCCCGCGGCAGGCAATAGCGTCTCTCCTGAACAGTATAGTTATACCGATGAGCTTTCCGCAGCCATCACAGGCCCGCTATTATATCGGTTAAAAATGTCCGATCTGGATGGAGTGTATACCTATAGTCCCGTGCTGAAAGTGGATGTTCCCGGTAATGCACCCGTATTTTCAATCTTCCCCAATCCCTATAAAGGCTCAATAAATCTTTCCATTACTTCTCCCACGCCTGATAAAGCGGTGGTCTCGATCCTCGATATGACAGGAAAACGATTACAAACAGTCAATCTGTCTCTTCAACAGGGAAGCACCTTATTTGCACTGCCTTCTATGGCCACGCCGGAGAAGGGCGTCTATTTGCTGATGATCCATACTTCCACGCAAAACCAAACACTTAAGGTGATCAAGGAAGAA
>Ga0206922_1037_pt1 | contig 38515 bp, 30 predicted proteins | sample Alteio_BWOrgHeat_63_FD_152976 | JGI IMG/M metagenome (GOLD analysis project Ga0206922, IMG submission 152976) | Enriched cells from forest soil in Barre Woods Harvard Forest LTER site, Petersham, Massachusetts, United States -... | ecosystem: Environmental > Terrestrial > Soil > Temperate forest >... | reverse complement strand
AACGATAGATGACCTGGCCATTGGCTTCCAGCTCATCCAATGTCTTTTCATCCCCATAATACCGGCCCTCACCATGCGCAATAGGGACCATCAGGGCCTTCCCCTGGTCACCTTCGCCACGGAGATAAATATTCTTGCTGATAAACTGCTGGTTGGCATTCCGCAAAAGCGCGCCGGGCAACAAGTGTGATTCACAAAGGATCTGGAACCCATTACAAACACCGAGTACATTTCCCCCTTTTCCGGCAAAGGCGATAACGCTCTGCATAATAGGACTAAAACGGGCGATGGCCCCGCAACGCAGATAATCCCCATAGGAGAACCCGCCGGGTAACACGATACAATCCTCCGTCGTGAACTGGCTAAGATCCTTGTCCTTATGCCATAACATGATCACTTCCTGGCCAAGGTCAGCCTGCAAAGCATCCTGCATGTCGCGATCGCAATTTGATCCCGGGAAAACGACTACTCCAAATTTCATTGCACTTGATTTTTTACCCGGCAAAGGTACGGATTCAAAGGAAATACCCAATGAAGATGATATAAACAACTATCAGCCAATGCAGTATGAGCGGAACTGTCTTCCGGTTTGGATAATACCAGGCCGCGGCATGAAAACCGGCAAAAGGAACGGCCATTACCACCCAGTTCTCATAAGAATCGGCCCTGTTGATAAGGATAATGACAAGGGCCACCAGCAGCCATAACAACAGCAGACTCCAGCTTTTCCTTATCTGGATAAGCATCTTGCTCAGGTTCTTCTGTACAAAATAACCACCTACGATAAAGGGCAGCACCAGCCAGAAGATACCCAGCGTGGTCCAGATGGAACTGGGGATGGCGGGCAGCGTGAAAACAATATGAGGCACAATGTTCTTCCAGTGCCAATGACCGGAAAGATATAACACCAGGAAAAGAAAATAATAAGGAGAGGTAAAACCCAGCAAACCCACCAGCCATTCGCGGATCCGGAAGGGACGCATCGTAATAAGCCCAAACAACACCAGCAGCAAAAAAGCCATGGCCGGGATATACAACAGGGATACGACACCCGCCCAGACCCCAATGGTAAAGATGGCGGCCCCCGGCCGGTGGGTGTTGTACAGATCGATCATCTTATAATAGATCCAGATCATGATGGAATTGACCAGCAGGGGAGCAGAAAAATGCCCCCAATCCGGCAAAAGAGAAGTAATAAGGATATAAGACATCCCGGGCAGATAATTCGGCTTGGGCAACACCTTGTCATAGCTGCAGATCCGATTAAACAACGTGGCCTGGGAAAAAATGATCAGAAAGGAAAGGATGGCATAAACAATGGGCGTATGACCAAAAATAGCATCCAGCGCCCGGATAATAAGCCGGTACAGATAGTTGTCTTCCGGATGGAGGACGGGAGCCACCGGATGGAGGAACAGGGAGAACTTCAAGACCAGGGCATAAACAAGTAATATCAGGGCATTGCCCGGGTTTTTCTGTTTAAATATACCGATCACCTCGTTAGTTTTTTTAAAAATCCACCTTTGCCAGGCAAAGATAGTTCCTGTAAAGACAGGGGATGACAGACTCCCAGCCACTGACCTGTTTGCCATACCTGGGCATAAAGTCATACCCCTTATCCAGGTTCTTTAACGTAGGATATCGGGTTATCTTGCCTTCCGGAGAAATACTCTGGTCATTTAACAGCATATTCCGGCGTTCGTACTGGTTAAAAAGAAAATGTAATTCCCCACCCGTATTCATCAGCTGATAAGAGATAAGGTTCTCTGTTTCATCGTCAAACTGGCTCTTGGGGATGACATTGCTCCACTGGAGACTCCCATCTTTATCAAAGGACAGCACCATGATATTCTCTGCGTGATAACGCGTGGCATAGGCGCCATAGTTCCTGTTCCACGGATTGGCATAGGGACTGTTATAATAAGGCGAATAATAGCCGGGGCCAAAGGCCGGATTATACATATAGTCCCAACGGTTAAACATATTACCCCGGGACGTATTATAAAGGGATTCACTCACCACCAGGTAACCACCATCCTTTTTGGTGATGATGTTCTTTATAAAATAGTCGTTAAAAGCCATCTTGAGATTCGCGTCGGAACTCTTTGCAATGGCCCGCAGCTCATCATTAAAGATGGTGACCGTCTCCTTGATCCGGCTATCCGTAGCCTTATCCCATACAACGGAGTAAATACCTTCGATGTTCCCTTTTCGCTGCTTATAATAGAACCCCGTGAGAATGAAGCGTTTATTATTGTTATCCGCCTTCATCTTGATCTCGTCCAGGATCCGGTCACCGGACCCGATGTCCCGGACATCAAAACTGTCCGCAATGGCGCTCTTGGTAACAAGGGCCACCTTGGAGATAAAATCATTGCTGCCGCTGCGGAGAAATTTGCCAAAGGCCAGTTCACCATCGTTGTCCAAAAGAAAATCGGTAAAAAGCTCATTTCTTTCTTCCATGGGCAGGTACAACCGGTGTCTGTCCACCAGGGACAGACTGGCGTCAAACAAAAACGTCGTAAAAAGGAAGTTCTTGGGGTTCTTGCTATTGATCTTAAAGATCATGATCCGCTGCTTATTCTCGCTGACAATGGTCGTATAGATCTTATTATTGGCGGCAAATCCTACCTGGGTGGTATCCAGCTCAATAGGTTGCCCTATTTTCTGGGCCATCCCGTCCATCTTCACAGCGGTGCAATGGATGATACTCTTGTGCTCATGCTCATAAATAAGATAGAAATAGTCCGGATAGGCTACAAAATCAATGTTGATGTATTTATCCGGCATAAAACTGAGCGGAACACGCTGTACCAGCTTCATCGTGGCATCATAGACACAAATGGCGCTATTCGAGTTGTTGTTCTTGAAAACGAGAAAGTTACCATTGATCTTCCCGATAATGTCAAAATTGGTACGACGGCTGTCCTCCCTTTCTGGCTCAGAATAGGTGATCTGTTGTGCCTGGACAAGCTGGGAAGCAAGCAGGATCGATAAAAACAGGAAAGGAAAAAAGATTCTTTTCATATCGTTAAATCGGCTTGTAAGATAGCTAAAAGTTTGTTAGATGGATGTTATAGAAACCTAAAATGCACAGAGGATTAAAATTTTATAAAATTTTTACCCCTGCTTTTTTAGTTTATTTCATTATACCTTTGCCCCTTATCGGGGTATCCCGATAAGGTCTGTGGTGTACAGTGTTGCTGGTCACAACCGCTGTCCAGGATCTTCCGCATCTAAAATAAACAGTCTCATTTGTGAGCAAACAGATCAACAAAGTAAGTTTCGCAATGCTTGTCATTGCGTTAGGGATCATTTACGGCGACATTGGAACCTCCCCCCTCTACGTTTTAAACGCGATCATCCATGGCAGAGAAATTGAGGAAAAGCTGATCCTCGGATCGCTATCCTGCATCATCTGGACGCTGACATTGCAAACAACCGTAAAGTATGTATGGCTGACCCTGAAGGCCGACAACAACGGGGAAGGGGGTATTTTCTCCCTGTACGCCCTGGTCCGCCGGCAAAAGAAATGGCTGGTCCTGCCAGCCATGATCGGGGGGGCCGCCCTCCTGGCCGATGGGATGATCACACCCCCCATCTCCGTGACCTCCGCCATCGAAGGCTTACGCCAGATGCCGGCTTTCCGGTACATCGATCAGCAGACCATCGTCTACCTCGTGCTGGGCATCCTCGTGGTCCTTTTCTTCCTGCAGCAGTTTGGTACAGAGTCTATTGGAAAGCTGTTCGGACCCATTATGTTCATCTGGTTCACGATGCTGGCCGTGCTGGGATGTGGCCACCTGGTGGACGATCTGGGCATTTTCAAGGCCCTGAGCCCCCATTACGCCATTGAGCTGCTGACCACCTATCCAAAAGGCTTCTGGATCCTCGGCGCCGTATTCCTTTGTACAACGGGGGCGGAAGCCCTTTATTCTGATCTGGGGCACTGCGGCAAGGACAATATCCGCGTCTCCTGGATCTATGTAAAGGCTTGCCTCATATTAAACTACCTCGGACAGGGAGCCTGGCTCCTGGCCCAATACAAAGGCCGCGTCTTTGACACCAATGTAGGGAACCCCTTTTACAATATCATGCCCCCCTGGTTCCTCGTGCCCGGGATCATTATCGCGACGGCCGCGGCCATCATCGCCAGCCAGGCCCTGATCACAGGGTCCTATACCCTCATCAGCGAAAGCATGCGGCTGAACCTCTGGCCAAAGCTGCGCATCAACTACCCCACAGAAGAACGGGGTCAGTCCTATATCCCCGCCATCAACTTTATGCTCTTTATCGGATGCTGCGGGATCACGCTTTATTTCCGGAGCTCCTCCCATATGGAGGCAGCCTATGGACTGGCCATCACCCTCTGTATGCTGGCCACCTCCATCCTTTTTGCCAACTATCTTATTTCCAGACGGACAAGAAGACCGCTCATCTACCTCTATCTCGCCGTCTACCTCACCATCGAGCTAAGCTTCCTCTTTGCCAACCTGGATAAATTCCCCCACGGAGGTTTTGTTACCCTCATCGTCGGAGGCGGGCTCTTTGCCGTCATGTACGTGTGGTTCAGGGCAAGAAAGATCAAAAACCGCTATGTGGAATTTGTCCGGATGGAACATTATATCCCGCAGATCCAGGAGCTCAGCAACGACAGGAGCATACCTAAATACGCCACCCACCTGGTCTATATGACCAGCGCCAATAACCCCAAGGAAATAGAACATAAGATCATCTATTCCATCCTGAATAAAAAACCCAAACGCGCGGATATCTATTGGTTTGTCCATGTCGACACGCTGGATGACCCCTATACGGCGGAGTATTCAGTAGAACATATCATCCCCAACGACATCATCCGGGTAGAATTCAGACTGGGTTTCCGCATCGAGCCAAAGATCAATCTGATGTTCCGGAAGGTAGTGGAAGACCTTGTGAACAACCGGGAAGTAAACATCACCAGCCGTTATGAATCCCTCGAAAGAAACAATGTAGTAGGTGACTTCCAGTTCATCGTGATGGAAAAATACCTCAGCCAGGATAATGAGCTGCCCTTCTTCGAAAGGGTCTGTATGAAACTCTACTTCTGGTTAAAGGAACTAAGTCTTTCCGAAGAACGCGGCTTCGGACTGGACCCCTCCAACGTGACCATAGAAAAATTCCCGCTTATCATTTCACCTGTACCTAATTTTAATCTAAAAAGGATTGAAATAGAGTAAAACACCCCATGAAAAAAAAGAGCTTCCGCTGGCTAAAGATCTTTGTCCTCTTTTACTGTATAATAGGGATCGCCCTCTATTATGGTCAGAACGGGCTTTTATTTCACCCCCAGGCAGTAAGCCGCCAGCTGCCGTACGATCTCGGAGCGCCCTACAGGGAAGTGAATCTCTCCTATGACAAAGAGACCAATCTGAATATACTCCAGATCAGGGCCGACAGCACAACAGACACGACCCGTGGCGTGGTCCTCTACTTCCACGGCAATAAAAACAACAGCGCTTACTACGCCGCCTCCACGAGAGGCTTCACCCGCAAGGGCTACGAGGTATGGATGCTGGATTACCCGGGATTTGGGAAGAGTACGGGCAAGCTGACGGAAGAGAATCTTTATAAATATGCCCTGGTATTCTATAAGCTGGCACGCAGCCGCTGGAGCCCCAGCCAGATCATCATCTGCGGGAGAAGCCTCGGTACAGGTGTAGCGGCACAGCTGGCTTCCATAAGGGATTGCCGGAGACTGATCCTGGAATCTCCTTACTACAGTCTCACGGCGCTGGCGCAACACTATGCGCCGATCTACCCTGTCAAACAGATGCTGCACTATCATTTTCCCACCAATGAATACCTAAAAGAAGTTACGGCGCCCGTGACCATCTTTCATGGAGACAGAGATGGGCTCATCCCGTATTCAAATAGCGTCAGACTAAAGGCTTTATTAAAACCGGGAGATGAGCTGATCACCATTGAAGGAGCAGGTCATAAAGACCTTACCGATCCTCCGTTTTTTCAGAAAAAGCTGGATTCCGTACTGGAACATTAAACCCCTTCACCGTTCGCGTTCATGATCAACTCGTGATCAGCGCCACCAACCGCTGACGATGCCCGGCAGGGATAAAATAATGGTTGTGAGAAATAGCGGTCACATCCGAATGCACATCCAGCGGATGCAACTTCCCATTCAACAGGTGAAAGGTAGCATAGCCCAGGGGACGGACCAGCTCAAAAAAGGCCGTGCGTTCTTCCTTACTGGCCAGTTCGCATAGCAAAATAGGCTGATGTTTAGTAAGCGTCTCCTTCATAGAAGCAAACACCTGCACCTCCAGCCCTTCCACATCACATTTTATAAAATCAAGCCGGGGCAGCTTATAAAAAAGCGCATCCCCCGACTCGTTCTTTACTTTTACAGATTCTATATACTCCAGGTGACCGCTGTGCTTCATAACCCGTGCATACGCGAATTTCTTGGTATTGTCCACCCTGGGGATCCCCATCTCCACATATTCGCTGTCCCCACCCAGGGCCACCTGCAACAGCTCAATATTGGTGGCTTTTTTACGCCGGATAAGCCGCGCAAGCGTCTCATTAAATTTTGGCATGGGCTCGACAGCAACGACCTTCCCCGTGGGACCGGCCAGCCTGCTTAATTCCAAAGTATAATAACCCAGATGGGCGCCGATATCGGCACACCAGGCCCCTTTTTCGATGATGTTTTTTAGAAAATAAACGTCCTGGTAATTAGATCCCAACCGGCCCGTCGGGTACAGCCGCTGAAAGGCCCCCGCCAGCAACGATAAATATTTTTTTTCACCTAATACGTTCAGCAATACCTTTTTAATACCCATATAATGATAACAAGGTTCAGCGTGCAAGCTACTATATAGGGACCACATTCTGGTTCTTATTCTGCCGGATCTTTTCGGGAACAGCCTTGATGATCTCCGCTTTAAGCGCCTGTACCAGCCGCTGTTTAACAAAATCACGGTGTACGATAAGACTGACCTCCCGCATGGGAGCGGGACGTTTAAAATGCCGGATCAATTGCATTTGTTTATTGGTCAGGTCCATGGCAGCCAGCTCAGGCAGGATCGTGATCCCGTCATTCAGCTCCACCATCCGGCGAAGAGTCTCCAGACTACCCGCCTCATAATCAAAATGGCTGCCCTCCCTGCTGGCCTTTCTCAATTCACAAAGCCGGACTATCTGGCTGCGAAAACAATGCCCCTCTTCCAACAGCCATAATTTAGACGGATCGATATCCTGGGCCAGCATATAGGTCTTCTTATAAGCTGCATTTTTACGAGAAACATACACCAGCAGCTCCTCATAAAAAAGAACATGCTCCCGGATACCATTTTCCTGGAGGGGGGTGACAAGAATACCCACGTCGATCCTGCCCTCCCGCAACCGGGCCACCACCACCTCCGTCGTCATCTCACTTACCACCAGCTTGATCTGGGGGTATTTAGCCGTAAAACCCTGGATAAACAAAGGCAGCAGATAAGGGGCGAGGGTGGGGATGATGCCAATACGAAGCTCCCCGGTAAGCAATCCTTTTTTGGCCTGGACAATCTCCTGGATCGTATCCTTTTCCGCCAGTATCTTCCGCGCCTGCGCTATCAGCTCCCTTCCCGCCTCGGTGGGGATGACAGGCTGTTTGCTCCGGTCAAAGATCTTTATACCCAGTTCCTCCTCCAGCTTCTGCACCTGCATGCTCAACGTCGGCTGCGTCACAAAACAATGAGCCGCCGCCGTCGCAAAATGACGATAGGTGTCCACCGCCACGATATATTCAAGTTGTATAAACGTCATAGACTAAATCTATGCAAATGTAGAATTAATCAGTCAAAACAATCACATCTCTCTGGCCGATGGCTTTCTTTTCCGCCTGATCTTCAACATAACCTCGGTCCCCACCGGCTGCCCCTCCTCATCATAGAGATCTGTAATAGAGCTAAACAAGGGCTCAGGCCCCTGGTTATATTCTTTTATCCTGCGCCCCGTGATCGCGATCCCCTTTGAAGTATTGCTTGCTTTCGCCGCGGATCGTAACGCCGCCGATCTTTCGCGGCCGATGCCATTGTCGATGATCCGCATCACCAGCCATTCATCCCGCAACGCGATATGAATATCCAGCCGTTTTTCCCCCGTCTTCCGGCTAAGTCCATGCCACAAAGCGTTCTCAACAAAAGGTTGTAAGATGAGGGGAGGCATCCACTCCTGCCCCGGGCTGATCAGCGGATCGATAACGATATGATGGACCAGCGCTACATTCAGCCGCAGCCGTTCCAGCTCTATATACAGCTCCAGCGCCTCCAGCTCTTCTCTTAAAGTAATGACATTCCCCTCCGAATGATCGAGGATCTTACGCAGCAACCGGCCAAATTTCCCGATATAAAGGGAGGCCTCCTGCGGCCTTCTGTCCACAACAAGAGCCTGTATCGAGTTCAGCGCATTATAAATAAAATGCGGATTCATCTGGGACCGCAAGGCCCTTAGCTCCAATTCCTGCAGCTGTTCCCGGATCAGCGCCTTGCGGCGGATCTGTCGGATACGCGCCGAAAAGATCAATGCGGTCAGTGTGATGATGGCCAGGATCACCAGCCACCGGAACCATAGACTTTCCCACCAGGGCCGCCCGATATGAAAAAGAAAAGAGGCCGGCTCTCCCCAGCCCGTGTCAGACTTCCGCGCCCTTACTTTAAAATGATAGTTGCCCGGAGCGATCTTTACAAAGGTCACCATACTATTGCTGCTGGGTACGGACCACCCGCTGTCAGCGCCTTCCATGCGCTCACCACCCTCCATGCCGCCGTCACCCCCTTCCATCTGGTACGAATATTCAATACCAGCGTTCCCATTAAAACAAGGTGCTTTAAAGGCAATGGAGAGATTATTCAAATGATAAGGCAGGTCCGCCTGCCGGGGCAACTGCTGGTACCCGAAGAGGGCCGTTGCTTTGTCTTTCCATTGTGTAGGACGAAGATTGATCCGGATATCTTCGATGGCAACAGATGGCGCCGTCCGGTCAAATCGGATACTCCCGGGGTCCCATCTATAAACGCTGTTTAAAAAGCTCATCCAGATGCGGCCCTTGCCGTCGGCCAGCAGCTTCGCCTGGATCCATTGATCATAAGATATACCCATTGCTTCGCTCAGCCGGTGAATAACAGGCGCACCCTCCACCATCAGCCCCGCATCCTCCACCAGCCCTGCATCCGCCGCTCGCCGTCCTGCATCCGCCATTACCCGCCCCATCTCCACCACCACGAGCCCCGAGCTGGTGATGACCCACAATCGATGCAGACTATCCATTACCAGCGCATGGATCGCGTTGTTCGGCAGCCCGTCCCTTGTGGTGATCTTTAATTCCTGCACAGGATGCTGTCCCCTATCCCAGCGGCATCTTATAAGCCCACCATTATAGCCTATCCAGAATCTCCCGCAGGGCGCGGGACAAAAACACAGCCCTGCATTGGAAGCGGGGATCCCTATTTCCTGCGAAACCTCCTTTGTATGCTGCTCACTGTCCACAAGGATAAACGCATTATCCGCAGTATGTACAAGCAACTTTCCGTTGTCAAAATAAAAAATAGCACGCGGCTTGATGATGGGCTGACCCGTTTCCGCATCCCTGAACAAATGCATCCCCTTCTCATTGCCATAAAAAAGGGAGTCCGCGCTCAGGTATATCCGGTTGTTTTTTTGATCAAAAGCAATCCCCCCATACCAGTCATCCTTTGTTCTGGCCAGCCGGGACAGATCTTTCAGTCCATTCTTGTCAAACAGGAGTATTTTTTTTCTTCGGGTCAGGATCCAGATCCTGTCCTGCCCATCCGTACACCAGAAGTCGATGACATCATCGTTTGTCGACCCGGGAGGCAGCAACGGCATGGGCGTCAGCCGCGCCCCGTCAAACTTACCCTCCTTACAGGACAACAGCCCAGCGTGACCGGCCGCGATCAGGTCCTGACCCACTCCTTTTAACAGGTTACGCGTATTATGCAGCAGGGGATAATGCACATCGTCAAATACGGTATAATGCACATCCCTGATCTTAAGCAGTCCGTCAAAACAGGCCACCCAGATATTGCCTTCCCTATCCTCATAGATGGAAGATAAGAGGTTATAGGCGATGGGGATCGTGTCGGTTATAAGCTGGCTGTTGCCTGGTGCTGTTATCAGCAGTCCATCTTCCTGCGTGCCCAACCAGAAACGCCCCCTTGAATCACAAAAAAAGCCTTCCAGATGCTTATGACGAAGGAGCCCCGGGTACAGCGGTGTATTGACACCCTGCTGTAGGGAAAACAGCTCCGCCTCCTTACTCAGCAATAAACGGCCCTTACAAACGACCAGCTGGTCATAATGCTCCATCTTCGGGCTTTCCTCACCGATGGATGTATACACGCCGTTATTGTTCCGGAATACCAGTTTGCTGCCATAATTGATAAAAAGCCCGCTGTCTGTCTCCACCAGCTGCCGGCAAGGGTGATCATCAAATCCCGGATAAAAAGACAGTTTCTTCCACTGACAGGAGTCCATCCTATAAATACCTTTATCCGTCAGCGCCAATAGTCCCTCGCCTTTTATATCCCGGATACAAAAAACATAGGAAATGGACTGATGATCATCCAGGGGATAGACGATACATTTCCCACCCCTGATCTCGACCATCCCCTTCCGCGTCCCGGCCCACAACCTTTTTGCATGGTCCTCATACATAAGATCCACCGACAGACTGGGCAGTCCTTCTCCATAACCATAATTGAAAAAGGCAGCCCCATCCCATCGGCTAAGGCCATTGACCGTACCTATCCATAAAAAGCCCTGGCTGTCCTGGTAAACATTCAGCACATAAGAATCAGGCAATCCTTCGTTGGCCGTATATTTCTGTATATAAAAATGTTGCGCAATGGCTTTATGGCCACCGGCAAAGAGGCAGGACAATGCCAGAAAGATCCGGCAGGATAAAAGGAGCCTTGGTCCCAGGGTCACCCTTTAAAAAGATTAAGAAAACCGGATTTGTTGCGTCTGGCAACTTCTATCTCGCGGCCATTGCTCATCACGACATTGCCGCCCTCCCCTTTTCGATAGGCTTCGATATGCTGCAGATTGATGAGGAATGATTTATGGGTGCGGAAAAAATCCCTCCCGGCCAGCATATCCTCATAAGCCCGCAGGGTATGACTGGAGGTGATCTTTTTACCGTCCGACAAAAAAAGCTCGGTATAGTTCCCCTGCCCCTGGCAATAAACGATCTCTTCCACCCTGATAAACAACAGACCTTCCGGGGTGGGGATCGCTATTTTATCCGAAAATTTCCGGCCTTCGGCCATCTGCTGCCGGAGAACATTTAATTGAAGATCAGTGCGTGATTGCTCTAGCCTAATCTTGTCAATGGCCTTTTGGGTGGCCGCTTCCAGTTCAGCCGGATCGATAGGCTTGATGAGATAGTCAATGGCGCTGTAACGAAAAGCCTTAACGGCATATTCCTGGTAGGCGGTAGTAAAAATGATCTCAAAATTCGTGTGGGGTAGTCTGTCCAGTACGTCGAATCCTGTTTCCCCGTTCATCTGCACATCCAAAAAGATCACAGCGGGCTCACATCGCCGGATACCTTCAACGGCTTCTTCCACCGTACCGGCCTGGCCCAGCACGCTTATATCCGGAAAATAAAGGGGAAGCATTTTTGCAAGGACAAGGCGACTTTGATACTCATCGTCAATGATGAAGACACCGGTAGACTCTTTCATGTGATAAGGGTTATATACAACTGATCTTTCATGTGTACCCCCTAAAAATAGAAAAGTTTCCCTTAGTATTCAAGCTTTCTTACATATTATAGTCCCTTCTGGTAACCCTGTTTTTTTTGCGATACTTTTCGTCCTATCGCCTTGTCCTGCTTTGTTTATCCTCTTGTGTGGCTAAAAAATTCTTGTTGAAAACGCTTACTAAAAATTCCTGCTGAAAATTCTTCCCGAAGATTATTTTTTCACCAGCTGGATATTGGCTTCCAGTCTTACTTCTTCACTCACCAGCGCACCACCGGCTTCTGTCAGTGCATTCCATGTCAGCCCGAAGTCCTTACGGTTGATCCTGCCTTTTAATTCAAACCCGGCTTTGGTATTACCCCAGGGATCCTTGTCCGAACCCATGTATTCAACATCCAGCTTTACGGATTTGGTCACCCCCTTGATCGTAAGATCACCCACCAGGTCAAACGTACCATCGTCGTTCTTGGTGAACTTCGTGGAAGCAAAGCTGAGCTTGGGGAATTTTTCCGTTTCAAAAAAGTCCGGGCCTTTCAGATGACCGTCACGTTGTTCATTATTGGTAGTTACGGAGTCAACATTGGCTTCGAAAGAGATCTGCGCATTATGAAAGTCATCGGCCGCCTGTGCAGCGCCATTGAATTCCTTAAAGCTGCCGGTCACGGTGGTGATCACCATATGTTTCACCTTAAATTGTATCTCAGAGTGGTGAGGGTCGATTACCCAGTTTGTTGTCGTTGCCATAAAATTCGATTTGTTGGTTATTTATTACCACACAAAGATGACACTATCTTGCCCCCTTTTCCAATGATCTAGGACAATAAATCGGATTGACATTTGTCAAGACTTAACAAAAGCCCGGTAAATAAATACAAACCCCGGAAAACCGCCATAATCCTGCCGTTAAATAGATGTTATTATAAATACCCCCGATTAAACGCTCTTTTTGCGGTGGATCATCATCCTTCGTAAAACCAAACACATAAGACCATGTCACAAAAGAGCGCGCATATCCTGCAAAAAGCACCCTTCCTGCTACCCTTTATCCTATCCGCATCCCTGTTCACCGCTTCGGCACAGAACGTAGGCATCAACACAGACGGCTCTTCGCCAAACCCCAACGCCATCCTCGACATCAAAGCTTCCAATAAAGGCATACTCATCCCACGCACCAGTACCACCACCCGGCTGACCATCCCCAACATCCGGGGCCTGCTCATCTATGATACGACAATGGATGCATTCTGGTATAACACCGGGATCGCCTGGCAGCAGATAGGAGGGGGTTATAGCGATGGGGGTTGGAGCAACACCTATTTTGGCTACAACACAGGACCACTGAACAAACAGCAGGATACCGCCAACGCAGCCTTTGGGAGCAGGGCGATGCAGAGTCTTACCGACGGCAGCGAGAACACGGCAATGGGCGCCGATGCTATGCAATCCAATAAAACCGGGTGGTGGAATACAGCCATCGGTACACAATCCCTGTTATGGGACAGCTCCGGCGCCAATAATGTCGCCATCGGTAACAATTCCTTGCTGGAAACCACCAACGGCAACGGCAATACAGCCGTAGGATCGGGAGCGCTGATGACAAACATGCTAGGGAGTAACAATACCGCCATCGGCTATGCGGCGAATGTCAGCGCGAACAATCTCACGAATGCCACGGCCATCGGCTATCTCGCCAGCGTCAACGCCTCCAATAAAGTACGCATAGGCAACAGCGCCGTCACCGTCATAGAAGGACAGGTACCTTTTACCACCCCTTCCGACGGCCGTTATAAATACGCCGTACAGGAAGACGTAAAAGGACTGGATTTTATTTTACAGCTGCGCCCGGTCACCTATCAGTTCGATGTAGAAAGATTTGACAAAGCATCCGGTAACGGACAGGAGATCCCCGGACAGGTGTCCCCCGCCAACTACGCGCTACAAACTGCCTACAAAGCCGCAGCCAGCATCCGCCGCAGCGGATTTATAGCCCAGGAAGTCGAAAAGGCGGCACAAACATCGGGCTATGACTTCAGCGGGATCGTCCGTCCCACAACGGACAGACAGCATTACAGTCTCAGCTATGAGTCCTTTGTCGTGCCCCTGGTAAAAGCCGTACAGGAACAACAACAGCAGATCAACACGCTGGAAAAAAGACTGGCTGATCTGGAAAAGAAACTGGACCAGCTTACACAACCCGCTTCCAAATAAATCGCCTTTACACCTGATCAACCATTCTCCTTACGCACAATCCACTCCGTTGATGAAATCTACTCCTTTAATGAAAGCAATATATCTTAAACAGATACCACTCGTAGCAATGGCGCTCGCGGCATCGTCTTCCAACGTGAAGGCCCAGCGCCTCTATATCGGAACAGGGAGCAACCTCGTAGCAAAAGGACCGGTATCCATCGTCCTACAGGATGCAGGACTCTCAAATGATGGGATTTGCACAACGGACAGCAGCACCTTCCTGTTCTCCGGGAATACAGTGACCAGCCCGTTGCTCAGCGGCAATAATCCGGTCGGCTTCTATAATCTCACCATCAACAAACCGGGCGGAGAGCTGATGGCCAACCAAACCCTCTCCGTCGCTGGCGCATTAGCCATGCAAAACGGCCACCTGCTGTTAAACAATGACGCCAATGTCAATCTGGTGGGTGCGGGACAGATCACCGGTGAAAACGAACAATCCAATATCATAGCCAATAGCGGCTCAGCCGTGATCGTCAAACCCAATCTCGTAGCACCACAAGCCCTCAACCCCGGCAACATCGGCCTGGAGCTGACCAGCAATGCGACACTCGGCCCTACCACCATCTCCCGGCTGGACAACCCCCAGATGACCGCCAGTGGCGCGGTCAGCATCAAACGCTATTTTGTTGTTTTCACCAACAACTATCATGGATGGGACGCCACTATAAAAATGTATTATCTCGATACCCTGCTCAACGGAAATGCCGCAGCCAACCTTACTGTATGGCTGCCATCCGACGCCACCTCCCAATGGATACCATCCGGAAAGGACAGCAACAGCCTGACAGGAAAATGGGTGGCGTTAGGACATATCGACCATTTCGTCCAATTGACCCTGGGCGGCAATGGAGCAACACCCGCGGCCATGAGCATAGACACCGCTGCCAGCGTCCAACCACAGCTTTTCCCCAATCCGGCGCATGACCAGTTCACCCTCTCGGTAACCAGCCCCGGTGAAAAAGACGATCTGATCGGGCTCTATGACCAGGACGGGCACCTGCTACAGGAAAAACCCGTCCACCTTGCTACCGGACCAAATAATATAACCTGGAACATTGGCGCCTATACAACGGGTATTTACACGCTGCAGTCAGCAACCAACAGTTTCAAAAGCATCCGCTTTATCAGAAAATAGTTAGCAACTACCAAAATCCCTGCGCTTACCAAAAACCCGGCCGTTAAACGCCGGGTTTTCTTATTTCATCATATTATAAAAGCTAACTCCCAGAGCCCGATTCCAGCAACTTAAACAGCTCATCCAGCTTCGGTGAAAGAATGATCTCCGTCCTCCTGTTAAGCGCCCGGCCTTCCGACGTGCTGTTGGTCTGAACGGGATCATACTGACTATGACCGGAGGCGATGACACGCATAGGGTCCACCTTATAATCCGTGGTCAATATCCGTACAATGGAATTGGCGCGCGCCGTGCTCAGATCCCAGTTGTCCCGGTATCTTCCGTGAATAGGAACAGAATCCGTATGCCCCTCTATGTCCACGGTAATATCCGTGTTATTATTGAGCACTTCGGCCAGTTTACCCAGCGCCTCCTTGCCTTTCGGGTTCACGACAGCGCTCCCGGAAGGAAACAAAAGATTTTCCGAAAGACTGATATATACCTTACCGTTCTTGATCGACACCGTCAGCTCATTCGAGTTAAAACCCACCAGCGCATCACTCATTTTCTTACGAATGTCCTGGATGGCCTTTTTCTGTTGATCCATCAACGCCTGTAATTGCAGCAAACGTCTCCGTTCATCCGCCAGCTGCTCCTGGGTTTTATTAAGCCGGGATTGTTTGTCAGCGGCGTCCGTTGACAAGGCCCCCGCCTGGTCATTCAGATCACTGACCTTTTTATTCAGGTCCCCGATCTGTTGCTTTAATTGCACAATATTGGCCTGCAGATCAGCCACCTGTGCGGCCAGCTTCGCGCTGTCGCTCCTGGCGGACTCCAATGCGCTTTGAGAGGCCCTGAATTTTTTGTTCGACACACAACTAACTAATAATAAAGAACTTGCGACAATGCTAAGGCCCAGGTGAAGGACTCGTCCCATAGTAGTAGATTAAGATGAATAAATGATGCCGGCCACTATTCGTTGCCGGACAGCAGTATAAGTGCAATCATCGGGCCACCTGGGCTCACATCGCACCACCCGGCTCGCAACGGACTACCTGGCTCACATCACCCCACCCGGCTCAGGAAACTTTCTCGGTGAGGGATACTGTCTGCTGCTCCACTTTCAAGGTATGCTCTACACCTACCTTAAGCGTATAATTTTCTTTTTCGTGGCTGACGGGGAAATGAAAGCTAACGGGGTACTCATATTCGGCAATGACATCCTGTATCGCTTCGTACACGGGCTTGCCAAAGGGTCTTTGTGTATCCTTCATTTCTGTAAATCCGCCGATCAACAACCCTGCCAGGTGATCTAACCTGCCATTGCGTTTAAGCTGGTAAAGAAGACGATCCACGTTATAGATGTATTCGCCGACATCTTCCAGAAAAAGTATCTTTCCTTTTGTTTTTAATTCGGAATCCGTACCCGAAAGATGGGCCAGGAGGGAGAGATTACCGCCCACCAATTCACCCGAAGCCTCCCCGATCCTATTGAGCGGATGCACGGCACAGGTATACTGTGATGGTTTGCCTTCCAACGCGGCGCGGAGCGCCCCTACATAGGGCCCATCGGCGCCGCCCTCATTAAAGGCCGCGGCCATGGGTGCATGCAGTGTCGCTATTTTATAATTGGTATGAATATGCGCGTGTAATACCGTGATGTCGCTAAAACCGATGATCCACTTTGGTTTTTTGCGGAACCTCGAAAAGTCTATTGTATCGATAATATGTGTAAGCCCATATCCGCCGCGACCACAAAGAATCGCCTTCACTTCGGAGTCGTCCAGCATCTGCTGCAGGTCCTGCAATCTTTCTTCGTCCGTACCGGAAAAATAATTGGGCGAAGCGCCACCCAGCGTGGCGCCGGTCTTCACCTTATACCCCCATTTACCAAGGGTATCGATACAGACCGCTGCCTTTTCAAATGGCATAAAGCCCGCGGGACAGACAATGGCGATGGTGTCGCCGATTTGTAGATAGGGGGGGATCTTTATCATGAAATAGTATTGACATCTTCCAAAGCCACTTTATCGGCGGCAACAGTAAGACGATGGGGCATCCCATATCTCAACGCAAAATTACTCTTTTGATGACCGACGGGAAAATCAAAACAGAACGGATAGCCATAGGGTTTCATTCGCTCCTGTACAATATCATAAAGATCCCGTCCAAACTCTTCTCCGGGATCATCCGGTCTTACCTTAAAACCTCCTACCACCAGCCCCTGCAGACCGGCCAGCTTACCGGTACGTTCCAGGTGCCAGAACATCCGGTCGATGCTATAAAGATATTCACCCGTGTCTTCCACAAAAAGTATCTTCCCCGTCGTGTCGATATCGGACCTTGTTCCCGACAGCGTTTCGATGGTCTTTAAATTACCGCCCACCAACAGTCCCTCTCCTGTGCCCATCCGGTTTTTTTCATGCGGGACAACAGGGTATGCCATCTTTTCACCCATCAGCGCCTGACGAATGGAAAGGATGGAAGTCACCTGTATAGGCTCCGCCTTGTTCCAGTCATCCGGGAAGCTGTTACACATTTTGGAGTGGATGGATGCCATATTCAGATTACGATGGATATGACAGAGCAGGACGGTAATATCGCTAAAGCCGATGATCCATTTCGGGTGATTGGCAAGACCGCCGAAGTCCAGCCGGTCGATGATGTGCACGGCGCCATAGCCTCCGCGGGCGCAAAGAATAGCCCCCAGCGACGGATCATCCAGCATCTGCTGCAAATCAGCCGCCCGTTCCGCATCTGTTCCGCCAAATATAAAATCCTTTTTACCCACGGTCTCTCCGATCTTAACTTTAAACCCCCAGCTCTCGATTTGCTGGACAGCAGGCTGGATCTCTTTCAGAGAGATGTCCCCCGCAGGACAGGTGATCCCGATGGTGTCGCCGGCAACCAGCCAGACCGGAAAAACGGGCGCTATCTTATCGCTGGCCGGGCGGGTCCTGTCATCATCCGAAGCCAGCGCTCCCAGGGAAGGCAGGACAGCGCCTGCAGCCAAAATGGAGGAAAGAAAATGTTTTCGGTTCATTATTTATACTTCAGAAGTCGATCGGGTTCTTTCTAAAAAATGCCCGGAACATGGCGGCGTATTCGGCATCGTCCGTGGTAAATTCCCCGGCTCTCTTTTTAATCAGGTCTCCCGCTCTTTTCTTTATTTCAGGATTGATCGCAGGACAATCTTTCGCAAGATTATAAATATCCCTGATCAACCCGAGTTTTTCCCTGCGTCTCTCATTTAATATCTCTCTGTCTAATCCCAGCTTTTCAATGGTTTGCTTCCCACGTGGGTTATCTTCTACAGGAAAAGGTATCTCCTCTTTAAATTCTATAAGTGCTTCAGGTTCATCTTTATCTGGCTTAATAAAAACAGCAGCTTCCTTTTCTATTCCGTCTGCATGAGATAACGCCCTCTCATCTTTATCCAAAAGAGGAAAAAAATTCTTTTTGTGTCGCTGATTACATATCTGACAACTAAGCAGCAGGTTATCCCAGTCATAGGCCAGCCAATAATAACCCGGTCTGTTCAGCTTTTCCGTGTCCTGTATCCAGCCAGCCTTTGGCCTGTAATGTTCCACATCGCCATAACTGATATGGTCAATCTTGGATTCACAAAAACAGCATTTTCCGTCCTGTGCATGCCGAAGCGCTAATTTCACCTCCGGATGGCCATAAATTCCGTTATTGAAGGTAAATTCTCTTTGCCCTGCATCAAAGGCAAGGCAAAGCGCATCCTTTTCATGCTTTCCTTCTATTTCCAGAATAGCAGGCACGGGAATAGTATGCTTCTTTTTTAGCTGAATCATACTGCCCCATTATTTCTTTTGATTTTTACGATATTCTGCTGCCGCCTCCCTTACGATACTCATAGCCTCTATATCTTCATGGTCATAGGCCGTCGGCAGATTATTGGCGAAGTCATTTAATGCTTCGAGGCGGCTTTTTTCTTCATCCGATAAATTTTTTTTAGCGAGTAAGCTCTTTCTTTCTACTAATTTTTCGGCTGCATCATTACCACGGGCGCTCTCTAAACCAAAAAGATCACTGGTTAGGATCTGGTCCAGACGCCAGTTCTGGACGGAGGAATGTTCATTGTCGATAACGACATGGTCCCCTTCCTTTCTAAGAAGTACTATATTGGCGTCTTTAGGAGCCGATTGCACCACTAAGGGACTATGAGCGGTGACGATAAACTGAGTTTGCGGGAATTTATCGGATAAATAATCGAAGATCTTTCTTTGCCATTTCGGATGCAGGTGCAAGTCAATCTCGTCTACCAGGACAATAGCAGGTTCGGCTAAAGGGTTGTCGCTGTCTGGGTAACGTTCAAACATTCTCGCTGCCAGATCCACCATCCAGGCAACCATCGTCTTGTAGCCAAGACTTAATTGATGAATAGCAACCCACCCAAAAGGAGTTTCAAATTCCACGGTGGATTTCAGACTTTTCCTCGTAGGTTCTGTAAAGCGTATAGCCTTTATATCGGGTAACAAGTCGAGCAGGATCTGCTCTACCTGGTCTCTTTTATTGATGGCGAACCCTTTTATATCTGAATCTTTGCTGGCAGCATAATCCAGTTGCAAAAGCCATTCTTCTGCATTTACTAATTTGGCATCCTCAAAAAAAAGTGTTTCAGAATTATTGCTAAGTAATTTTGACAACTTGCTTTCACCCATTTTTCGATTCGCACCATATCCAAAACATTTTAAATCACTTAAGTCTTCACTATGAATTTTTACACCTGCAGGAGCGTTTCCATGAAATATTTGTCCAACAATGATATGTTCAGGATTTCCTTCGAAATATCGGTAAATATTTAACGCAATCATACATTCTCCCACTGAATCATAAACCCAAGGTAACTTCTCCTCATAAGGTATCCCTTTCGGTGAATACTCGGGCCTGCCATCAAGTTTATCCCCTTCCATTTCCGCACTGGCAAATAATTGCAACAAACTCGACTTACCCGTCCCATTATCCCCTAGGATCACCGTCCACTTTTTCCAATTACCCTTACCATCAGAAAGGTCAAGCACCTGCCTTTCCCTAAAGCATCGGTAATTCTCAATTTCCAGATTCAAAAAATAGATTGGTTCGGCCATATTGGTCAAAATAATGTCATAAAGTTACATTTTAATAGCTAAAAATAATAGGAAATCCCTACCCCCACCAAACCGGCCAAATGCCCGCAGCGCGTGGGCCATTAAAGTTTTTTCGTATCATCTTAACATTTGAACTAATATTGCCGTTTTTAAAATCACTACTTTACAGCATGCGCGTTTTATTGGCAATCTTATTGCTATTGCTGGGGCCCGGCAGGGCATTGTGGGCACAGGATCTTACAGGGCAATGGACGGGAACCGCCATAGACAACCTGTCAGGAGCGAAAGAAAAGCTGGTATTGAATATTTCTTCCGCAGACTCGGCCTTTGGCGGCGTACTGCACTGGTATTTTCCAGAAAGACATTATATCCGGCACATCATCATCAGCGGGCGTTATTACGGTAAGGATTCCGTTCTTACCATCCGGGATGACAGTGTGCTCCGCGGTAAAGATGTCACCAGCAGTGCCGAAGGCGACAATACAGGCCACCCGCCCGGGGGATTTTATATCCTCTACTTTAAAAGGATCAATCATCGGGACATTCTCGAAGGACGCTGGCAAAGCCCGCCAAATGAACCCAACACGGGCAGCAGCGATCTGTCCATCCGCCTGGAAAAGAAAGCGCCGCCCTTTGTCCCCATCATCCTTCCCTCGCATAAAAAGAAAGACTCCGCCCAGCAGAAACAATTCGAGACCCTCCAAAGCAGGGAATCCGTCGTAGTGGCGCATATCCCTTCCCGCGGCACCGACTCCGTAAAAATTGCCTTGTATGACAATGGAGAAATAGACGGCGATTCCGTAAGCTTGTATCTAAACGATGAAATGATCCTGCAACACCTGAGACTGACGGAAAAGGCCAAAACCCTGATCATCCCCATCGACAAGAGCCTGCCAGTCAATAAGCTGACCCTTTTTGCGGAAAATCTGGGTAGACTCCCGCCAAATACTGCACTGATGGAGGTCACCATCCATGGAAAAACCTACGATCTCTTCTTGTCCACCGATTACAAACGCAATGCCACCGTGGAATTTAATCTGCAGGAGTAGCCCCGGTCACTTCGCTTTGCAGGAGTGCGCAGAAGGGCGTAAATTTGCAGCCAATCTATAATAATGAATAACCCAAAAAGATATTTGATCACGGCGGCTTTACCATATGCCAACGGGTTAAAACATATTGGTCACCTGGCAGGAGCCTATCTGCCTGCGGATATTTATGTACGCTACCTGCGGGCGCAACACCGTGATGTGGCGTTTATATGCGGCAGCGATGAACATGGAACGGCGATTCCCATCCAGGCCATGAAAGAAGGGACCACACCCCGGGCCATCATCGACAAATACCATGCTATCATCAAGCAGAATTTTGCCGATCTTGGCATCTCATTCGATATCTATCATCGCACCAGCGAACCCCTCCACCATGAGACCGCCCAGGAATTTTTTACGGCGCTAAACAGCCGTGGAGAGCTGGAAGTAAAAGAAACAGAACAGTATTATGACGAAGAAGCCAAAACCTTTCTGGCCGACCGTTATATCATGGGGACCTGCCCCGTCTGCGGCTACCCCCGCGCATATGGCGATCAATGTGAGAATTGTGGAAGTTCCCTCAGCCCTGACATGCTGATCAACCCCCATAGCACGCTCAGCGGAAAACCACCGGTGAAAAAAAGCACCAGCCACTGGTACCTGCCCCTCGACAAACACGAAGCTTTCTTAAGAGAATGGATCCTGAAAGATCATAAAGACGACTGGAGGACCAGCGTCGTAGGCCAGTGTAAGAGCTGGATCGACGGTGGCCTGCAGCCCAGGGCCGTCACCCGGGACCTGGACTGGGGTATAAAAGTACCCTTGCCCGAAGCAAAAGGGAAAGTATTGTATGTATGGTTCGATGCACCCATCGGTTATATCAGCGCCACCAAACAATGGAGCCTCAACACTGGCAAAGACTGGAAACCCTATTGGTATGACAAGGATACAAAGCTGGTGCACTTCATCGGGAAGGACAATATCGTCTTCCATTGCATCATCTTCCCCATCATGTTAAAACTACATGGCAATATCCTGCCCGATAATGTCCCCGCCAACGAATTTATGAACCTCGAAGGCGACAAGATGAGCACCAGCCGTAACTGGAAGCTCGACATGCAGGATTATATCGATGACTTTATCAAAAAGGAAAATGGCGGCACCCAGCTGGCAGACAGTCTTCGCTATTACCTGACCCTTATAGCGCCGGAAACAAAAGACAGCGAATTTACCTGGAAAGGATTCCAGGATGCCAATAACAGCGAACTGGTAGCCAAATTCGGCAACTTTGTCAACCGCGCTTTTGTGCTCATGCATAAGCTGTGCAATGGCAAAGTACCGCCATTACATACCAGCCGGGTAGATGACATAGACAGAGGTATGCTCGAAGCCATCGGCGCCACAAAAGAAAAGGTGGAAAAATACCTGGAAGAATACCGGTTCCGGGAAGCCCAGTTCGAAGTAATGATGCTCTCCGATACGGCCAATAAATACATGCAGAAAAAAGAGCCGTGGATCGTCGCCCGCACCCTGGCCGGGACACCGGAAAACCAGCAATTGATCGACAACTGCCTGCATATTTGCCTGCAGGTAACGGCCAACCTGGCCGTCCTGATCAATCCATTCCTGCCTTTCACCGCAAAAAAAATGCTGCACATGCTGAAAGTGGTGGAAAAAATGCTGGACTGGGAAAATGCAGGTAAGCTAAACCTCCTGAGCGTCGGCTATAGCCTGCGCGCACCGGAGCTGTTATTCCGTAAAATAGAAGACGAAGAAGTGAAAACACAAATAGAAAAATTACAGGCAGCCGCAGCAGCAAGAGTACCGGACAGCGCGCCAACCACCGCGCCAACCACCACACCCGCCGCGTCCACCCCCGCCTCCGCGTCCGCCGCGTCTGCGCCCGCTACGGCAAAAGCCACTATCGTATATGAGGACTTTGCAAAATTAGAGCTAAAAGTAGGCACCATCCTCAGCGCTGAAAAAGTAGAAAAAGCCGACAAATTGCTAAAGCTAAACGTTGACCTTGGTCACGAACAGCGCATCATCGTCTCCGGTATCGCCCAACATTTCGATCCCGCGGGCATCGTAGGCAGACAAGTGGTGGTGGTGACCAATCTCGCCCCCCGCAAAATGAGAGGCATCGAAAGCAATGGCATGATCTTAATGGCGGAAGATAAAAGTGGAAAATTACATTTTGTCAATCCCGAAGATAAAATAGACGAAGGATCAGGGGTCAGCTGATCCAACCCAATCTTTCCTCCCCGTTTCTTCGTATATAGGGTACGACCCGAATGGAGAAACGAATAAAATACGGCACCGCCCTGCTTCTTTTCCTTATCACCGGCCTGGGGCTCTATGGCTATTTTACCCACTTATCCGGACAATCCTCCGATACGATCAGACATGCCGATGTCCATACAACAGCCGCCGCACTCAGTACCATTGCTGATCAAAATGAGACCGTCTTCGACAGTCAATATCTCTATAAAACCCTCTCCGTAAGGGGCATCGTCCGTAAGATCAGGAAAAACAACGACGGCTACATCCTCCACCTCGGGAATACCACCTCCCCCTCCCTGACAATACGCTGTATAATGGACACCATCTACGACAACAACCCCCTTTCCGTAAGCGTAGGAGACAGCTGCGCCATCCGCGGCACCTGCGCCGGCCACCTAAAAGAAGTGGTCCTCCTCTCTGGTATAATAGAAAAATAGCAATTGTAGTATTTGGAAGCCCTTAAATATAAGGGTTATCCCTTACCTCCTTTAAATGCCTGCCTATCAGCATATAAGTCCATCCTTTCCGTCGTTATTACCAGTGAACAACATATTCCATCAGTGCAAAACGCCTTATCTAGGATCACAATTCAAAAAAAAGCAAATTGCCCGGTGTACGGAAGGGCTACATTCATAGCCTGTACACTTGAGTATATAAAAAAATCTAATATCACTCGCACAACCTTATTGTGTTTATGAAACAAAACCTTCAATACAAGCTCCTGCCGTATAATCGTTACAGCAACTTTTACCAGGAAAGAGAAAGTTTTTACAGGAGCTTTATTAACCAGTATTATCTCGAATTTGCACATAACTTATTGTCACAGGAGCATTTCTCTCCTTATCTGACCAATACCATCATAGCGCCACAGAGTATAACCTTCGGAGCCTCTCCAAAAAAAGTGATCTGGAAGACCGGTATGCCCTCTTTCCAGCTAAAGGACATCAACGATATCAAGGATCATAAGATCCTTTTCTATCGCACCAAACTTTTGCGCCAGAAAGTATTATCACAATTCCATTTTATCAACGGCTTCTTCTACTATTCCCAGCTGAGCTTCCTCTCGCATACAGAAAAAACACATTCAATTCTTTTCGATTCGATAAAAAGTAAATACCAGTGCCCGCCATCTTTAGGAAAAGAAGATAAGATTTGTATGACGGACATCTGCGGTAATAAGCTGATCATCGAAACAGGCGTTTACCTGACCGTCAGCTATATCACAGGGGACAACCAACCCAGGAAGCTGATGCAGGAACAGCTGCAACAACGCCAGGAACTTTTCAGCAAAGCCGACGACTACGAGATCGACAGGCTCAGCAAGATCCTGTAATCTTCTCAGGAAGATACTACCATTCTATCGCCTTACATACATAACCGTCGCACCTATTGCCAATTGCAAATTTTGCTAATTGGCAATTTTTTTTTTATTACCTTCGATATAAATAGTTGTTTAACTAACTAATTTCAGATTCTATGAACCGGATTATCAGAAAAGTAGCGGTCTTAGGAAGTGGTGTAATGGGATCGCGGATCGCTTGTCATTTTGCCGGAGCCGGCGTACAAACCCTGCTGCTGGACATAGCCCCTTCGGATACGCCTGACAACCCCGCCGCAAGGAACAAGATCGTAAATGAAGCCCTCGCCGCCGCCGTCAAATCAAATCCTTCCCCCCTCTATACCAAAGACGTCGTAAAGAAAATAAAGACGGGGAATTTCACCGATAATATGAAAGACATCGCCGGCTGCGACTGGATCATAGAAGTAGTGGTAGAACGGCTGGACATAAAACAACAGATCTTTACAGAAGTCGAAAAATACCGCAAACCCGGTACGCTCATCACATCCAATACTTCCGGCATCCCCATCCACCTGATGACAGAAGGACATAGCGATGACTTTAAAAAACACTTTTGCGGTACGCATTTCTTTAATCCCCCCCGCTACCTTCGTTTGCTGGAAATTATTCCCACACCTGCTACCGATCCTGCTGTGACGGATTTCCTCCTGCATTATGGAGATCTTTACCTGGGCAAAACAACCGTGCTTTGTAAGGATACCCCCGCCTTTATCGCCAATCGCATCGGCGTATATGGCATTATGGCCATCTTTAAGGTGGTGGAACAACTGGGCCTGACCGTGGACGATATAGATGCGCTCACCGGGCCGATCGTAGGCCGACCAAAATCCGCCACTTTCCGGACAGCCGATCTTGTAGGCATCGATACCCTCGTAAGAGTCGCCAGGGGAGTCGCCGAAAATTGCCCGCAGGATGAACAACGCGCCGTTTTTACCGTCCCCGAATGGCTGGAAAAACTAGTGGCCAATAAATGGCTGGGAGATAAGACGGGCCAGGGCTTCTTCAAAAAGACAAAGGGCGCCGGCGGGGAAAAGGAGATCCTGACCCTCGATCTGAAAACCCTTACCTATGGCCCCCGCCAAAAGCCAAAATTTCCTTCCGTAGAAGCAGCAAAGGCCGTGGACCATCTAAAAACCCGTCTAAAAATGCTGGTAAAGGGTACAGACAAAGCCGGAGAATTTTACCGCCATTATTATTATAATCTTTTCTCTTACATCAGCCACCGCATTCCCGAGATCTCCGATGAGCTCTACCGCATCGATGACGCCATGATAGGCGGATTTGGCTGGGAGATAGGCGCTTTCGAAAGCTGGGACACCCTGGACGTAGAGGACACGGTAAAAAAAATGAAGGAGGCGGGTTATTCCGTCGCCGACTGGGTAGACAAGATGCTGGCAGCAGGTATACCCTCCTTCTATAAAATTGAACAGGGCAAGCGCTCTTATTACGATATTCCTTCCGGCGCCTATAAATTACTACCAGGCGGGGAAGCCTTTATCGTGATGAAGAACTTCGAAGGACAGACAGCCTGGAAGAACAGCGCATGCCGGCTCTATCATCTCGGGGACTCCGTTCTGGGGCTCGAATGGTATACCAAGATGGGCAGCATCGGAGGCGAAGTGCTGGAAGGTATACAACGCAGCATAGCGCTGGCCGAAGACAGCTACAAAGGGCTTGTCATCGCAGGAGACGGCGCCAATTTCAGCGCAGGCGCCAACGTAGGACTGATCTTTATGCTGGCCATCGAACAGGATTATGATGAGCTGGATATGGCCATCCGCCAATTCCAAAACACAATGATGCGGGTGCGTTATTCCGGAGTACCCGTGGTAGTAGCGCCACATGGTCTTACACTGGGAGGGGCCTGTGAACTAACGCTTCATTCAGACAGGGCCGTGCCGGCAGCCGAAGCCTATATCGGGCTGGTAGAGCTGGGCGTAGGACTGATCCCCGGAGGGGGCGGCACCAAGGAATTTACCCTGCGGGCAGGAGATGAAATGCACGAGGACGAGCCGGAGACCATCACGTTAAAAAACCGTTTCTTTAATATCGCCACCGCCAGGGTCTCCACTTCCGCATACGAAGCCTATGAACTGGGCATTCTGCGCAAGGGCAGGGACATCGTGAGCATCAACCAGGGCCGAAGGGTCGCCGAAGCAAAGTCCTCCGTGATAGAATTATATGACGACGGCTATACCACACCGGTGCCCCGGACAGATGTAAAGGTATTGGGCCGCTCAGCCCTCGGAGCCTTGTACGCAGGGATCCATAGCATGTGGCGCGGCAACTACGCCACCGACCACGACGCACTGGTAGCCAAAAAACTGGCCTACGTCATGTGCGGGGGCGATCTCAGTGAACCGGCTCTTGTAAGCGAACAATACATCCTCGACCTCGAACGCGAAGCCTTCCTCAGTCTTTGCGGTGAGAAAAAAACGTTGGAGAGGATACAAAGTGTGCTGAAAGGAGGCAAGCCACTAAGAAATTGATGTATTTTGCACTCCATGGGAGAGGCTGAACTCAACAAAAAGAACCATAAGCTTGTCATACGAAGCGTCATCTATTGTTACGGAGATGCTGCCGATCAATCACTGGCCATCCAGATTGCCGATGAAATAGCCTATTCTTGGAATGAACCCCGGCAACAGGTCAGGATCCGGAAGGAATGGTACGACGTACAATTCGAAATAGAAGGGGCTTACGCGCCTGATCTTCCTCCGGCCATGGTCTGGCACAACACCAATCCCCGCCATAACTTCTTCCGGATAGAGGAATTTTCCCATCATGATATTTCTTTTGTAGACGGCCTCGGGTCAAATACCGGTTATCTTAAGCTGGGCAATCTGCTCCGCCACTCCACAACAGCCGCACATGAATACGGTCATACCCTGGGACTGGACCATCCCAAACAGCTGGACATCCGTGGCAAGGGACAACCGGGCATCATGTACCCCCGCGGCACTTTATGCGACCCCGCTTTTCAATATGACCCCGCCGCCACCGCAGGAGGACCAGGCGGAACACTAAATCCCTTTACCCGCAAGGTGCTTTGCAGCGATATTGAAAATTTAAAGTTATCCAGTCTGTCCTTTGACCGCCAGTCTTTGTCCATACTAGGGGAGTTTTCTTCCCTGTATCATCAAAAACATCTTTCCGCATAACACTACACGCCATAACACTACACGCTCCCGTTACCGTTCACATATATTCCGGACCAGTAACCACTTTCCCGGGAGCCAGCCCCTTGCAAGCCATCAATAGAATAACTAAGTTTACCGCACCATAACCTGTCAACGTGACCTCCATTCTTTCCATTCAATCAATTACCAAGTATTACGGCCGCATCAGAGCCCTCCACGAAGTGTCTTTTGCCGTGCCCCCCGGTTCCGTCTTTGGCGTACTGGGACCCAATGGCAGCGGTAAGACCACCCTGCTGGGCATCGTCATGGACGTCCTGAAAGCCAGTGGCGGCAGCTACAGCTGGTTCGGAGAACCGGCTTCCGCAGAACAGCGCAAAAAGATAGGCACGCTGCTGGAAACACCCAATTTCTATCACTATCTGTCAGGAGAACGAAACCTGCAGATAGCGGCCGAGATCAAAGGCCAGGACCATAACGATATCCCCCGTGTGCTGGAGATGGTAAAGCTCAGCGAGCGGAAACATTCTAAATTCAGCACCTATTCACTGGGTATGAAACAGCGGCTGGCCATCGCCTCCGCCCTCCTGGGTAACCCTTCCGTGCTGGTATTGGACGAACCCACCAACGGACTGGACCCCGTGGGCATCGCAGAGACGAGGGAACTGATCCGTCAGCTGTCCCGGGAAGGCAAGACCATCATACTGGCCAGCCACCTGCTGGACGAAGTGGAAAAAGTCTGTACGCATGTAGCCATCCTTCAGAAAGGCCAGCTCCTCATGGCCGGCGATGTCAACGAGGTATTAAGGGATGAAGACTTTATCGAATTAGGGACAGCGCCCACCGACAAGGAAAGACTGCGTGGGGTCCTGACAACAATGCCCGGTGTACTCCAGGTAAAGGACTATGAACAACGGCTACAGGTGTTCTTTGAAAAAGAGCCCATCGCCGCAGGCCAGCTAAATAAGCTTTGCTTTGACCAGGGACTCGTCCTTGACCACCTGTAGCTGCGGAAAAAAAGCCTGGAATCAAAATTTATGGAGCTGACAAAAAACTAAATATGTTACAAGCGCTCAAAGTGGAATGGATGAAGATAAAGAACTATCGTACGTTCTGGGTCCTGCTGGCCATCACGGTCGTCAGCATACCCGCCTTCAATTATACCTTCTATAATGTGATGAATAACAGCTTCCCAAAAGGTCCCGGCCGGATGCTGCTCGGCAGCCCCTACGCTTTCCCCGATGTCTGGCAGACCGTCAGCTGGAATGCCACCCTGCTTTTCCTTGTTCCGGCCATCCTCATCATCACGCTCACCACCAACGAATTTGTTTTTAAAACACACCGGCAGAACGTCATCGATGGATGGAGCCGGGGTCAGTTCGTAAGTATAAAGCTGCTACAGGTACTGATACTGACGGTCATATGTACCCTCGTGGTGGTCCTGACCGCCCTGGGCTTTGGTTTTATTGGTAATAAACCCCCGGCAGGTATTTCCGCATGGCAGGACAGTCGTTTTATCTTTTTCTTTTTTGTACAGATGCTGTCCTACTCCGTCATCGCATTTTTATTAAGCATGCTGATCAAACGGGCTGGCCTGGCCATCGGCGCCTTTCTTATTTACATGCTCCTGGAAAATGTTGTAGCGGGCATCGGAAAACACCAGTATCATGTCAAATGGGTGAACTATCTGCCGGAGGAAGTAACGGACCAGTTGATCCCACAACCCTATCTCAAATCCTTTTTGTCAAAACAAGACGTGATCGCAGACTGGGAACACCATATCCCCATCTATCTCACCGTCTCATTGGTATACCTCATCATCTATTGCCTGTTCATCAGCCGCCGTTTTCTCAAAAGCGATCTCTGACCAATTCATCCAACGCGGCCCCGATGGATGGATAAAGAAATTGAAAGCCGCTTTTCCTTACTTTCCTGGCGCTGACCGTAGCGCTTTTCAGCACTTCAATGCTCAGTCCGCCCAGCACCATCTTCAGGATAAAAGAAGGGACATAAACAGGCACAAAATATTTTCCTTTTAGCCTTTTGGCCAGCTCCAGCGTAAGCGTCCTGTTGTCCACAGGCTGGGGAGCCACAGCATTGTACACACCGGACCACTGCTCATCTTCCATCGCCCGCTCAAAAAGACGACAAAGATCTTCGGCATGGATCCAGCTCATCACCTGTTTGCCGCTGCCCAGGATAGCCGCGACGCCAAGACGAACAGGTTTTCTAAACGCTTCAAAGGCGCCCCCCTTTTTGTTTAACACGGGCCCTATACGCAGTATAACCAGTCGTTTACCCAGGGTCGTCACCGGTGTGATCGACTCCTCCCATAACCGGCAGGTCTCTCCCAGAAAATCCCCGTCCACGGGATCCGTTTCTTCAAAAGGATGGGGGTTGGGGAGAGAGGGATCCGCTCCGTACCAGCCGATACCCGAAGCGCTGATGACGGCGCGCACCTTGTTCGGGATCGTTTGTAAAGCGTTTACGATGAGGGCGCTGCTGCGGACGCGGCTCTCCACGATCTCCTTTTTCCGGGCCGCCGTCCATCGCTTATCCGCAACACCGGCGCCCGCCAGGTGTATGATAAGATCCGCTGCCTGCAGCGCTTCCACATCCATGATCCCGCGATAAGGATCCCATACAGCGACATCCGGCCCACTGGCTTTCCGGGAAAGGATCATCACCCGATGCCCCTTATCAGTAAGGAACTGGCTAAGCACGGTTCCTATCATTCCTGACCCGCCGGTGATAAGGATGGTGGACATAATGAGATCTTAATGGTGATTTAATCTTTTATTGCGTAATTTACTTTCATTAAACTACATGCCAATGAAAAAGGTCCTATTCGGATGCCTGCTCAGCCTGCTGGCGCTCTCCGCAGTAAGAGCACAAAATAAGGCGGTTACATTGCCCGCTGCCTATTATGTAGATTCACAACAAATAGACTTTCAGAAGGTTTATGTGAATCCGCAAAACATCAGCAATATCAATGTGCAAAACGGATTGAGCGCCGATAAGAAGACAAACGGCCAGGTCTATATTTCCCTGAAAACACCATACACTTCATTCCTGACACTGGCGGACATCACCCGCAAGCAAGGAGATATTAAAGAAAAGAAGATATTGTACATCATCGATAACAATGTAGTGACAGATACGGCCGGCGTGCGGATCGATCCCTCCTTTGAGCTCGTCGTCCACGCAGTAAATACCGACAGCATCGCGTATCTCGGCGGCGGACAGGAAAAAATGGGGGTCGTCGTCATAGAGACAAAAAAGCCGGATGAACCCGGCAAGCCGGTCATCCATTTAAGAGGCACCGGCCCCGTCGCGCTTAACTAAAGCAAAAGCGGACCACAGGTCCGCTGCCCGAAGGGCCATCATAAGCGGGATTTTTTTTCGGGGGTAAGTTCTCAAATACCCCCAGAAAAAAAATCCCCCCGGAGAACCAGGGGGAATAAAACAACTAAAAACAAACTATCGTGTATCGGCCTGCCCCTGTCTCGGGACAGGCCCCGGGTCAATCAGGTCTTTTCCCATCCAGGAAAGTATTGATCGTACTGATCTCCGTATTATTATTCTCATCCGTCTTCACCTCATAATTGCTGTAGAAATTCTCTACATTGGAGATCGTATTATAAAGCTCTAAATTACGGCGGATGTACGCCGGCACGGTTTCAAACTCGTTATTCGGATCGGCAGCGTTAATATTGAAGGACAAGTTGCGCAACTTGTTGATCCTTTCTGCTGCCCTGCGTTTGAGATCATCCGCATCGTCCTGCGCCGCAGGCTCCTCTACGGGTGAGTTCGGCACCGAAAGTGTGTGAGTTTGGTAGGCCCCAGGCTCATCCGCCGCTGGTTCCGCATCTCGGAATACAAGCTGCATATCGGGCGAAGTTTCTTCTTCCTTAGACGGATCGGGTGCAGTCGTGTTCTGAATGGGCTCCCTCACTGGTGTGTTGTGTTCAGGGTTGGATTGTCTTTCTGCCCTTGGCTCTTCCGCATAGATATTGGATGGCCTTGCAAGATATCCTCCGGACGCTGCAGACGACGGAGAACTTTTTATCGTGCTTTGCACCTTATGCTCTTCTTTTGGAACAGACGCCGGTTCAGGCGAAAGTACCCATTCTATCCTGGGAGCCCGGTCAATTTTTTCCACGGGTTTTTCCACATGGGTCACTTCATCATTGCCAAACAGCGTAAGCGGTATGGCGGACGGAACAGTCAGGTCCACCAGCTTTGGCTGAAGGGCATCCGGTAGAGGAGCAAGTTCTTTTGCTTGCTCCTCTACAGACTTCTCCCCGGCAGTGGTAAGGACAGGCCGTTTATCCGTTTTTTGTTCTTCATTGGGCAGACCCAGGGTCATAAGGATCTTCTCTTCTTTCTTAGGAGCGGGATTGGCTTCAGCCGATTTGACCGTAAAAGGATCTTTATGTTCAAATCCGGTAGCAATAAGGGTGATCCCCAGACTGGAGCCGAGATTATTATCATAGCCAAGCCCCATGATCACGTCGGTATCCTCTCCGGCATGGCTGAGCAGATAATTTTGAATGATCTCGACCTCGTCCATGGTGAACTCATGTTCCCCTTCCGAGGAGTTGATATTGATGAGTATCCATTTGGCGCCCCGTATATCATTGTCATTGAGGAGCGGGGAATTAAGCGCTTCTTCGATGGCCTTCTGAGCACGGCTGTCCCCCTTGGCGGCGGCGCTGCCCAGTATGGCTACACCGCCATTCCGCATAACAGTACAAACGTCGGCAAAGTCAACGTTTATCTGACCGGTGGTGTTGATCACATCCGTGATACATTTAGCGGCCGTCGCCAGTACATTATCGGCCTTGGCAAAGGCCTCTTTCATTTTCAGATTGCCAAACTGGTGACGCAGCTTGTCATTGCTGATGACCAGCAGCGTATCCACGTATTGTTTCATCACCCGGATGCCTTCTTCCGCCTGCAGCTGTCTTTTCTTTCCTTCATAAGAAAAGGGCGTGGTGATGATCCCTACGGTAAGGATACCAAGGTCCTTACATATTTTTGAGATGATGGGGGCGCCGCCGGTGCCGGTACCGCCGCCCATCCCGGCTGTGACAAAAGCCATTTTGGTGTTTACTTCGAGGATCTGTTTGATCTCCTCCAGACTTTCTTCCGTCGCCTGTCTACCGATATCCGGATTCGCACCGGCTCCCAGTCCTTGTGTAAGATGGGGGCCAAGCTGTACTTTATTGGGTACCCGGCTGGTTGCAATAGCCTGGGCATCGGTATTACAAATGATGAAGTTCACACCCTCTATGTTCTGGCTGAACATATGGTTCACTGCGTTGCTGCCACCACCACCCACACCAATGACCTTGATGATGGATGATTTTTCTTTCGGTAGATCAAAATGGATCATAACTATAAGTGTTTACAAAAAATTAGATTGAATAGACCAATCAAAGCGCATGGTCTTCCTCTTCCTTAAAGAGGTCGATAATGCCGTCTTTGAATTTTCCCCAAAAATCCTTCATCCCCTTTCTATTACGGACTTTCTCCTGCTGTAACAATTCCTGGGCCACGATCGGGTCTTCCTGTACTTGATGTGGCTGTATTTTCTTTAGATTCTCCGGAACTTCCACCTTGCGGTAGTCCTTTTCAAATTGTTTGCGGTTATTTTCATAATCGCTGTAACCCTTCAGGATAAGACCGATACAAGTGGAATAAGTAGGCTTGGCCAGCTCTTCGATATGACCGGCCGCCAGATGTTCAGTCGGGTAACCGATGCGTGCATTCAGCCCGGTGACATATTCCGTCAGCTGGATCAGATGCCGCAATTGGGACCCACCCCCTGTCATGACAATACCCCCATTGATCATCTTGTTATCCAGACCCACCTGTTTAAGATGGTAAGTAACAAAGTCCATGATCTCATTCATACGCGCCTGGATGATATTGGCGAGATTCTTTACGCTGATCTCCTTGGCGGGCATACCACGCAGACCGGGGATCGTAATATATGCGTTGGCTTTTGCTTCGTTGGCCAGCGCGGACCCAAACTGCACCTTCATCTGCTCGGCCTGTGTCTTCAGCACACCCAGCCCCGTTTTGATATCGTTGGTGATATTCTCCCCGCCAAAAGGAATGACGGCGGTATGTTTGAGGATCCCTTCATAAAATACGGCCAGGTCCGTAGTACCGCCACCAATATCAACGATGGCCACCCCTGCCTCCAGATCTTCCTGTCCCATAACGGCGGCGGCGGAAGCCAGCGGCTGCAGCACAAGATCCTTGGTGAGCAGGTTGCTCTTTTCCACGGCACGATTGATATTCCGGATGGCATTCTTGTCACCCGTGATGATATGAAAATTCGCACCCACCTTTACACCGCCATACCCGATAGGATTCGGGATGTTCTGAAAATTATCCACGGTGAACTCCTGCGGGATGACGTCGATGATCTGGTCACCGGCGGGGATATAGGTCTTGTACTGATCGGCTATCAGCTGATCGATCTCCAGACGCGTGATCTCATCCTCCGTGTTCTTACGTACGATGTCCCCGCGTGTCTGGAGACTTTTTATATGATGCCCTGCAATGCCCACATATACTTCAGAAATTTCCAGATTAGGGTTAGAGGCGTAACAATTATCAAGCGCCATCTGGATGGCCTTGATCGTCTCGTCTATATTCAACACCTGCCCGTGCTTTACCCCATTGGAGTTGGCACGGCCGAATCCAAGTATCTCCAGCTTGCCGTAATCGTTCTTACGACCAGCTATGGCAGCAATCTTTGTCGTCCCAATGTCGAGCCCGACGATAATGGGTTGTTCCTGATTCATAGTTTAGTTTTATTTTTTTTAGTTGTTTTTTTTAATGATGATTTATTTGTCTTCCCGGCGTTACCCCTTGTCCTCCCGGCTGTCCCTGTCTTCCCGGTAGTCCCCGTCCTCCCGGCGTTGCCCCTTGTCTCGCAGGCATTACGGCCCGGGGTCTGACAGCGCCCGCACTGTCGCCACCCGTCGGCACCAGATCATAATTTGTCAGCGTCTGTTCCGTCATCGTATTCCGCTCCAGCGGACGCACCGACCCCAAACGTGCCGTATCAGGCTGCAGCTGCCGCGCATTCCGGATCAATTCCTGGATATTCCGCATACCCTGCAGGGAATCGACACGCGTACTCCCACTTCCTTTTCGGGTACCGATGACCTGCCCTGTATAAGCAACATCGATCCGCGAATATTTGTCAAACCCGGTATGGCTCAATACCTCTTTATAAAAGACAAAAAGCCGGTGAAATTTCTGTTCATAATCACTGCCATCCCCAAACCCTATCACATGATCACCGACCGTAGGCACCAGCTCAAAACGCCTGTCCCCTGTAATATCCAGCTGAGCTATCTGCGCCATCCAGAACGAATCGTTCTGAATAAACCGGCTCAGCTGCCGGATCTGCACCGTCAGCAAACTGTCGGCCCCATGCTGCTGAACCCGCGAGGCAGGATAGCCGGTGAATACAGGCAGTCTCGCCGGCAGTTTATCCGACAAGGGCAGCTGCGCGCCGCTGCTGTCGATGTAGAAACTGTTACCGTCACGGGTAAAGATCCTCGAAGCCGGCTCTCTTTCGACGACGTTCACCCGTAAAACTCCATTGTTATCAAAGAACAGCTGGGCGTCTTTTACCCATACATTTTTTTCAAGGACGGACTCCATACGACGCAGATCAAACGACGTGGTGGCCCTGCCCTGCCACTTGCCTCCGCCTGCCGTCGCCAGCAGATCCGTGACGGCTTTCTTGTCGATAAAGAAAATTCCGGAGGGGCCCGATATATGGATATCAACCCCTTTACAGACCTTGCTATTCCTGTATCCGATGGCTGCGATCAGCAATACCAGCACGCCGGCGCCCACAGTGCACCACAACGTAACAGAGAATACTCTCCTGATATTTACTTTCGTTGCCATTTTTTCCAATACTTTGAGACCCGCCCGACGACCTGTCGGACCGTCAGACGGGTACAAAAGTGTCCGGGTAGATAAACCCCGTGCACGATCAGTTTATGTTTAGAGCGGTTCGAATCCGCTCGGAACCTCAATCCTTTTCCAGTATCTCCCCAATCGGCCTCACCAACGCATCAATATCCCCCGCCCCTGCCGTGATCAACAACTCCACTTCCCCCTTCGACGCCCGCTCCCTCATCATCTCCAAAAGCCCTGTCTTATCCGTCAATATCGCCTTACCCTTCGTCATCCTGTCCGCTATCAGCTGGCTGCTGACCCCTTTGATCGGCAGCTCCCTCGCCGGATAGATCGGCAGCAACAATACTTCGTCCGCCAGATCCAGGCTCTCCGCAAAACCCGCTGCAAAGTCACGCGTCCTCGTAAACAGATGCGGCTGAAAGATGACCGTACATTTCAACCCACCAAATAAATCCTTCGCCCCACTGATCAATGCCCTCAACTCTTCCGGATGATGCGCATAGTCATCGATAAACACCAGCCCCGGTCTCTTTATGATATACTCAAATCTTCTCTTCACCCCTCTGAACACCGCCACCGCCCGCCTGATCTTAGCATCCTCAATCCCCAGCTGATGCGCCACCGCAATCGCCGCCGTGACATTCTCCACATTATGCAACCCGCCCATATTCAACACCACCTCCTCCAACGCCCAGTCTTTTCCCTGCACCCGGAACGTATAGCTGCCATTGTCGATACCAATACCGGTGGCAAAAACATCCGCGGCCTCCTGCTGCAGACCATACGTCAGCTGCCGGGAGCCTTGCAGCTCCTGTCCTCTCCTGAGTCCCCATTTACTCAGCAGCAGCCCTCCTGGTTTCAACTTACCGGAGAAATCGATAAAAGCATCCTCCACCGCCTCCGCCGTACCATAGATATCCAGGTGATCAGCATCCATGGCCGTAATGACCGCAATGTCCGGGGTCAGCTTCAAAAAACTGCGATCATATTCATCCGCTTCTACCACACAAACATTTCTTTTATCACTCCAGAAATTGCTATTGTAGTTGACCGCGATCCCCCCGAGAAAAGCATTACAGCCATACCCGCTGTCTCTGAGAATATGCGCGATCATCGTCGTGATCGTCGTCTTCCCATGCGTCCCTGCCACACAGATATTAAAAGAACTATTGGTGATCGCACCCAGCACATCACTCCGCTTCAAAATAGTATACTGATGTTGCTGATAATACAACAACTCTTTATGATCCTTTGGAACCGCCGGGGTATACACCACCAGTTCCGCATCCTTTGGCGCCTGCCCCGGGTCATCTTCATAATGTACAGGGATCCCCTCCGTCTCCAGCTGCCGGGTGAGCGGGGTAGGCGTCTTGTCATATCCGCTCACAGCCTTTCCGTGAAACTGGAAATATCTCGCCAACGCACTCATCCCAATGCCTCCTATCCCTATGAAATAAACCTTCTTTATAGCTTTCAGATCCATCATTTATATAACCTTCAATATTTCCCCGGCGATGACCGCATCCGCATTTGTCACCGCCAGCTTACTGATATTGTTCACCAACTCCTGTTGCCTTTGCTGATCCTTCAACAACGAAATAGCCGTTCCCACCAGTTTTTCTCCCGCTTCGCTGTCCTTCACCAACAGACCGGCCTGCTTATTCACAAGGGTCATCGCATTAAAGGTCTGGTGGTCCTCCGCCGCAAACGGGAAGGGTACAAAAACCACCGCCTTTTTCGCCACGCACAACTCCGCGATAGACATAGCGCCCGATCTTGAGATCACCACATCACCCGCCGCAAACGCATATTCCATTTGGGTGATAAAGTCCCCCGTCCAGACATTCGCCTTTCCAGCACAAAGCGCCGCCGCCTTTTCCGCAAAGGGCTTCCCCGTCTGCCATATCAGCTGTATCCCGTTGTCTCCAAACTTATCCAGCCCCCCAGCGATCGCCTCATTGATCCCTTTGGCGCCCAGACTGCCCCCCGTGGAAAGCACCGTAGGCTTCGCAGGGTCCAGCCCGAAAAACCGGATAGCCTCATCCCTGCTAACCCTGCTGCCCGTGATCTTGCTGCGAACAGGATTACCCGTGATCTTTATCTTCTCAGCAGGGAAGAATTTTTCCATCCCTTCGCTCGCGACAAAAATGCCCGTAGCCTTTTTGCCCAGCCACTGATTCGCCTTTCCCGCAAAGGAGTTGGACTCATGAAGAAAAGTGGGAATACCCTTTCCCTGCGCAGCACGCAGGACCGGGAAACTGGAATAACCACCTACCCCCACCACCGCATCCGGCATGAAGGAGCCCAAAATCCGACGCACCTGGAAAAAGCTTTTCACCAGCTTCAGCGGCAGACCGATGTTCTTTATCAAAGAGCTCCTGTTAAGACCCGCAATATCAATCCCCTCTATCTTATAGCCCGCCTGCGGCACTTTTTCCATTTCCATTTTTCCTTTCGCCCCAACAAACAGTAATTCTACACCCGGCGACTGCCGTTTTA
>Ga0206922_1034_pt1 | contig 39829 bp, 20 predicted proteins | sample Alteio_BWOrgHeat_63_FD_152976 | JGI IMG/M metagenome (GOLD analysis project Ga0206922, IMG submission 152976) | Enriched cells from forest soil in Barre Woods Harvard Forest LTER site, Petersham, Massachusetts, United States -... | ecosystem: Environmental > Terrestrial > Soil > Temperate forest >... | reverse complement strand
CAGCACAAAAACACCCATTTTCATGCCCAATTTAGCCATGGCATTGCCAATCCTGGTTTGCTCATCTACAGGCCTGTCCATAAAGCCATTATCCTCCATGGCACGAAAACCCATATCGTGTGCAAACTTCAGCTGGTCAACAAAATCTTTGCCTGCACTGTTGGCAAACATACCGTCGTGAACACCATAGTTTAAATGAAAGGGTTCATTCGTTTGAATACGTTTTGTGGCTTTTGCCGCGGAGGCAGCAAATATGCCGGCACCGGCTAAAGCAGTTTGCCTCATGAAATTTCTGCGTTGCATTGTTACAATGTTAGATTTAAAAGGAAAAGTTACTGCACTTATAACAAAAACAGGATATTAAAATATGACTATCCTCAAATATAAACCTAAACACTTGTGACAAATTTTGTGTCCTTTGTGATCATCCTTTGAGCATCTTAGTGGTAAAAAGAAATCAAAACCACTAAGGGCACGAAGGAAAATACAACACAAAGGTCACCAAGGATTATCTTGGCTGCTATATGGGGATAGGCATATATTAAAAAATGGAGTCTATTGTTGTAGCGGGTTATTTAATTACGGGTGGGCTATAACACAATATTTTTTTGCGATATACTCTTCTTTCACTTTCTTCCAATCTAATGATTGGTTGGTAATATTGCTATTTATAATTTCCCGTATCCTTTCAATAGGGTGCTTCTTTTCTTCTTTTTCAATCATTGATTCTAAAAATTCCTCCACCATCTTACTAACGCTTGTGCCCTTTTTCCGCGCAGTAATCTTAGCCTTTTCAACAGTTTTTGAATTAATATTTAAAGTAAGTTTTGAGGCCATATCTCAATTTTTAAACTATAGCATATAATCAATAAGTACAAGTTACTTGTAAATATCTATAAAATAAAAACCCGCTTTTAAAGCCAATGTCGTTTAGTTAAGAGAACTTATTTATAGAATACTAGGTTTTTTATTGAACCCCGTTGGGGTTCTATGTCATTTTAAATTCTTATCTCCCGAATTTCATTCGGGGCTATTCAAATTCAACCCTTTCAGGGTTGGAAGAGATGTCAAAATGTTCAATCCAGGATGACTTCTACCCCAACGGGGTTGAATCTACATGCCGGCAGACAGTTTGAATAGTAGCCCCGGATTTTATCCGGGGGTTGCAAGTAAAATCGCTTCATGAACCCTGTGAGAGGTTCAATAATCAGAAAATTATTCAGCAAATTACGACCCCTTTCCTTAACTAAAAAACCCCGCTTTTCAAGCGGGGTTAATTATATTTTTACGCTAATATTCTTTCTTCAAACTTGCCCGTACTCTTATTTTTCAATATCAGCTTTTTGGTGCCGTAGTGTGTCATTTCTTCTTTCACCAGGTAATAGTCGGCATCGTAGTCTGTATAGTTGCTTGGCTTGCTTAAACCTTCCTGCCCGCGCCATATATCAAGCTTTACAGGCTCCCACAATTTACTTTTTGCAGATTTGTAAGCGGCATCAAGTATGGCATTCACTACATAACCGTCATAAAAGGTTTCTTTTGGGGCAGCCCCTTTCTCCATACTGTTAAACATATCCATGAACATGTGGTTATAACCAAGCTCATTCAACTCATCCCCCACCGGGAACAACCATCCTGTATTGCTTTCCGCCTTTTCCGATACGTAATCCGCGCCTTTGCCCGTAGTAAACATTTCAAAGCCGGTACGTAAAAAGCTGTTTATCCATATAGTACCTTCAGTACCCATTACTTCGTCACGCAGGTCAAGGCCGCCGCGAAACGTCCAGCTTACCTCAAATTGCGCTATTGAGCCATTTTCGTATTTTATTAAGGCTATTCCATGGTCTTCTGCTTCAATGGGTTTAACCTGTGTATCAGCCCAACACATCACCTCAACCGGCTTAATATCTTTGCCAATATAGCTTCTTGTTATTTCCACACAATGGCAACCAAGGTCAAGAATACAACCACCACCGGCTTGCTCAATATCCCAAAACCAGTCGCTGTGCGGGCCAGGATGCGTTTCCCTCGATTTTGCCCATAATACCCTGCCCAATGCGCCATTTTTTACGCTCTCGTGGGCTTTTAAAAATTTGGGGGTATAAACAAGGTCTTCAAGATACCCGTTAAAAATACCCGCCTGCTCCACTGCCAGCAGCATACGTTTTGCTTCTTCGGCATTACGGCCTAAAGGCTTTGTTGTTATAACGGCCTTTTTGTGTTTGCAGCAAAGCAAAACAGCTTCTTCATGTTTATTATTAGGCAGCGCTATACAAACTATCTCAACCTCAGGATGCGCAATAGCATCTTCCATATTAGTTGACCAATGATCACACTTATAATCTTCTGCAAACTTTTTTGCACTTTCTTCGCGACGCGAATAAATGCTTACAATTTTGTCCCTGCTTCTATAGCCCTGAAGCGATTCTGCATAAAAACGCCCGATAAATCCCGAGCCAAGCATTGCAATTTTCATAATGTTTACCCCCAACCCCTAAAGGGGAGTTTTGATTAAAAAATTAGTGATCAGAAATATTTTTTTGCCAGCTTTTTTGCTTGTGGCATCCAGGTTGTGTCACTCCCTTCAGCGTCCTATTCTCTTTTCAACATTGAAAAGATATTTATGCTGTTGCCACTGCAATTTGCTTTTTCTCCCTAAAAAATAAAATAAAATATACCAGCACGAACGCTGCAATTATTGCAGGCGCATACCAAATATTTGTCCAGTTGTGCGTTACTACTTTTGTTTGCTCATTAATTATTGCATATTTGTCAACTATAACGCCTGAAAACCATGTGCCAATAAACATACCCACCCCATACGTTGCAAAAGTAAATAACCCCTGTGCGGCATTTTTAATTTTTTCACCTGCTTTTTTCTCTGTGTACATATACCCTGTAACAAAAAAGAAATCGTAACAAACACCATGCAATATTATACCCGCATACAGCATCCACTCATTAACTCCAATATTTGCATAGGCGAAAAGAACATACCGCAATATCCAGGCTACCATGCCCAGGAGCACCATTTTTTTTACGCCTATCCTGTAAAACAAAAAAGGTATAGCAAGAATGAAAACCCCTTCTGACACCTGGCCGAGTATCATTTTGGCGGCAGGTTTTTCCATGCCGGCTTCCGTGAGAAAAGGGTTTGCAAAACCATAATAAAAAGAAAGCGGGATGCACACTAAAATAGCCGCAATAAAAAAGATGAGGTATGGCTTATTTTTAAATAAAACAAAGGCTTCTGTGCCCAGCGCTTTGCCGGCTGATACATCAGCAGACCTTGCTTTTGGTGGCGTATTGGGCAATGCAAACGAAAATAGCCCCAATAAAACTGATACAGTGCCGGCAATATAAAAGATGCCTGTTGTGGCTTCTACTTTAAGAAACCCGATGAGTAACCCGGCGCCTATCCAGCCAAGAGTCCCAAAAACGCGTACCCAGGGAAATTGCTTGCCGGGATCTGACATTTGAGAAAAGGCCACGCTGTTGCTTAATGCAATGGTGGGCATGTATAAAAGCGAATACAGCAAAACCACCCAATAAAATATGGTATTATCGGTTACCATTGTAAGTGAAAACAATATGGCGGCGCCAACCAGGTGAAAGACACCCATTATTTTTTGTGCTGCAAAAAAACGGTCTGCTATCATACCCACAATAAAAGGGGATACCATGGTTGCCACGGCAAGAGCGCCAAAGGCCAGGCCTATTTCCTTGCCGCTGGAATGAAGGTTGGCCGTCATGTAGGTACCCATGGTCACGTACCATGCGCCCCATATAAAATACTCTAAAAACATCATTACCGATAGCTTAGCTTGTATGGTTCCTTTCATTTTTATTGTTTTTTATATATGCCTGGTTCGTTAATGCTGACATTAAAAAAATTCCCAAAATCAGCCAATCACAGTAGCTGAATGCATTACTTAAACGTAATGTAATACCACAGACATTAGTTTAACTTTCGCTTTATCGCCTCATCCCCTAACCCCTTCTCCTCGCGGAGAAGGGCCCGACGAGATTATGGAGAAGAGCACATGTTGTTTTAAAATCTAATTTGTATCTGTATATACCACAATCAACCGTTAATTAGCAAAAGAGGTGCTGAAAGTACAAACAAATTGGATAAAGAAAAAATTCATAGCCACTACATTTTTAGCTATGCGCCTGTTAACTGATAATTGCCGGCTGTAAGAGTTAACTGCAGTAAGGATGCATTAGTATTAAAATATCGATATAAAAAGAATTCGACCCCTTTCAGGGTCGTACAAAATCGTTGCGTTTCATTTCTACAAACGTTTGAACCCTACGGGTTCATTCCGGCGGAGGCTATTGCGGCATTTACTTTTGAAGGAAAAGCATTTCTTTGCCCTCCACTCTTTAAAATTTAGAACTGCAGTGTAAATGCAGTGCCTTCTCCTACCAAAGATTGTACGGTTATATTGCCTTTGTGCAACATCATAATTTGTTTGCAAAGGCTTAAGCCAATACCGCTTCCGCTTTTTTTAGTACTGAAAAAGGGGATGAAAATTTTATCAAGTAGTTCCTCAGGCATACCGGGCCCGTTATCGGTTACCCGTATATATGGTTTTTTACCAAAAATAAACGAAGAGGAAAGCATGATATGGGGGTCTTCAATTTCTTTTACTGCTTCAATGGCATTTACCACAAGGTTTATTAATACCTGCTCAAGCAGGTTAATATCAGCTTCTATCATCAGGTCGGGGTCTTTAAGAATTACCTCCATTTCAATATTCTTCTGCTCAAGTGTGGGCTCCATTAACTGGTGCAGGCTTTCAAACACATCGCGTACGTACACTTTCTTAAGGTTAAGCGTAGTGATCTTATTAAGGTTACGGTATGTTTCCGCGAATTTTAATAACCCCTCGCTCCTGCGTTTAATAGTTTCTATACCCAGAGCAAGGTCATCAAGCGAAGTACTCTTATCCGGGTTTTTTGCTGATTCGTGCAGCCTGTTCTTCAATGTATCTGCCAGCGATGAAATGGGCGCGATAGAATTCATGATTTCATGCGTCATCACACTCAATAGCTTTTGCCAGGCTTTTGATTCTGTTTCATCAAGGGCCTCATTCACATTTTGAAAAGCAATAAGCTTATACACTTTCCCTTCCGTTTGAAAAGCAGTTGCCGATAATAAAATTTTTAAAGTATTTCTTTCTAAGTGTGCAGTGCTTATTATGTTCTCCCCCGGCTTAAGGTCCACGATCTGTGAGCAAAGTATATGGTCTCTCTTGTCCAGCGACTGAATGGTTTTGAGATAAGGCACCTGTAACAGCCGCTTTAAAGATTCGTTCATCCACACAACTTCGCCGCTTTCATGTTCATAAGAAAGAATACCGGTATCTACCAGCTCAAGTATTTTTTGCAGGTATTGGTACTGGGTTTCTTTTTCTTTGCTTATCACTTTAAAGGTTGTGTTTATTTCGTTAAACCCTTTGCGCAGTGTTTGCAATTCCTGTGGCGCATGCCTTACATCAAAGTGGCGCGAAAAATCCCTGTAGTGAATACTCTCTACAAATTGCTCCACCTCCATCTGCGCTTTTTTATGAAACTTAAAAAAATCAAGCACCTGGTAAATAATAATTGGAACAGCGATTATTTCAAACTGGTACAATTGATTTACCAGTAAAAAGGCAGCGCCTGTTATTGTAACAAACATTAATACCACTCTTATAATTATGTTCCAGTCGTTTCTTTTAAACATGTTATTTATCCCTGCTCCTCCTTTTACCGGGAGGGGTTTTTTATTTGTATTATAATATTTTTCAACTGCAACCATACCACAAAGCCCCAAACTTTACCCTTGAATTAAAATGATTTACTTCTATATTTCATACTTGCTTAACCGCCTGTACAAAGCAGTTCTTGTTAATCCAAGTTCCTTTGCAGCTTTGGTAATGTTGCCATTATATTTTTCAATAACATGTAAAATAGTATTTTTTTCAATAGTGCTTAATTTCATGTCGTCATCTTCGGCAACATTAACAGGAACAGTTTCTATTGGCGAGAAAATAAGATCTTTTGCCTGCAACAGGTCGCCATCACTCATAATTATCGCACGTTCAATGGTATATTGCAATTCCCTCACATTACCGGGATAATGATACTGCAATAATTTTTCCAGCGCAGCATCGTCAAACCGGATGGAGGGCTTTAAATATTTTTCCGCGTAAATAATGGCAAAATGCTTTGCCAGCAGTATAATATCATCCCCCCTTCTGCGCAAAGGCGGTACTGTTATTTCAACAGTATTTATGCGGTAAACCAGGTCTTTTCTAAAACGATTTTCATTGGCAAGTTCAGTAAGGGGCAGGTTAGTTGCGCATATTAAACGTATATTAATAGGTACCGAAATGTTAGTGCCCAGCCTGGTTACCTGCCTGTTTTGCAATACGGATAATAATTTTGCCTGCTGTGTAAGGCTTATATTACCAATCTCATCTAAAAACAAGGTACCTTCGTTTGCTGATTCAAAACGGCCCAGGCGGTCTTCTTTGGCATCAGTAAAAGCTCCTTTTTTATGCCCGAACAATTCGCTTTCAAAAAGCGTTTCCGTTAATGCTCCTACATCCACTTTTACAAAAGGCTTATTAGCCCTTAATGATTTTTGGTGTATAGCTTTAGCTATCAGGTCTTTCCCTGTACCATTTTCACCAAGTATTAAAATATTGGCATCGGTGGGGGCAATTTTTTGTGTTTTGTAAAAAATGTCCTGCATGGGTTCGCTTTCCCCAATTAACTCTTTGCCAATAATGCTGTCATTGGCAAAAGAATCTTCCAATTTCCCCTTTCCGCTTTTTTTGCGCAATGCATCCTCAATGGTTACCATCAATTTTTCGTTGTGCCAGGGCTTTACCACAAAATCGGCTGCCCCTTCTTTTAATGAACGTACTGCAAGGTCAATATCGCCATAGGCAGTTATCATTATTACAGTAATATCAGGCTTTATTTCTTTTATTCGTTTAAGCCAGTAAATACCTTCGTTACCGGTATTGATGGATGATTTAAAATTCATGTCAAGCAATACGAGGTCAAACTGTTTAGTTAACAGGGATGGAATATTATCAGGGTTTTTTTCTGTAACAATTTCCTTTACTTCTGTTTTTAGTAACAGGCGCACCGCGGTTAGTACGTCTGTATCGTCGTCAATGGCAAGTATGCAATATTTCTTTAAGTTCATAGTTGTGTGTTATTATATCTTTTAGCTGCCTATAAAATTTTAGTTATTCATATTTGAGTGAATTAACAGGATTTGCATTAGCCACCTTAAAGCATTGCGCTGTTATTAATACAAACGCCGTAATAAAAATAAATATGCATACAAACAGGTAAGGTATAAAATCCTGCTGTATGCGGTATGCATAATTTTCCAGCCATTTATTGGTTATACTGTAAGCAAGCGGCCATGCAATAATATTTGCCAACAATATTAACAGCGCATACTCTTTCAAAAAAATAGTTATAATATTTCTAACATCCGCACCCAAAACTTTGCGCATAGCAATTTCTTTGGTCCGTTTTGCAAGCGTAAACGCCACCACACCAAATATGCCCATAAAAACTATAATAAGATTAAGCGTTGTTGCAATTCCTGCTGCCTTTTGCAATTGTAATTCAGACAGGTACAATGACTGGAATTTTTCATCCATAAAGGAATATTCAAACCCAGTACCAGGGAATAATGTTTTGCATTTATCCTGTAATGCATTTATAACACCGCCGGCATTGGCTGCACTAAGCTTGATTGAAAAATACCGGTATGCCCTTGAAAAAGTTTCGTTTATATCGTACATCACAACCGGCTGTACGCTTTTTTGAAGTGATTCGAAATGAAAGTCTTTTACCACGCCAACAACCGTTAACAGCGGGCCAGTTAAACCGCCTATCCTCACCGTTTTTCCAATGACGGGGTATTCCCATCCCATCGCTTTTACAGCAGTTTCGTTCAATACAATATTGCCTGGTATGTATGCACCGCCGTTGTAATGCAGAAAAACGCCTTCTTTGCTCTTAATGCCATATACAGCCGCAAACGATTCATCGGCGCTAATGCCGATCATGCTGATAAAATTATTGTTGTTTTGCGGATATATATTAAGGTTAGCACCTGAATTACCATCGGGTATATCATAAGATAACGACACATTTTTTACACCAGGGACAGACAACAGTTCGCTTTTTGTCATTTTCATTTTTTCAACGCCGGCAGAGTCCCACTGGCGGGGAAGAGAGGAAATGATCATTACCTGGTCTTTATTATACCCAATATCTTTATGGAAAAAATAAGACACCTGTTTCGAAACATTTAAAGCGCTTATAAAAACTACGATTGCCAGTGTGAATTGAACTACCAATAAAAGTTTACGTAAAAACAGGCCGCCTTTTGGGGAATTGATCTTCCCTTTAACGGCAGTTATAACGTTAGATGAGCTCAATACAAATGCAGGATAAATGCCTGATATAAACCCAACAATGATCACCAATAATAAAAGGAAGGATATTTTGGCTAAACTAAATTGCCAAAAATGGCCAAGGGTTGTAAACAAAAGCTGGCTGAACATGGGCCGCAGCATTTCGTATAATGAAAGCGATATAACAGCCGCAGTAAAAGTGAGCACCAGCGACTCTGTGATGTATTGAATGATGAGCTGCATTTTTGCGCCGCCAAATACTTTACGCAAACCAATTTCTTTTAACCGATAAGCCGATGTGCCAATATTAATATTAACAAAATTGATGATGGCCAGCAGTAATATAAAAGCAGCGATGAGCGAAAGCGTGGTAAGTGTTTTTTGAACAGCGCCATCATTTTCTTTTAAATAATAACTGCTCATTGGCGCTAATTGTACTTTTAAATTTCCTTTTACAAAGGGTGGCTGATATTTTTCCAATACCTGTGCAAAGGGCCTTTCCAGTCCGGCCGGTTTAACACCCTTTTTTAATTCAAGCATACTAACCATAAAAACATTAGCCCAATTATCGCCTTTGTCGCCGCCCTGGAAATATTGGTTAGCATCCATAGGCAAGTACACCTGGTAAGCAAGGCCTGTAAAATTTTGAACTGTATTTCCGGATGGTTTTTTTAAAACGGCTGTTATCGCGAAATCATGTTTGCCGCCGTCGGAGGGTGTTTGTATGGTAATAACTTTATTTATAACATCGGTTTTGCCAAAAAACTTCAAAGCAAAATCTTCTGTAACTACTGCGGATTGACCATTTGTAAATGCCTGTTTTGCGTTTCCATATAGTAAAGGGAAGCCATACATGGAAACAAGGGTGGTGTCTCCTACAGATATTTGTGTGCGAAAATGCTTATCCCCAACCGATACTATATTCACTACAGCGTCAAAACGGTAATAATTAGCAACCAGGCCGGGATATTCATCTTTCATTGTTTTGGCAAGGGGCCCAAGCGTGGTGATATCTAGCCCCATATTATCCTGCTTCCACTTGCTTTTTATTATGTACTGGCTGTTAATATCTTGAATATCTGTATTCACATTTTCTGAATCCAAAACAAAGACCCCTATTATCATTGAGAATGTAATGCCCACTGCCAGGCAAAAAATGTTGATCAACGAAAACAACTTATGCCTTGTTAAATGCCTTATGGCTATTATAATATAGTTTTTAAACATTGAACGGTTTTTATGTTCTGTGTTTGTTCTATGTTTTGTGTTCTGTCTGTTTTGAAATTTTACCCAATTATCCTCTTATCGGCCTGCAAACCCTTTGCCTTTTTATTTCCTTTGTACAGGCATTGCCACAAATATACCATACCATTAAATCATTGGTAATGAATTGGTAACTTTAGGCTGCCCGTTGCGGCATGTTACAATAGCGGACACAAACTGTATCAAAACCGTACACCTGTTTTTTGAGATTTTTTATAAAGGCTTGTTTTTCAATGGTGTTTTTTTTGGCATCAATCTTTACATAAAGGCATTGGTTATGTTTCTCATGTGCAATAACACCTGGTGTTTCTACGCCCGGGTTTTTTAAAAAAAAGCGGAAATTTGACCGGAAAAAGGCAAACAGGACTAAAAACTAAAAACTTAGAACTTAAAACAACAAAAATCGTGGACAGAGTAATTAAAAAAAAGAGATGGAGTAAAAAGCGGATTCTTACTATTTTGGGGATTGCAGCACTTCTTGCATTAATCGGTGGCAGTATTTATTTCACATCGGGGAAAACGAAACTTAATGCACAAACAGAAAGAATTGAAATAAGGGATGTAATAAAAGGGCCTTTTCAGGAAACCATACCAGAAAATGGCACAGTACTGCCAAAAACAACCATATATCTCGACGCATTGGAAGGTGGAAGGGTGGAAGAAAGATATGTAGAAGATGGTGCAATATTGAAGAAAGGGCAGCCGATATTACGTTTAAGCAATACAAATCTTGAACTGCAGCTTGTAACACAGCAAACCAACCTATATAACTTAGTTACGCAAATGCAGATATCAAGGAATGCCGCACAACAAAATACTGTGGGCAAGCTTACCCAAATGGCTGATATACAAAGTTCGCTTAAAGAAGCAGAGCGGGTGTATAACCTTGACAAACGCCTGTATGCTGAAAAAGCTATTGGCTTACAGGATTTTCAATCTGCAGAAAACAATTACAATTATTATAAGGGCAAAGAACAGTTACAGAAACAGATATTACAGCAGGACTCAATTTCAACCCAGCAGCAGAACATACAGGCACAGCAATCAACTGCCGGCAACCAAAATGCCTTAAATATTATGAAGGAAAAGGTTGGCGACCTTATTGTACGTGCCTTTGTTGACGGCCAGCTTACATCCCTTAATGCTGAAGTAGGTGAAAACATTACCCCGGGCCAGCGCCTTGGGCAAATAGATGTAATAGGCGCCTTTAAAGTACAGGTTGAGCCCGATCAGTTTCACTTATCGCGCATATATACAGGGTTAAAAGGGCGGTTTCAATTGGGTGACAGCACCTATCAATTGGTGGTAAAAAAAGTATATACGCAAGTGGAAACTACAGGCCGGTTTAAAATAGATATGGATTTTGTAGGCAAGGTGCCAAGCGACCTTCGCCGCGGCCAGACCTTGCAAATTTTATTAGCCTTAAGCGACGAAAGGCAGGCGATAATGATACCTAGAGGCGGCTTTTTTCAGGCAACAGGCGGTAACTGGATATTTAAGGTTAGCCCGGATGGCACCAAGGCTGATAGGGTGGATATAGTATTAGGGAACCAAAACCAGGATTATTTTGAGGTGCTAAGCGGCTTAAAGCCGGGTGACAAAGTGATCACCAGCAGCTATGAAACTTATGGCAATATACAGGAACTTATATTAACTAAGTAAACCGGGGAAATAACAACTGAAAACTTGTAACTTTTAAATAATAACAACGTTTAATAACAATTTTAATAAATCCATTAAAAAAGAAAAAATGGCAGCCAACATGATCAAGATAACCGACATGGAAAAAATTTACCGCACTGAAGAAGTAGAAACAGTTGCGTTAAATAAACTGAATATTGAGGTAAAAAATGGGGAATTTGTAGCCGTAATGGGCCCTTCCGGTTGTGGAAAATCAACCCTTTTAAACATTCTGGGGTTATTAGACGATCCCGATAACGGAAGCTTTGTTTTTAACGATATTGAAGTGGCCCACTTTAATGAACGCAGGCGTGCTGACCTGCGCAAGCACAACATTGGGTTTGTGTTCCAAAGCTTTAACCTGATTGACGAACTTACTGTTTTTGAAAATGTGGAATTACCGCTTATTTACACAGGCATTAAAGGCCCCGAACGGAAAAAGCGCGTTGAAGCGGTTTTGGATAAAGTGCAGATAATGCACCGCCGCAACCACTATCCGCAACAGCTTTCCGGTGGCCAGCAACAGCGTGTTGCCGTGGCAAGGGCAGTAGTAAATAACCCAAAACTGATTCTTGCGGATGAGCCTACAGGAAACCTGGATTCATCTAACGGTAACGATGTTATGCAACTGCTGACTGAACTGAATGAGCAAGGCACAACTATAGTAATGGTAACGCATAGTGAACATGATGCCCGCTACAGCCATCGTATTATCCGTATGCTGGATGGGCAAACCGTCACCGAAAATATATTGATCTAATAACGCTAAAACTATTTTTATGGCCCTGCAACAATTATCTTTTTTTACGCAATATGCGGCCTGGTTTAAAAAACCAGCCATTAAACTACTAATGTGTATTTGTGTTGCAGGGCTTTCCTGTTTAGTGTTCTATAACTATAGGGTTAATCCCAACGATAAACAAGAAAGCAGCCTGCCCGCAACAAAACAAAGCAGTTCGGGAGGAGCAAGCACCCCCGGGAAAAATTGCCAATGCAATAATCCTGCAAATTTTTCATTACTGCCTGGCAGGATAAGCACGTTTTTACAGTAGGCCCCCTCACCCCTTCCCTCTCCACAGGTGGAGAGGGTGATAATGCGAAGATCAATTTTTATTATGGGAGTAATTGAACGCAGATAATCAGGATGAAAAGGATTTTATTCTTCATCTGCGTTAATCATTACAATCGTGACAATCTGCCCGCCCGGATGCCTGGCCGGACGAGCGTTCAATCATTCGTGCAAGCCGCAAACTGATATTATATGCTCAAGAATTATTTGAATATAGCTTTTCGCAACCTCTGGAAAAACAAAGGCTTTTCATTCATCAATATCAGCGGTTTGGCCATTGGCATGGCCAGTGCAATACTTATCTTGCTGTGGATTCAAAATGAAGCAAGCTTCGACCAGTTTCACCAGAAGAAAGACAGGCTGTATATGGCCTACAACAGAGAAGTGTTTGATGGTAAATTGCAATGCTGGGCTAACACACCTTTCCCCCTGGGGCCTGCTTTATTACGCGAATACCCCGAAATACAGGCTACATCGCGGCTGCAATACAATAACTTTTTAGTTACCGTGGGCGACAAGCATTTAAAAGCCCAGGGATGTTTTGTTGACACTCCTTTTTTAAGCATGTTTACTTTCCCTTTAGTTAAAGGCAATAAAACCATTGCTTTAAACGATATGCACTCGATTGTTATAACACAACAACTGGCAAAAAAATTATTTGGCGATGATGAGGCAATGAACAAAGTACTAAGGGTTGACAGTAATGAGAATTTTACGGTTACAGGTGTTTTAAAAGACCTGCCCAACAATACCCAGTTTAATTTTGAGTACTTATTACCCATGAAATATGCCGACAAATTAGGATGGTCAGATAATGAATGGGATAACAATTCGCCTTCCACTTTAGTTGAGTTAAAACCAAATACCACCGAGGCTGCTGTTGATGATAAAATAAAAAATATCACCAAAAGACATTTGAAGGGATCGGAGCAGGTTGAAGTTTTTCTTCACCCGGTTACCAAATGGAGGCTCTACTCAAAATTTGAGAATGGTAAAATTGTTGGCGGCCGTATAGATGTTGTAAGGCTGTTTGGTATTATTGCTGCATTTATTCTATTGATCGCCTGTATAAATTTTATGAACCTTAGTACAGCCCGCAGCGAAAAGCGGGCCAAGGAAGTAGGCATTCGCAAAGTGGTGGGCGCCCAAAGGCAATATTTAATAGGGCAATTTTTAGGAGAGAGCATTTTGCTGGCAGCTATTTCAGGTGTAGTAGCGCTTATAATTGTGCAGCTGTCGCTAAGCGGGTTTAACCAGCTTACCAGTAAGCAGCTCGCCATTGAATACGGCAATATTTATTTTTGGCTTTCGGCCATTGCATTTGTTTTGTTTACAGGCGTGCTGGCAGGCAGCTACCCCGCATTTTATTTATCGTCATTTCAGCCGGTTAGGGTACTTAAAGGTACTTTCAAAAAAATAAATGCGCTTGTAACGCCGCGCAAAATATTAGTGGTATTACAATTTACATTTGCTATCATTCTTATTATTTGCACCGTAATAGTTGAACAACAAATAAAGTATGCACAGGAAAGAGATAATGGCTACTCCAAAAACAACCTTATTTATCACCTGCTCACGGGTGACCTTGACAAAAATTACAACCTTGTAAAAAATGAATTGCTTAGCTCGGGCGTTGCCACCTCAGTTACAAAAACAAGCGCACCCATAACACAGGGATGGAGTGACAGCTGGGGTTTTGAATGGCAGGGCAAAGACCCTAATTCAAAAACAGATTTCGACCGCTTTTGCGCTGATGAAAATTTTGCAAAAACCGCTGGTGTAAAAATAGCAAGAGGACGGGATATTGACCTTAAAGATTATCCAACTGATTCAACCGCGATAGTGCTTAACGAAACTGCGGTGAAAGCAATGGGATTTAAAGAACCCATAGGGCAAATTATTAAGGATGACGGTGTAACATGGCATGTTGTGGGCGTAATAAAAGATTTTATAATACGCTCGCCCTACGAACCGATGAGGCCGATGGTGATTGAAGGAAGCAAAGGGTTTTTTAACGCGATGCATATAAGGCTTAACAGTGCAAACACTACTGAAAAAAATTTGGCCGCAGTAGAAAAAATATTTAAAAAATATAACCCGCAATACCCTTTTGAATATCATTTTGTGGATGATGAATATGCCAAAAAATTCAGCGACGAAAAACGCACCGGCACGCTGGCTGCACTTTTTTCCTTTCTTACCATTTGCATTTCGTGCCTGGGATTGTTTGGGCTTGCCACTTATATGGCAGAGAACAGGGTAAAAGAAATTGGCGTTAGAAAAGTATTAGGCGCATCAGTAACAAATATCACTACCTTACTGTCAAAAGATTTTATCGGGCTTGTTATAATCTCTATAGCTTTTGCATCACCCTTCGCCTGGTGGTTTATGAATAAATGGCTGCAGGGTTATGATTACAGGGTAACCATAAGCTGGTGGGTATTTATAGGCGCGGGGCTGCTGGCCATTGCAATTGCATTGATTACAGTTAGCTATCAGTCAATAAAGGCAGCTTTGACAAACCCGGTGAAGAATTTGAGGACAGAGTAGAAGCGCCCCCTCACCCCTTACCCCTCTCCACAGGTGGAGAGGGGGTAATGCGAAGAACGATTTTTATTATGGGGATGATTGGTGAGGATTATGAAATGAATAAATTACGTGATGAATATTTTGTTGATGCCATAAGTTATATAGTATAAGAGAGGCGACGCAAGGAACGATGAGCAGGGATATAAAAGCTGGTAACATAAAATTTTGAACACAAAACGTAAAACCGTTTTTTATGATAAAAAATTATTTGCTTATCGCCTGGAGAAATTTGTTGAAAAACAAAACGTTCTCCATTATAAACATAACAGGCCTGGCTATTGGGCTTTCATGTTTCCTGCTTATTGCATTGTATGTGCTTGATGAATTGAGCTTTGATAAATTTAATGATAAGGCTGACAGGATATACCGCATAAATGCTGCCCTTAGGTTTGGGGGTGCAGATCTTAATTTTCCGCTTAGCTCCGATATGATGGGGCAGGTGCTTAAAAAAGATTACCCGCAGGTGGAGGATTATACACGTATATATAATTCAAACGGCAGCAAGCTTGTTAAAAAAGGCACTGAATTTATTACAGAATATAATGTTGCCCATGCTGACTCGACTTTGTTTAACATATTTACATTGCCCGCTATTGAAGGCGATACTAAAACCGCGTTAAATGAGCCAAACAGTGTTGTAATAACGGAGAAAACAGCCAATAAATATTTTGGCACCAGCCATGCAGTGGGTAAAACCCTTGAAACAGATGATAATACAAAAACGCTCTACAAGGTTACTGCTGTTATAAAAGACATCCCGTTAAACTCACATTTTAATTTTGATTTTTTCTTCTCCATGAAGAATGTTGATTACCAGTGGGGACAGTTTACCAGCCATAATTTTCACACTTATCTTTTATTAAAAAAAGGAACCGATTACAAAGCATTTGAAAAGAATTTTGATACATACGTTGACAAATACGTAATACCCGAGATAAAAACTTTTACACAGATAAAAAGTATGGCTGAATTTAAAAAGGCCGGCAATATGCTTGAGTATTCGCTGATACCGCTAACCGAAATTCATCTATATTCCAATCGCCAATACGAATTTTTACCCGGCGGCAATATACAATATGTATATATTTTTTCTGCTGTAGCGATATTTATTTTGATCATCGCCTGTATTAATTTTATGAACCTTACTACGGCCCGTTCTTCCAACCGCGCAAGGGAAGTAGGCATAAGAAAAGTATTGGGAACTGTGCGAAAAGATTTGATTAAACAGTTTCTTATTGAGTCAGTTTTAATGGTTGTTCTTTCAATGGTCATAGCTATTGGCATTTGTTATTTAGTGCTGCCGTTATTTAACAGCGTTGCCGATAAAACCATGACAGTACGAAGCCTTTTATCGCCAATTATTCTTCCGTTGTTAATAGGATTGCCTTTTGTGGTAGGGCTGCTTGCAGGCAGCTATCCTGCATTTTTTCTTTCAGCATTTAAACCAATTGAAGTATTAAAAGGTAAATTAAAATTAGGCAAAAGCGGCAGCCTTAGAAGCGTTTTGGTTGTAGTACAGTTTACTACATCTATCATGCTTATCATTGGCACCATTGTTATTTACCGCCAGCTACACTATATACAAACAAGGGATATTGGCTTTAATAAAGACCAGGTATTGATTGTTAATAATGTTTATACACTTAACAATAATGCAGTGCCCTTTAAACAGGAAATTCTTAAAATGGCGGGAGTGAAAAGTGGTACGTTAAGCGGCTACTTGCCGGTTTCTTCGTCTTCCCGCAGCGACAATGTTTTTTCAAAGTCGCCTGTGATGGATTCAAAGAATGGTTTTGATATGCAGAACTGGAGGATAGACTATGACTACTTACAAACATTTGGAATGCAGTTGGCAAAAGGAAGAAATTTTTCGAAAGAATATGGAAGCGATTCTGGCGCTGTGATCATTAATGAAACTGCTGCACAAATACTGGGGTACAAAGATCCTATTGGCCAAAAAATATACAGGAGTGGCGATGCACCTGGCCAGGAAATTAGCTATAATATTATAGGGGTAGTTAAGAATTTTAATTACGAATCATTAAAACAAACGGTTGGGCCGCTTGGGCTTTTCCTTCACTCAAGCAGCGGCTTTGCATCATTTAAAGTAAATGCCGCATATGTTCCGGAAATTCTTAAGCATGTGGAAAGTACATGGAAAGCAATGGCGCCGGGTTTGCCGCTTAAATACCGCTTTCTTGACGACTCGTTTAATGAAATGTACACAGGGGAGCAACGTATCGGCAAAATTATATTGATATTTTCTGTATTAGCTATTCTTATTGCCTGTTTAGGGTTATTTGGCCTTTCAACCTTTATTGCAGAACAACGCACAAAAGAAATAGGCGTGAGAAAAGTTTTGGGCGCGAGCGTGCAGGGTATTGTACAGTTGCTTTCAAAAGAATTTATGATACTTGTTGCAGTAGCATTTATAATTGCCACGCCTGTGGCATGGTGGGGTATGAGTAAATGGCTCACAAATTTTGTTTATCGCATAAACATCGAGTGGTGGATGTTTGCTTTAGCAGGGGTACTTGCGCTGAGCATTGCATTAGCAACTACAAGTTTCCAGGCAATAAAAGCGGCATTGATGAACCCGGTGAAGAGTTTGAGGACGGAATGAGAACGTGAAACGTGAAACGTGAGACGTGAAAGGAATGGAGAGTGAAAATTTTTTATTCTGGGAGTGGTTGAACGCCCGCCGGATAATTGGTCGGACGGGCAGATTTCAGGATAATCAGGATGGGGTGGATTTTACTTTTATCTGCGTAAACCCTTGCAATCCTGAAAATCCACGTTAAATTATTTGGTTAATTATAAACTTCTTTCAACCCAAAACACAGAACCCCAAACTGTACACTTTTTTTGCCGTTTGTATAATTTAAGGATGAAAAATATTTTCATCTGTTACATTGCGTTTGTAAAAAATTTCATCCTTTACAACTGCAAAGCCGGAGGTGTTTTATGTTTAAAAATTATTTTAAAATAGCTTACCGAAATCTTTGGAAAGAAAAAACATCAGCATTCATCAGCACAGGTGGCCTCGCAATTGGCATGGCATGCTGCATGCTTATTTTACTCTACCTGAAAGATGAGCTTAGCTTTAATTTATTTAATACAAACATTAATAATATTTATGGCCTCAACTGGATAACCAAACAAACAGGCGGCCAAATAACTGTTGACGCAACAACACCGGTGCCGCTTGCACCGGCACTTACGCCAAAAATACCCGGCGTGCAGGCTGCCGCGAGGTTGTACCAGCGAAGCGGCGAAATGCAGGCGGGAAATAGCCAAAACGGCCACGCAGCCGAAGCCAGGTTCCAGGAACAGAATGTATATTTTACTGATGGGGCTTTATTCAATATATTCTCCGTTCCTTTTATTGATGGAAGCGCAAATAAAGCACTCGCTACTCCAAATACTGTTGTAATTACCGATGAGATGGCTGCCAAATATTTTGGCACAGCAAACCCTGTTGGCAAAACATTATTATATGAAAATAAACAGCTGCTGCAGGTAACAGGCGTGGTAAAAAAAATGCCGGCCAACTCTGACATTAAATTTGATTTTTTGATCGCATTTGAAACACTGTTTTCAGTAGAGAATAAGGATATTGGGGACTTTATAAAAAACGACTGGACATTCACTCCCGCCAATACCTACTTTCTTCTTAAACCGGGCCAACAACCCGGGAGCATAGAACACCAGTTAAATAGCTTGTTAAAAGTAAATGGCAATGACCGTAACAGGCAAATGAATACCCTGGCATTAGAACCATTGCGAAAAATTCATTTGTATGCGGCAAATGTTGCAAATAACCCCAGCACAAACAGCATAATATACATATACATTTTTGCAGGCATAGCATTGCTTATCTTATTTATAGCCAACGTGAATTTTATCAATCTTTCCATAGCGCATTCTGTTTCAAGGGCAAGGGAAGTAGGTATGCGCAAGGTGCTTGGAGCCGATAAAAAGCAATTGGTAATACAGTTCCTCGGTGAGGCGCTGTTAGTAAGTTTCATAGCATTTACCGTTGCATTTGTTTTAGCAGGGCTGGGCCTGCCAATCCTAAATCAGCTCACCAATAAACAACTATCATGGCATTTATTTTTTGGCATACAAAATATTTTGTTGTTCGCAGGTATATTTTTTTTAACCGGGGCCTGTGCGGGTTTATACCCGGCATTTTTTATTAGCCGTTTTAAACCCGCTGTTTCTATAAAAGGAAAGTCGGGTGAAAAAGGGCATCGCAATAGCATAAGAAAAGCATTGCTGGTTGCCCAATTTACTATTTCAATAGCGCTCATCGTTGGGGCTGCTATTATATACCAGCAATTACAATATGTGCGCAACAAGCCGTTAGGCTTTCAAAAACAGCAAATGTTAGTTGTGCCTATTTTTGGTAGTGGCGCATCAGGTATTGATAATACAGTTGACGGGCCAATACGCCGGCGTATGAATGCTTTTTCAACCGAATTAAGCCGTAACAGCAGAATAAAGGAAGTGACATCAGCTTCTGCGCTGCCCGGCCAGGGTATTGTAATGGGGTTGGTAATACCGCAAGGTTTTTCCAATAAGAGCAACATTTTTGTTCCGTGGATATCGGTTGATTATAATTTTTTGCAGGCATTGAATATTCCCTTAGCCGCCGGCAGAAGTTTTTCAAAAAGTACAGGAACAGATCATTTGAACGCCTTTATCCTTAACGAATCAGCGGTACGCTCATTCAACTGGAAAAGCCCGGAAGACGCAATCGGCAAAACTATTGTAAGAGGCGAAGCAGAAACAGGCAAAAAAGGCCAGGTGATCGGTGTAATAAAGGATTTTAATTTTAACACGCTTGACCAGCCAATGCAGCCATTGATAATGGATGTTAATGCGCCAAGGTTCACTCAATTTGCCATCAATGTGCAGGCGGATCATCTTCCCGCAACAATTGGATATATACAAAACACATGGAACAAGTTTTTCCCCGAGCGCGTATTTGAGTATAGCTTTCTTGATAAAGACCTGGACAGGCTTTATACAGACAAAGAAAACTTAAGCCGAATCATTGAATATTTTGCTTTGGTGGCTATAATTCTTTCCTGTTCAGGTTTATTCAGCCTTGCTTCTTTTTTATCTGTTCAGCGTACAAAAGAAATTGGAATCCGCAAGGTATTGGGCGCCGGTGTTATTAACATTCTTATTTTATTATCCCTGGATTCTTTAAAACTGGTGGCTTTTTCATTTATTATTGCCGTGCCGGTTACCTGGTATGTTATGCATAAATGGCTCCAGGATTTTGCATACCGTATAACCATTAGCTGGTGGTTATTTGCAGGCACCGGTATATGCATGCTTTTACTTGCCTTGCTAACAGTGGGTTTCCAGGCGATAAGGGCTGCGCTGATGAACCCGGTGAAGAGTTTGAGAACGGAATAGCCCCCTTACCCTTATTCCCCCGCCTGAATGACCCAGCCGGGCAGGCTTTCCCCCAATAGGGGAAAGGGGTGGAGAGTAAAAACTTTATATTATGGGAATAATTGAACGTGGATTTTCAGGATAATCAGGATGGGAATGGATTTTTATCTGCGTTAATCCTTCTGCTCATGAAAATCCGCTTTCAATTCTTCGTATAAACCGGAAACCAGTAACTGGTAACCAGTAACTATTTTTTCAAACCCTGTAACCTTTTTACAGCTTTTGAAGTACATAATTTAAATGAGAAAATATGTTTACTAACTATCTGAAAACAACCTTTAGAACACTTTGGAAAAACAGGGGCTACAGTTTTTTAAACATTTTTGGCCTTGCCGTTGGTATTGCCTGCGCCGCGCTTATTTTTTTATGGGTAGAGGATGAGTTGACCTATAACCACTACTTTAGTAACAGGGATAATATTTATAAGGTTAAAGACAGGCAAACCTATGATGGTACAACCTATACATTCGATGCAACGCCGGGGCCGCTTTCCGAGGGAATGAAAATGGAAATACCCGGTATAAAAAGAACCGCAAGAAGTACATGGGGCAACCAGGTACTTTTTGCATTGGGTGATAAAACTATTTACGAACAGGGCAATTATGTTGATTCAGGTTTTTTAACCATGTTTCAATTAAAGTTCATTAAAGGCAATGCTGTAAGCGCTTTTACCCAATTGCATTCAATAGTGGTGTCTGAAAAAATGGCAAATACTTTTTTTAATTCAACCGATATTATTGGTAAAACACTAAAGGTTAATAATAAAGATGAGTATGCCATAACAGGCGTTATAAAAGACCTGCCCGAAAATGTATCGCTTAAGTTTGACTGGCTCTCTCCATTTAAAATAAATGAAGACCAAAACAAATGGCTGCAAAACTGGGGAAGCAATGGTATAATAACGTATGCAGAAGTTGAACCAAATGCCAATGTAAGCGCTATAAATAAAAAGCTGTATGGGTATGTTCAAACTAAGCAGCAGGGTACTATTGCAAAGATGATGTTATACCCTATGACAAAATGGAGGATGTATGACAGTTTTGAAAACGGTAAAGAAGTACCCGGGCGTATAAAATATGTAAACCTTTTTAGTATAATTGCCTGGATAATTTTAATAATCGCCTGCATAAATTTTATGAACCTTTCTACGGCACGCTCTGAAAAACGCGCAAGGGAAGTAGGTGTTCGCAAGGTGCTGGGCGCGGGCAAATTAAAGCTAATAAAGCAATTTATGGGAGAATCAATATTTATGTCGTTTATAGGCGCAATAGCCGCAGCAGGCCTCATATTTACTTTCATTCACCCGTTTAACAGCCTTGTTGAAAAACAATTAGCTGTTGATATTTTTAAACCACTGCATATTGGTGCCTTACTCGTTATCACACTTTTGTCGGGTTTAATTGCAGGCAGCTATCCTGCATTTTATCTTTCCTCTTTCAATCCTGTAATGGTGTTGAAAGGTTTAAAGGTAAAAGTGTCCGGCAGTGCAGGCTTTATACGCAAAGGCCTTGTCATTGTGCAGTTTTCCATCTCAGTTATTTTAATTATATGCACCATCATAATCTATCAGCAAATAAATCATATTAAGGACAGGGATTTAGGTTACAACAGACAGGGACTTGTTTACACCGGGCTGCAGGGTAAATTGAGGGAACATTTTGGGGCGCTAAAAAATCAGCTCCTTGCTACGGGTTACGTACAAAATACAACAATGAGCAACAACCAAATATTGCAGTTAAACAGTAATACCGGGGGTTTTAATTGGCAAGGCAAGGATGTAAGCAAGGATATTTTAATAACGGTTGAAAATGTAAGCCCCGAATATGTTTCAACAATGGGTATGAAGCTTAAGGCAGGCCAGGATTTTTACCCCGATTCGAAATCGGACAGCAACAACGTGATCATTAATGATGCCCTTGCCAAAATAATGAGGCAAAAAAATATTATTGGCAGCATACTAACTTACGGTGATCATAAATACACGGTAAAAGGTGTTATAAATGATTTTGTTTACAATAATATGTATGCAACAAGCGCGCCGCTTGTGTTGTTTTACGATACATCTAACACTTACACATTAACCATACGTTATAAAGCCAATACAAACATTACAGCAGCGCTGGCAAAAACGGAAGAAGTTATAAAAAAAGCTAACCCCGGCTACCCTTTTGAATACAAATTTGTGGATGAGGAATTTGACAAGCTTTTTAAAACGGAAGCTCTGATAGGCAAGTTGGCCAGTGTTTTCGCGGTACTGGCTATATTAATTTCCTGTCTTGGCTTATTTGGGCTGTCTGCCTATACCGCTGAAAGAAGAACAAGGGAAATTGGCATACGCAAAGTGTTGGGCGCATCAGAGAGGGGCCTTGCAGGCTTGCTTTCCAAAGACTTTTTAATACTGGTTATCATATCCTGTCTTATCGCTTTCCCGCTATCGTGGTGGTATATGCAAAAATGGCTGGAGGACTATGCATACAGGATAACAATCAGCGTCTGGATATTTATTGCGGCAGGCTTGCTGGCCGTTTTAATAGCATTGCTAACGGTAAGTTTCCAGGCCATAAAAGCGGCGGTAACCAACCCGATAAAGAGTTTGAGGAGTGAATGAAGAGACGTGAAAGGTGAAACGTGAAAGGGGTGGAGAGTGAAGGCCATTTTATTATGAGGAGATTTATGCGGATTGTAATAATATGAAAACCGAGTATCGAACACCCTGATTGATCAAATAAGTGCTGCAGTACAAGTGAGTGCCACAAGGGACGATGAGCAGCGATGTAAAGCCGGTAACAGAACCTTAAAACTTTTTGACAAGAGTAACTTTTTTTCGCAGGCAGCGTTTTAGCTTATAAAACCATGCCATGCTGAGAAATTACCTGAAAACTGCACTGCGCAACCTTTGGAAAAATAAAGGCTTTTCCGCCATTAATATTATTGGCCTTGCAACAGGCATAGCCACCTGCCTGGTAATCTTATTGTATGTGCTTGATGAACTAAGCTATGACAAATACAATGTAAATGCAGAGAGGATATACCGTATTGACGAGGAAGTTAAATTTGGTGATAATCATTATAACGGTACCGATGCGCCTGCATTGATGGGCCCCGAATTTTCAAAAGATTTCCCGCAAATTGAACATTACAACAGGTTTAGGTGGGGTGGCGGCCTTACCATTAAGTTTAAAGGAGAAAAATTTAAAGAGGACAGGGTTGCGTACGCTGATTCTACACTATTTGATGTATTTACGCTGCCCCTTATTGATGGCGACCCCAGAACGGCTCTTAAAAGCCCTAACTCGCTGGTGATTACTGAAACCATTGCGAAGAAATACTTTAACACTACCCACGCTGTGGGCCAAACGATTGAAGCGAATGATAAAAATTATAAAATAACCGGTGTCATAAAAGATATTCCCCAGCAATCGCACTTTCATTTCGATTTCTTTCTTTCCCAGTCCGAAAACGCAGATAGCAAGGATGATAACTGGCTCAGTAATAATTACCAAACTTATTTGGTAATACGCCCGGGAACGGATATTGATCGCCTTACGGCTGAGTTTAACAGAAAGTTTGAATCATTTGTGGCGCCAATGCTAAAAAGTATTATCAATCTTGATATAACCGATTTTAAAAAGGGTGGGGGTTACCTTAAAGTAAGCCTTATGCCGTTAACCCGCATACACCTGTATTCAAATTTACAGGATGAGCTTGACGCAAACGGCGACATTGAATATGTGTACATATTTTCAGCTATCGCAATTTTTATTTTATTGATAGCCTGCGTAAATTTCATGAACCTTTCTACTGCGCGTTCAGCCAACCGGGCTAAAGAGGTGGGTGTACGCAAAGTATTGGGCTCGTTAAGAAAAAATTTAATCGGGCAATTTCTTACAGAATCATTACTCATAAGTTTTATCTCTTTTATCCTGGCCATTGGCCTTGTATTTTTACTATTACCTCTTTTTAATGAGCTTGCCCAAAAAAGCTTGCAGGGTTTTGCATTATTCAGTCCGGGCATGATTTCATCTATTTTGTTACTTATGATTATTGTTGGCTTGCTTGCAGGCAGTTATCCTGCATTCTTTTTGTCCTCTTTTCAACCTATTGAAGTATTAAAGGGTAAATTGTCAAGAGGCTTCAAAGGCTCTTTTCTCCGCAACTCGCTTGTTGTTTTTCAATTCTGCATTTCCATTGTCTTAATGGTCGGCACCGCGGTTATTTATAACCAGCTAAGTTACATCAGGCATAAGGATGTGGGCTTTACAAAAGACCAGGTACTTGTTATAAAAGAAACTTATGCCCTGGGTAGCCAGGCACAGGCATTTAAAAAAGAGCTTATGCAATTGCCCGGGGTAAAAAGCTCAACCTACACTGGTTTTTTGCCTGTGAATGGATGGCGCAATAATGATGCGTTGTTTACTACTACTGACTTTGATATTAAGAAAGCAATCTCTGCACAACAGTGGGAAGTAGATGATGACTATATTTCAACCCTGCAAATGAAAATGAAGCTCGGCCGAAATTTTTCAAAACAATACCTGTCCGATTCAGGCGCTGTTATAATAAACGAGGCAGCTGAAAAATTCCTCGCTGGTAAAAACCCGCTTACAAGCAAGCTTTACAGGATTGACGATATAAAAACAAAAAAGACACTCAGCTTTAATGTTATTGGCGTAATAAAAAATTTCAACTTTAATACCCTGCGTGAAGAAATTACCCCGCTGGCATTATACCTGCGGCCCAATTATGGTAGTCTTGCTGTAAGAATAACTACCAGAGATGTGCCTGGCTTGCTTGCACAAATAAAAGCTAAATGGAAGGCAATGGTGCCGGGGCAGGCGTTCAGCTATTCATTCATGGATGAGGATTTTAACAAGCAATATTCAGCGGAACAACGCACGGGCCAAATCTCCATCACCTTTTCGGTGCTTGCCATTCTTATTGCCTGTCTTGGGCTGTTTGGCCTGGTTACTTATGCTGCAGAACAACGCATTAAGGAAATAGGCATTAGAAAAGTGCTGGGCGCAAACATCCCAAATATCATGACAATGCTTTCGAAGGATTTTATAAAGCTTGTTTTGGTTGCCGTTGTTATAGCCATCCCGGTTTCGTGGTGGGTTATGAACAAATGGCTGCAGGATTTTGCCTACCGCATACAAATATCGTGGATGGTGTTTGCCTTAGCGGCGATTGGGGCGCTTTTTATCGCGCTGGCAACAGTCAGTTTCCAGGCAATTAAAGCAGCTTTAGCAAACCCGGTGAAGAGTTTGAGAACGGAGTGAAGAGACGTGAAACGTGAAACGTGAAAGGGGTGGAGAGTAATAACTTTTTATTATGAGGAGATTGTATAGACATTCAAGGACGCTGGAATGTAGATTCTCAAGGTTTGGGTGATAACTATTGTGCCGAAAATGCGTGTTGGGTTAATGCAGAAAATCCATCCAACCAGGCTTTCATCATTCGCTGCCCTACGTACGATTTCGTACCATAAGTGTCCGTTTTCGTACACCTGTTGTGGGCAATAACATATAACCCCTTTATGCACAAGGCTTTTAACATTGGCATAAGGGTTGAGAGCCTTTTACAGTTGTATTGCACCGGCGGGAAAAGTGTGCTTTACCGCTAATTATTAAAAGACTAAAACACTCCTTATATGATAAAAAACTATTTATTGGTTGCCTTAAGAAACCTGCGAAAAAACAAAGCATTTTCAGCTATTAATATACTCGGCCTTGCACTCGGTATGGCCTGCAGCCTGCTAATACTGCTTTGGATAAATGATGAGCGCAACATGGATAAGTTTAATAAAAACACTACCCGGCTTTACAGCATATATGAGCGGCAATACTATGATAATAAAATTGACGCTTTCCATTCAACACCGGGTGTTTTGCCGGATGAGATAAAACGGGTAATGCCGCAGGTGCAGTATTCAAGTGGTTTTGGATGGCAGGAGGAATCTGCCTTCCAGGTGGGCGATAAAATATTAAAAGAAAAAGGTAACCATGCAAGCGCCGATTTTTTTAAAATGTTCAGTTATACTTTATTGCAGGGCAACGCCGCAAGCGCTTTAAATGCACCAACAACCATTGCCATTTCCAGGAAAATGGCGAACGACTTTTTCGGAAGCCCCGGGGCGGCCCTGGGCAAAACGATACGTTACCAGGATCATACAAATTATACCGTATCGGCAGTATTTGAGAACCTTGGGGAAAACACTTCATCAAAATTTGATTACCTGCTTAGCTGGCATACATTTTTAGAAGATAACTCCTGGGCAAAAGAGTGGGGCAATAATGGCCCACAAACATTAGTAATGCTTAAAGCAGGGGCCGACCCTGCTGTGTTTGAAAAAAAGATCGTAAGATTTTTAGATAACTACAATAAAGACCAGGGGAAAGGTTTTAGAATTGAACTGGGCATACAGCGGTTTGATGATATATACCTGCATTCAAATTTTACCAACGGCAAACTTGAAGGGGGCAGGATTGAATATGTACAACTGTTTAGCATTGTAGCCATTTTTATACTGCTCATAGCCTGTATTAATTTTATGAACCTTACCACAGCACGTTCAGTAAAAAGGGCAAAGGAAATTGGTATAAGAAAAGTTGTTGGTGCTGTTCGTTTTGCATTAATGCGGCAATTTATTGGCGAGGCTGTATTGCTTGCATTTATGGCTTCGGTGGTTGCCTTGATTTTAGTGTTATTATTGCTTCATCCATTTAATTCATTAACACAAAAGCAAATCTCGTTCCCCTTTTCGGATGTTTATTTTTGGTTAAGCATTGTAGGTTTAACTTTTGTTACAGGCCTTATTTCCGGTAGTTACCCTGCCTTGTTCCTGTCGTCATTTAACGCTGTAACTGTTCTAAAAGGTTCTCTAAAATTCAGCCCTGGCGCAACATGGTTTCGCAAAGGGTTGGTTGTTTTCCAATTCGTACTTTCCATTGTGCTTATTATCGCTACCATAGTGGTGTCAAAGCAGATAAATTATATTCAAACGAAAAATCTTGGATACGATAGGGAAAATCTTATCTACATCCCCCTCGAAGGCGATCTGCCTAAACAATATGCATTGCTAAAAGAGCAGGCATTGAGCATGCCCGGTATTAAAGAGGTTAGCCGCATATCTCAAACGCCTACACAAATACAAAATGGCACTTATGGTGTTGATTGGGACGGCAAAGATCAAAATTCAAAGCCGATGTTTACAAACGCCTCTACAGGCTATGATTTTGTAACAACCATGAACATAAAGCTTTTGCAAGGGCGTGATTTTTCAAAAGATTTTCCAACTGATACTTCGGGTTATATTTTAAATGAGCAGGCGTTAAAAAAAATAGGTTATAAAGATCCTATCGGCAGGCGGTTAACGTTTTGGGGCAAGAAGGGAACCATTGTAGGTGTGGTAAAAGATTTTCATTTTAATTCATTAAAAGTACCCGTTAATGCTCTTATTATGCGGCTTGGCGAAAAAGATGATTGGGGCAATGCCCTGATAAAAACGCAGCCGGGTAAAACAAAAGAAGCAGTGGCAAGCCTTGAAAAAATATGCAAACAACTAAACCCAAAATTTCCGTTTACTTATCAATTTTCAGATGAAGAATACCAGAAATTATATTCGAGTGAGCAAATGGTTGGCAAGCTCGCAAACTGTTTTGCATTCCTCGCTATTTTTATTTCCTGCCTGGGTTTATTGGGACTGGCCATGTTTACCGCTGAGCAACGCACTAAAGAAATAGGCATTCGCAAAGTGCTGGGTGCAAGTGTGGGTTCAGTATTTAATTTATTGTCAAAAGAATTCCTGGCACTTGTACTTGTTGCACTGGTAATTGCATCGCCCATCGCCTGGTATTCAATGAGCAAGTGGCTGGAAGATTATACTTACCGCACACACATCAGTTGGTGGATGTTTGTGATAGCAGGTATTGCTGCCATTATAATTACACTGTTTACTGTAAGCTTCCAGGCAATAAAAGCAGCTGTTGCAAACCCGGTAAAGAGTTTGAGGAGTGAGTGACGGCCCCCTTACCCTACCCTTTCCCCCTTTAGGGGAAAGGAATGGAGAATGATAAATTTTTATTATGGGGAGTGATGGGACGCCCGCCCGGATAATGGTCGGACGGTCGTTCAATCATTCGCTTAAAAAAACTGGAAACTGGGAACTGGAAACCTGAAACTGTTTTTCTATGATACGCAACTATTTTACCATCGCGCTTCGCAACCTTTTAAAAAGAAAAGGTTATACTGCCCTAAATGTTTTGGGGCTTGCTATTGGTATTACCTGCTGCCTGCTGATATTTCAATATGTTTCGTATGAAAGAAGCTATGACCGGTTTGCGAAAAATTCATCGCGCATTTTTCGCCTGCGGTTAGACCAATATAAACAAGGCCAGCTGGCATGGCAATCTGCAACAAGCTATCCTGCCATTGGGCCAACACTAAAAAAAGATTTTCCCGAAGTTGACAATTTTTGCAGGTTAATTGACAATAATGTGCTGCTAAGCAACGATGCCAGGAATGTAAAATTCAATGAAACAAAAGGATATTACGCAGATCCTTCTTCTATCAATATGCTGGGAATACAGCTGATAAAAGGCAATGCTGTAACTGCTTTAAATGCGCCCGATAAAATAATTGTATCTGAAAGTATGGCCAAAAAATATTTTGGTGATGAAGATGTATTGAATAAAAGACTAACCGTGCGCAGCCAGGATATTGTGCAAACGTATGAGATAAATGGCGTGTTCAAAGATTATCCTGCAAACTCACACCTTATTATCAATTACCTTGTATCGTATTCAACACTGGAAAAAGAACTAAGGGTAAGCGGGGATTCATCCAACCAGGCAAATACTTCGTTTGGCTGGTACGATTTTTATACATACCTGCAGCTTAAACCCGGCGCCGACCCGCAGAAATTCCAGGCCAAACTTCCTGCTTTTGCTGATCATTATATTAATAGCCGGGAATGGCCAAAAGCCAACAATGTAAAAGACTGGCTGTATATTATTCCTCTTTCCGATATATATCTATATTCAAATTATAACCAAGAAGCCGAAGTTAATGGCAATGGTGGGGCGGTGAAATTTATGTTTATTATCGGTTTTATAATTATGGCAATTGCATGGATAAATTATATCAACCTGTCAACAGCCCGTTCAGTAGAGAGAGCTAAAGAAGTTGGAGTAAGAAAAGTGCTCGGCGCAGCAAGGGCAGGGCTTGTAAAACAATTTATGCTGGAAAGCCTGCTTCTGAATTTTACCGCCATTTTTATCTCCGGCATATTGGTGTACACTCTTACCCCTGCCTTTAATTTATTAATGGGGAGAGGGGTAGCAACAGCATTTGAGATGACGCCAAAATACTGGTTTATATTCCTCGGCATTTTTACTTCAGGCACTTTACTTTCTGGTTTATACCCCGCTTTTGTTTTATCCGGTTATCAGCCGGTAGCGGTTTTAAAAGGCGCATTTAAAAATTCGTCAGGCGGTTTAATATTGCGCAAAGGATTAATTGTTTTACAGTTTGGCATTTCTGTTATCCTTATTGCAGGTACTATAATAGTGTATCAGCAGGTAAACTTTATGCGCAGCCAGCAATTAGGCGTAAATATAAACCAAACCCTTGTTTTAGACGGGGCACAATCTATAAAAGATTCATTATATCAAAATATTCTACAACCTTTTAAAACTGATGTGCTTAAATTAAATGGTGTTAAAACAATGGCTGCCTCAACAACCGTTATGGGCAATGAAATATATTGGACTAGTGGCATTCAAAGCGTTGACCACAAGGAGCTGGGTGCTGTGACACTATACCATTTAGGTATTGATTATGATTTTATTCCCCAATTCGAATTAAAGCTTTTGGCCGGCAGAAATTTTTCGAAAGATTTTCCATCAGACAATAAAGCCGCTATATTAAATGACAAAGCCGCTGTGTTATTAGGTTTCAAAGATGCGCAGGATGCAGTTGGCAAAAAAATAGTCCGCGGGGATACTTTAACAGTTATCGGCGTAGTTCAAAGCTTTCATCACCTGGGTTTGCAAAAACCCATTGACCCTATGATAATATTGTTAAGACCCAATACCCGGAATGCTTATTCAATAAAACTGCAAACTGCTGACTTGCATACGACAATTGCAGGTGTAGAAAAAATATGGAACAAATATTTCCCGAAGGACCCTTTTAATTATTATTTTCTAGATGATTTCTTTAATCAGCAATATAAAGCAGACCAGCAGTTTGGAAAGGTATTTACGCTGTTTGCATTTCTGGCCATACTCATCGCATGCTTTGGATTGTTAGGCCTCTCGGCATACAACATTCTGCAACGCACAAAAGAAGTGGGCATACGCAAAGTGCTTGGTGCATCAACACAAACGGTTGTTTATGTTTTATCGAAAGATTTTTTAATGCTGGTGGTAATTGCTTTTTTTGTTGCAGCGCCTGTTTCATGGTGGGTAATGCATAGCTGGCTGCAGGGTTTTGCCTACCGCATAACCATTAGCTGGTGGGTGTTTGGCGTGGCGGGCTTATTAGCAGTTGCCATTGCTTTGGGTACTATTAGTTTCCAGGCAATAAAAGCAGCGATGGCTAACCCTGTAAAGAGTTTGAGGACGGAGTAAGGCGACGTGAAACGTGAAAGGTGAAACGTGAAAGGATGGAAAGTGAAGGCCTTTTTCTTATATGGATGATTGAACGCCCGCCCGGATAATGGTCGGACTGGCAGATTTTTAGGATAATCAGGATAGAATGGGTTTTATTTTTATCTGCAATAATCCTTACAATCCTGATAATCTGCGGTCAATCCTTCGCTTAGAGAACGTTAAACTGGAAACTATAAACTATAAACTGAAAACTGTTATTATATGATAAAGAATTATTTAATAATTGCGCTGCGTAACCTTCGTAAATACAAGGTTACATCTTTCATTAATATTTTTGGGTTAACTGTTGGTTTAACCTGCTGCCTTTTGATACTTGCCTATGTTATTAATGAATTGAGCTATGATAAATTCAACCCAAAGGCTGGGCAAATATATCGTGTAACAAGAAGCTTTTTAAACCAGGATGGTGAGGAGAACCTGCACCTGAGTTCAGTTGCACCGCCTTTTGGGCCTTTATTACAGCATGAATTTCCGGATATAGAAAAAATGACCAGGTTGTTGCCGGATGGCATAGCTGCCATAAAGTATAAGGATAAGCTGTTTAATGAAACCAATGTTTATTTTGCCGACGAGAACATGTTCGATTTTTTTCCTGTTCCCCTGGTAGAAGGCAACCCAAATACAGCCCTTACGGAACCGAACAGTATATTGCTGACGGAGGAAATGGCAACAAAATATTTTGGCAGTGAAGACCCTATGAACAAACTGATACGTGCCGATAACCAGCCTCTCCTAAAAGTAACAGGCGTGTATGAAGCATTTCCGGCAAACTCGCATATACATCCCGACATGTTAATGTCGTTCAGTACATTAAAGGATAGCACCATTTATGGCGAGAAACAATTGGAAACAAACTTTGGCAACAATGCGTTCTATACATATTTAATGTTCCCTAAAAATTACCCTGTTAATAAAATTGCAGCGCAGTTCCCCGCATTTATTGACAAGGTAATGCCTATCCCTTCCGGGCCAGGCGTTGTATTGCCACCTGGTTTTAAGCAGTCAAAGTTTACAAAATTATTTTTTCAAAAATTAACTGATATACACCTGCAATCGCATCTTGATGATGAGGCTGAGCCTAACGGCGATATAACCCGCGTATATATTTTTTCGGCTATAGCATTATTCATTTTATTAATTGCATGCATAAATTATATGAACCTCTCCACCGCACGGTCTGTATTGCGTGCAAGGGAAATTGGTGTAAGAAAAGTAGTAGGCGCACAACGTAAGGAGATCATTATGCAGTTTTTAAGCGAATCTGTTTTGATTACATGGGTGGCTTTAATACTTGCCTTTGGATTCACCTGGCTTTTATTGCAGCCGGTAAATAATCTTTCAGGCCAGCATATTTCAATAAGCACTTTGATCACTCCCCAAATAATAATTCCATTATTGGTATTGCCTTTTGTGGTGGGCATAATAAGTGGCATTTATCCAGCCCTATTTATGTCGTCGTTTAAGCCGGTAAGCGTTCTAAAAGGTGTTATTAAGGCGGGTACAGGCAGTATTTCATTCAGGCAGGTGCTTGTCGTTTTTCAGTTTGGTATTTCAATCGTACTCATTATTGCTACCACCGTTGTATTTCAGCAAATAAGCTATATGCAAAACACTTCGCTGGGCTATAACCGGGAGCATGTAATAACAATGCCTTATGCCAGTGCACTGAATAATCAATTTGAAACTTTCCGCTCCAATGTATTGCGCGATGCAAGTGTGGTAAATATGGGGCGGTCATCGCGTATACCCACGGGCAGGTTATTAGACGACCAAGGGGCATCTGTAATGTCGGGCGATAGCCTGAAACCCGTTAATGCAGCCCTGAAATACATTACAGCCGATTATAATTTTATACCAACTTATGGTATAGAAATGGCGGCAGGCAGAAATTTTTCAAACCAGTACGCAACTGACAGCAGTAATTATATTATTAATGAAACAGCTGTACAAATGCTTGGCTGGAAATCACCACAAAAAGCAATAGGGCAGGTTCTTCAATATGGGAATGTAAAAGGCAAAATAATTGGCGTTACAAAAGATTTTCATTTTGAATCTATGCACCAGATAATAGTTCCACTGGTGTTGCTTGTACCCTCTGCTAATAATGGGGGTTTTGGAAACCTGTCAATAAAATTAAGGGGCAATAATATTGAGTCTGCCATCAATGGCATTAAAAAACAATGGGAAGCTTTTTTACCTGAAACACCATTTCAATATACTTTTTTTGATGAGCGTTTTGCACGGCTTTACAAAAGTGAAACACAACAGGGCAGCCTGTTTACCATATTTTCATTCATCGCTATTTTTATCGCTTGTCTTGGGTTGTTTGGCCTGTCGGCATTTATTATAACACAACGCATTAAAGAAATCGGCATCAGAAAAGTACTGGGTGCCAGCGCATCAGAAATTGTGCGCGTACTATCCATTGACTTTTTAAAACTGGTTGCTGTTTCAGCCGTAATCGCCTTACCCGTTGCAGCATTTGTAATGAATAAATGGCTGCAGGATTTCGCTTACCGCATACACATGGCATGGTGGGTGTTTTTAATGGCAGGCGTATTGGCTGCATTAATAGCGTTGATAACCATTAGTTTCCAGGCTATAAAAGCAGCATTGAGTAACCCGGTAAAGAGTTTGAGGACGGAGTGAAGGGACGTGAAAGGTGAAACGTGAAAAGGTTGGAAAGTAATAAATCTTTATTATGTGGAGTGAGTGAACGTCTGCTCGATAACTGGACGAGTGTGCATTCAATCATTCGCTTAGAAAACTGGAAACTATAAACTGGATTTATATGTTCAGGAACTATCTTAAAACTACTTTCCGCAATTTGTGGAAGAACAAAACTTCTTCTGTAATAAATGTGCTTGGCCTTACCATTGGCCTGGGTGGCTGCCTGCTTATTGCATTGTATGTGCAACATGAACTTAGCTATGACAACTTTGAAACAAAGGGCGACAGGATTGTACGCATGATAATGGAGTACAAGTTTGATGGAAGCAGTGATTTGCAGAAAGGTAATTTTACCAGCACTAAGGTGGCGCCAGTATTTAAGCGTACGTTCCCGGAAGTGCAAGCTTCTGCAAGAATGGTGAGGTACGACGAAGTAGTGGGGTACGCTGATAAGCTTTTCAAAGAAAGTTTTATGTATGCAGATTCTACCTTTTTCGATATGTTTTCTTTTAAGCTGCTGCGCGGCGACCCAAAGCAAGCCCTAAATGGCCTTAATAAAGTTGTGCTTACAGAATCTGCAGCCAAAAAATATTTTGGCAACCAGGACCCGGTGGGAAAATTGTTACGGGTAGGCAGCGATAGCAGCATATATCAAATAACCGGCATAATACAGGACTGCCCATCCAATTCGCAAATAAAATTTCAATTTCTTGCATCGTTCTGTTCTACAGGCGAAATACAGGAAGATTCTTACTGGGACGCCAATTTCACCACTTTCCTATTGCTTAAAGACGAAAGATCCATCGCTACACTGCAGGCAAAAATTGCACCCTTCATGAAGAAGGAAATGGCGGGGCAGGGTGCTACAATAAATTTTTTACTGGAGCCTTTCAGGAGCATCCACCTGCATTCAGAATATGGCGGCTTCGAACCAAATAATAACATCAGTTACATCTATATTCTTACGGCAGTGGCTTTGCTTATTTTAATAATAGCATGCTTTACCTATATTAACCTTAGCACAGCACGCGCAATGGAAAGAGCTAAAGAAGTAGGGGTACGAAAAGTGATAGGTGCAGGCAAAAAACAACTCTTCTGGCAGTTTATAGGCGAGTCTGCCATGTTATGCCTCTTATCAGTTATGCTTAGCATCATTGTTGCCGCCATCATTTTGCCATGGTTTAACGGATTGACGGATAAAAAACTACAGGTAGCTGACCTGCTCTCATTACCTTTTATGCTTTCTTCGGCAACTATTGTGGTATTGGTAAGCCTTTTAGCCGGAAGTTATCCCGCTATTATACTTTCAGGTTTTCAGCCGGTAAAAGTTTTAAAGGGGGCATTTAAAAACACTGCCTCGGGACAATGGTTACGAAAATCTCTAATAGTATTCCAGTTTGTTATTTCAGTGTTTCTTATCGTATCAACATTTGTTGTTCAAAAACAATTGTATTTTATACAGCACAAAAGTTTAGGCTTCGACCGCGAACATGTTGTGGTAATGCCTATGGATAGTAAAATGCTTGATAATATCCTGCTGATAAAACAACAGTTTACCTCAATCCCTGGTGTTTTAAGCGTTTCGCGCTGTGTAAGAAACCCAGTTGAAGGCGGCGGCGGTTACAATATGCGCACTGCAGCAATGCCGGAAAAATCTCAAATGAATGTTATTGCCAACCCAATTGACGAGGACTATATAAAAACGACAGGGCTGCAAATTATTGCCGGCAGTAACCTTACAGAACAGGATTCAAAAGATGTTGCCGTTGAGCAGGGAAAAAGAACGTACCATTTTATTTTAAATGAATCCGCAGCAAAGCAATTGGGATGGAAGGCGGGCGAAGCAGTTGGCAAACAGATGTTTTTAGATAACTCACGCCCCGGTATCGTCAGGGGTGTTGTAAAAGATTATCATTTTGAGTCTTTGCATAATCCCATCAAGCCAATGGTGCTTTTTACCGAAATAAGAGGCAGGGAATTGTTAGTTAAGGTACAGGGCGCCAACCTTCCCAAAACAATAGCTTCCCTGGAGGAAAAATGGAAGGCCCTGGTACCCTATATGCCTTTTGAATACCGCTTTATGGATGACGACTATAACAAGCTTTATAACTCTGAGATACGCCTCGGCAAAGTAATGGACATATTTGCCTCGATAGCCATTTTGCTTGCCTGCCTGGGCTTATTTGGCTTGTCTGCTTACAGCGCTCAGCAACGTGTAAAAGAGATCGGCATACGCAAGATCCTGGGAGCCAACCTTGTTAATATTACCGCGATATTATCAAAAGACTTTTTGCTGCTTGTATCCCTTGCATTTGTTATAGCAACCCCGGTTTCATGGTGGGCCATGAACAAATGGCTGCAGGATTATGAATACAGGATAACAATAAATGTATGGCTATTTATTGCAGCGGGATTTGTTACTATTTTAATTACTTTATTAACAGTTAGCTTCCAGGCAATTAAAGCGGCGGTAGCAAATCCTGTGAAGAGTTTGAGAACGGAGTGAAGAGACGTGAAACGTGAAACGTGAAAGGCTATGAGAATGATAAGTTTTTATTATGGGAGTTGATGGCGGTTAGTTCTTATCCATCCTGATAACGGCATTATTCACTATTGCAAAAACAGCTTCGTTCTTTTTAGGGTTAATAGTATATAAACCTGTAAAAGCGCTGAACGCGGGCAGCACAGCATAAGAAGATGAAAAATAATAACAGGGAAACCGCAGGCTTTGGCGGCTACCGGTTTTTAAAACTATCCCGGGATGTATGTGGCCTGAAAAAAAATAATGTTTACCTTTTACTTTGTTGACACTATTGGATGCTTCACTATCTATGTTGGGTTTTCCGTTGTTCAGGTCTTCCATATTATGCACAAAACAAAACCCCCCGATCTGCATACTACTGTCTTTAATTTGAATATCCGCGTGTGCATAATGGCCGTCTTCCAAAATATCATGATTGCCTTTAACAAGATGAATGTGTAATTGCGATACATCCTTTCGCCATCGTGCAAAAAGGTCAACTTCTTTATTCATTTTACTGTGAAACATATCGCCCGCGATAATAAGCTGCGCAGGTTTAAATTGCTGTATGATATGAAATAAACGATGAAGGTCGTCCTTGTAAACGCCTTGTGGAACAGCTATACCTTCTTTACGAAAATGGCCTGTTTTGCCGAGATGCAGATCAGAAACGATCATTGTTTTTTGTTCTTCCCAATACAAGGCGCGTTGTGGTAAAAGCCAGAAAGTGTTATTGTTGATAATATAATGAAGCGGAGCAGCCATCAGGGGCAAATATAGTGTTAAGTCTGGAAGAAGGGAAACCATAGATTTCTGGGAAAGATGCAAATATGCTACTCCCTTTTGTTCAGTAAAAATTTGGATTCTGCTGTTATTTTTTTGTTAGCAAAAATTTGATTATACAGCGCATTTTCAATAACATCTTTACTAATATCTGCAAACATTTTATATTTATAGGCTTCTAAAGTCATAATGAAAAATTCTATCTTAAATGAAGCTAATGTTTCCGTTGTGTGTTTACCTTTCTGCCAAAATCCTTCAAAATCTTGTTTTGTTTGAGTTATCCAATCATTAAATCTATTGTTTAATAATTCATAACATTGATATCTCTGCAATTCTGTCAAAAACCCCAATTGATATGATCTTTTTATTTGGCACAAAATTTTGTGACAATGTTTAAATAAGAAGATGTAACTAACACAAAGACTTTCTTCAGGTTTTTTTTCATCATTCTTGAAGTTTTTTAAAAATTTTGTATAGTCAGAGTTAATATTGTTCAATGCAACAAATGAGGTACATTTTGGATTGTGTGCAAACTGATTTCTAATTTCCATTAATTTAATGAAATGAGAATGATCTTTTTTTTCTATGTCACCTAAGTCTAAGAGAAGATCAATTTTGTTTTTGAAAGAAAGGCTACTTGAAGTATTATCAAGGGTTTTAGTGTCATTTTTTAAAATGCGGAAAATAAATTTCAAAATTTCGGAAGTAAGCGCTTCTTGACGAATTGCATGTTGGAGAATAAAGCTACGAAGCTCTGCATTAAAGGATCTCTTTATTGGCATATTATAAAAATAAAATAACTGTATTTCACATCAAAGTTAACCCAAAAGAAGAATTTATGCTTTCATTCACACCTTCTCAAATGACTTATTGACCAATGACCCAATGACTTAAGATATTAAACGCTTTCCTTCGCTGCCTCGGGTTTGCGGTAGTTTGCAATTATCGCCAGCACCTGCTTAGCTCTTTCCTCAATGGTGTCATAATGCTCGCTTTCCATTAGTGGTTTGCTAACCAATTTGCTGCCCATGCCAACCGCGCATGCACCGGCTTTAAACCATGCTGAAATATTATCCCTGTCCAATTCCACGCCACCTGTTGGCATAAAATACAAACCCGGGAATATTTCTTTTACGGCGCTTATATATGCAGGCGTTAATATACTGCCCGGAAACAATTTAATAAGCTGTGAACCCGTTTGCTCTGCAATCATTATTTCTGTAACAGTCATACAACCCGGTATCCAAAGCAAACCGGCATCCACCGCCATTTTGCCCACTTCCGGTATCATACCGGGGCATACAATAAAATCGGCGCCGGCATCAATATATTTACGCAGGTCGTCAACAGTTTTAATGGTACCTACGCCCAGCAACATATCCTGCATATTGGAATCGCGGGCTGCCTTTACCTGTTGAAAATTTTGGAGCGCCTCGGGGCAACGGTTGGTAAATTCAACAACCTTCATTCCTGAATGATGCAGTGCTTTCAGCACATTTACACAAACAGCCGGGTTTGAACTGGAAAACATTGGCAGTATCCCCTGCTCCTGTATGGCGGCCAATGTTTCAGACTGTGTACGCATGGTCTTTAATTATTTTATATATGTCATTAATTGAATGGTCTGTAAAATCGCCCTGCTCCTGCAATTTTCCAAAAGCAGCAGCAGCAGCATATTCTATAACATTTTCCGGGGTATGATTGTTGTATTCGCCATAGATCAATGCTGCCATAAAACAATCCCCGCTTCCTATTTTATCGAGTATATTATCTGCTTCAAACTCACCAGATATATATAAATTGCTATGTGAATACAGTGTTGCATAATATTTAATTCCCGCAGGTGCTTTATCAAACCGAAAGGTACATGCTACCTTTTTACAAGCGCTGAATTTCTCTTGTATTGCTTCAGAAGTTTTCTTCGCATGCTGAAGGAATGCTTCTTTTGAGTTTTGCGCAAGCAGAGCTTGATCCAGCGGAATACCGAGCAGCATATTGGCTGACCATATATTGCCCATTATTACATTACAATATTCAGCCAAACCAGGCATCACATCCGAAGGATGTTTGCCATATTGCCAAAGTTTTGCACGATAGTTAAGGTCAACAGAAATGGTTATTCCTTTTTTTTGCGCTGCGATCAACGCTTCCCTGCAAACTGCCACAGTATTTTCACCCAATGCGGGGTTTATTGCGGAAAAATGAAACCATCGCACATTTTTTAACACTTCATCCCAGTCAATCATACCGGGCATAAGTTCACCAAAAGAAGAGTATTTACGGTCGTAAATAACACCGCCATGTTTAAGATCAGTGCCCTGCTGAATGTATAGCAGCCCGACTCTTGAGCCGCTAAAACAAACAGCAGAAGTATCAATACTTTTCTCGTGCAGGTATTGTATAATATTTGCTGAGACAGGGTTATCAGGAAGGGCAGTACAATATTTTACCGGGATATTCCATTTAGCCAACGCTACGGCCACATTACACTCTGCACCTGCAAGGTTTATATGTATGTTGTGGTTATGAAGCCACGAAGTATCTGACGGAGGCGACAATCGAAGCATCACTTCACCGAAGCAAAGAACTGGTGCGGGCCCAGCTCCAGCCCCCTCTAAATCTCCTCCATTAGGGGAGACTTTTGACAATGATTCAACTCCTATATCTTTTGTTT
>Ga0206922_1033_pt1 | contig 40412 bp, 35 predicted proteins | sample Alteio_BWOrgHeat_63_FD_152976 | JGI IMG/M metagenome (GOLD analysis project Ga0206922, IMG submission 152976) | Enriched cells from forest soil in Barre Woods Harvard Forest LTER site, Petersham, Massachusetts, United States -... | ecosystem: Environmental > Terrestrial > Soil > Temperate forest >... | reverse complement strand
CGTTTGCAATGGTTATACAAACAGTACTTATTGCATTGAAAAAAGGACGGCTAAAAGACGAAGAATTGTTTGAGCTGAAAATTGAACTTGTTAAAACACTGTTACAAAAAGCTATATCAAAGGATAAAATACGTGCTATCATGAGTTTTTTGCGCTATTATGTACGTTTTGACAGCACAGAAATTATTGCTAAATTTGACCTTGAAATTAGCCTGATAACTAATAAACATACAACTATGGGTATTGAACAATTTTTATTACAAAGAAGTAAAGAAGAAGGGAAACTGGAAGGGAAAGTAGAAGGGAAGGAAGAGGGGAGACGTGAAAAGGATATCGCTTTCACTAGAATTCTTTTAGCTCAAACTGATTTTAGCATTGAAAAGATAGCAAATATGGTAGGAGTAACTGTTTCTTTTGTGGAAAAAGTGAAAGCCTCATTATAAAGCAAAAGATTTAAGCGATACCCCAACAAAACACCATAAATAGTTCAGCCTTATTCAATACCTTGCCTGCAAATAGGTTGCATGATTCCTTCATTTAATGAATTCAAAAAGAAAATAGCAAACCCCCGCTCCTTTCGGCTTTTCATGCTTACCCAATTGCCATCTGCTTTTTTTGCAGGGCTGAGAATAGAACAACTTGATGAAACGCAAATCGTAATAAGCGTTAAACAAAAATGGTTTAACAAAAACCCGTTTCATTCCGTTTATTTTGCCATTCTATCCATGGCTGCAGAAATAAGCACCGGACTGGCGGGGTTTAGCGCCATTTATAAACGCAACCCACCCATAAGTATGCTGGTTATTTCAAATGATGGGAAGTTCCATAAAAAAGCCACCGGGAAAATATTATTTACCTGTCGTGATATAGCCGCTGTGCATGCAGCAGTGGAGGAGGCAATTACTACCGGCAAGGGAGTAATAATAACCTGCCACACAACAGGCACCAACGCATCCAACGAAGTAGTTGCAGAGTTTAATTTCACCTGGAGCTTTAAACAAAAGAGCGGTTAGCCCTATTTTGCCACGTCAATCTTTACCTTCTTATTCTTTATTTTTTGATCTTTAATAAAACGCAGTGTTTCACTGACCTTAGATTTTCGCACCGCTACAAATGAGAAAAAATCCTTTACTTCTATCAGCCCAATATCCTCTTGTTTTAAATGGGCTATGTTGGATAAAAATCCAACTACATCAATTTTGTTTACTTTATCTTTTTTTCCTGCTGCTATAAAAAGTGTTGTCCATTTAGGCCTTTCCGGTAAAATAGTTTCTTCAGGCAATGTTATTTCCTCAACACTGGTTTTAATATAAGAGGGTAATTTTTCTTCTGGTGAAAGTATAAGTATCGCTGTTCCGCTCGCCTCTACCCTGGCAGTTCTGCCATTTCGATGGGTAAACACCTCTTCAGTGGGCGGTAAATGATAATGAATGATGTAACGGATATTGGGGATATCCAGCCCCCTGGATGCAAGGTCTGTAGTGACTAATACATTTGATGTACCATTCCTGAATTTGCATAAAGCGCTATCGCGTTCCGGCTGCTCCAAAGCGCCATGGTAAAATACATTTGTAATGCTTTTGGATGTTAAGAAGGCGCTGGTCCGCTCTACCGCTTCGCGGTGGTTGCAAAAAACAATTGCAGACCTGTTGCCAAGATAACAAATAAGCCTGAAGAGTATGTCTAATTTATCCTTGTCATCGCTTCGCAGCATTTGAATGGCCAGTGCAGAAGACGTTTTGCCTGAAACGAAATTCAACTTTACAGGTTCTTTCAACCCAATAAATTCAGGAATATCTATAGCATCGGTTGCTGAGGTGAGTATTCTTTTCCTGACAGATTTTAATTCTCCGATAATGAACTGCATTTCTTCCTGGAAACCGAGCTCCAGCGATTTATCAAACTCATCCAATACCAAAGTTTCAATACCCTCTGTTTTAATATTGCCGCGGCGTATATGGTCTGCAAGCCTGCCGGGCGTACCAATGATCAACGCAGGGGCCTGCAACAGGTTATTTTCTTCTGTTTCGCGCAAATGGCCACCATAACAACAAGTTACCTTAAAACCTGTTCCCATTGCCTTAAAAACAGTTTCTATTTGGATAGCCAACTCCCGGGACGGAACAATGATGAGTGCCTGTGTTTTAGGATTTGAGGCGTCCATTAATTGTAATACCGGTATTAGAAACCCAACTGTTTTTCCCGAGCCTGTATCTGAAAGTAAAACAACATCATTATCATTATCATTTGCCTCAATAGAAGCCACCTGCATTTCATTAAGCGCTTCTATCTTTAAATTAGCAAGTATTGCTTCAATTGAAAATTCTTGTTTTTGCATTTGTGCAAAAGTACGTTAGTTTGAATGAAGGGCTGTTTCAGGCTTGTGCTGTGGGTTTATCAAAGGGGATCATGAAAGAAATTCACTCTTCCTTTAAACCATATTCTTTTTGAAGAAAAAGTATCAGCCTGTTTGCAAATTGAAGCTGTGTTTGCAAAAGCTGGTTATCATAAAAATAAGTAATGAATTTAAGCGAGACCACCTTATTAAAGAACAATTTCATTTTTGCGGGATCGACAGCAAAAAGAGGTAACTGCTTTTGGGTGGGTGTAAAATTCTTGATGTATGAAGTATCAGTTAAAAGTGTAAAGTCCAGCATCTCTTGTTCAATATTCACTATGTCTTTAAAAACATTTATATAAACATCAGCCTGGGAATATGTCCCTTCTGTAGAGGCATCATAGGACGAAAGGCTGTCGGCAACATGGTCTTTTTCAATAAGCCTTAACCCACCGGAATTCTTTAGCTGCTGCATCACATAATCGTCGCTTTTAAATACTGTGTACTGGAAAAGATATCTATAAGCAAAGGTATAAAACAAACGTTGGTTGGTTATATCGCTCATATTCTTTCTGGACATTGTAATAATACTGTCAAGTCCGGTGTTCACCTTATTACCAAAATCTATTACATGCTTTAAATTCGCAGTGTCTGATTTTAGCCCTTCAATATAACTAATGACATATTCACTTTCTTTTGACCGGTCGCTTATATGCTCACGAAGGTTTTCAGCAATAAAGCCCATAGTAACAGCAAGAAATATCATCAGGAATTCAAGAAAATATTCGTTCAGCTTTTTCTTTTCTCCATGTGGCAAATGCGGGTGGTGATGTACTTCCATGCTTTCTGCTGTTTGTTCCCCGCTGGCTATAAAAGGTTTTTCGGATGATGATTCAATATTATCTTCAGCGCCATCCGGCAACTCTTCCTTATTTGTAAGTTCAGTTTCAGCCAACAGTTTTTCTTGCAATATAACAATTTGAACCAATTATATGCCTTTCCACGAATTATTTTCGCAAAATTGATTGTAAAGCACAAACTAAATATCCCGCCTGTTTAACAATGTCATCCAGGCGGGATATTTTTTTATTCAAATCTGCTTTTATTTTTTTGCTCCGGCAGCTTTTTTTGCCGCCTTTTTAGCCACTTTCTTTACTGCTTTTTTTACAGGTGCTTTTTTGGCAATTTTCTTAACAGCTTTTTTTGCTGCCTTTTTAGCGGGAGCCTTTGCCTTTTTTGCGGCAGCTTTTTTGGCCACTTTTTTTGCAGCCTTCTTCACTGCAGGCTTAGCTACTTTTTTAGCTGGTGCCGCTTTTTTTTTCGCGGCTTTCTTTGCGGCAGATACCGCCGCTTTTTTCGCCACCGGCGCGGCTGCAGTATTTGCACTTGTGGCATTCGTAACGGCCGCAGTAACTGATCCACCCAGCATAAACGCTAATTCGTTAACTACACTGCCTGCCATATAGCTGGCCATCCAGTTGGGATCGGTGGAAAGGCCTTTATACCCTGTAGCGCCTTTAATATTCTGGGCCAAAGAATACCGCCAGTGAAAATGATCATACACCGCTAAAATATTCACCGCATATTGCATAGCTAAAGATGGGTTGCCCTGTATGATGTTCATGTTATCATCATTCTTTGCACTCGCTTTTGGCCCAAGGTTATGTGAACCTGTAATTACAACAGGATTAGCGCCAAACGGGTCTATCACCACCACTTTGCTATGAATGGTTACCATTTTGGGCGTTATCTCATTCTCCCAGTACGAAAACTCCCCTTTTATCGCCTTAGGAATAATAGTATCGTAATCTGTTGTTTGTGCATTCCCTTTATGAATAAACACCAATGGTGTTTTATTTCCGCCTGGGTCCTGGTTCATAATACCATGAACAAATAAATTTTCTTTTCCGGCCTTGCCTATCTGGCCTACAACCTCATTATATAAGGTGTCCTTAGTTCCGGGATTAAAGAATAGAAATAAGATACCTTGCTGTGCATTATCTATTAGGGTTTTTGCCGCAGCAAGATCAACAAAGCCTTTTACAGGCGCAAACCAGGTGGTCATGTTATTGTTGGTAGCATTACCGCCCGTGTTGTAATTAATATAAGAGGCGGGGTAAGCATTGCCAGCCGTTTTAATCTGGTTCCATTCATCTAAATACCATTGTGCAACCGCTGGGTTATTAATGATAACGGCATTGTTAACCTGTGTATATAAACCGTTTGTGGTAAGGTTGGTGCTGCCTGTCCATACTTTGTAGGGCGTACCATTTTTACAAAAAACCATAAATTTATTATGCGCAAAATGGCCACTTGTTACTATGCGGTCAAAAATATTTATATCGGTTTTATGCAATTGGGCGCGCAGGTCTGCATTCTCATCATTGTTATCCTTTGGGCTAAATGCACCATTTGCCAATACCAGGTTTAGCCGCGAGCCTATTTTTTCAAACGCTGCAATTACATTCCCATCATTCAACTCATACAGCGATGAGTAAATGGAAAGTGTTGCATCGTTTATCACTGCATTCAACTCGCTAAACAAATGATCTGCCAGCACCCCGCCAAGAAATTTTGTTATGATGGAATCCTCATTGCTTAAGGTGGTTGCCAGCGTTGCAGATTTATCCGAAGCCTGTAAATTGGCCATTTGGTGCGACATAAACTGGCTGGATATTATTCCGCGGTTAAAATAAGCTTCATAATCTTTACCGGTTGCTACTGTTACCGTAGTGCTCCAGCCGCTTGCATTATTGGTATCTTTTGCCACATCAGTGCCGCTCATCATCATAGGTACAACCATATAGCTCACCGTATCATTGTATTTTACATCATAGTCCGTCCATGTAAAACGTTGTATGGGCCATTCGGTGCTGGGCCGTTGTTCACCTGGTTGCGGGCTTTGCCCTGCAAAGCCAATACGGTTGGGCAAAGGCTCAGCAGTGGCATTTGTTTCGCCCTGCGTTTTTTTATAAAGCGCAAAACCTATACAATTAGGTATAAGCTGGTCGTAACGCCATGCAACAATTACATGGTCGCAATTGGCATACGCTTTAATAACGGAATTGATCTGGGTTGGCATAGTTCGTTAGATTATGAGGTGATTGTAATTAATTCAGTTAGCATTTTTTGCGGAAGTATTTCACTAATTTAATTTTTGTTTTCGGCAATTGCAAACCTTTTTGAAAATATATTTTTTATGCCCTGGGTTGATGCTTTTTCAAAAAGCACTTTTTCAACCTCAAAAAAATATTTGGCGATAATAAAATATATTTTCATCTTTGGTGTACTAATTACATAGTACACTAAATCACTAATTAATGATCGCGATTGAAAACCTGCAATTTTCTTACCCAAAAAAAGAAATATTCAGCGGGTTAAACATTAACCTGAAACCGGGTTTTATTTATGGGGTACTTGGTAAAAATGGTACCGGAAAATCAACCCTGTTGGCCAATATAGCAGGCCTTTTATACCCGGCCGGCGGCAGCGTTAAGGTGCTTGGGTTTAACCCAGCCCTAAGGCAACCTGGCTTTTTGAAAGATATATTCATGATACCGGAAGAGTTTTATTTACCCGATGTTTCTATACACAATTTTGTAAAATATACAAGCCCTTTTTATCCGTGGTTTAATGAAGAATTGTTTGGTAACTACCTAACCGAATTTGAGATACCGTATAAAAGCCATTTACAGCGCCTAAGTTATGGCCAGAGAAAGAAAGTGCTCATTAGTTTTGGCCTTGCGGCCAATACATCGTTAGTGTTAATGGATGAACCTACCAATGGCCTTGACATTGCCGGCAAAAGCCAGTTCAGGAAAATAATTGCCGGTGCGTTTGATGATAAAAAGTGCATCGTTATCAGTTCGCACCAGGTAAAAGACCTTGAAAATCTTGTTGACCGTATTGTGATCATTGATGAAGGGGATATTGTGCTGGATGAAAGCATACACCATATATCGGAAAAATTATCCTTCAAAATATCATTCGATGCCTCCGAAACTTCATGGGCCATATACAGTGAACCACTGCTTAGAGGTAATGCCGTTGTTGTAGTTAATATTGAAGGGGATGAAAGTAAAATTGACCTTGAGCTGTTGTATAAGGCTACCGTAACTAATCCAAAATTAATTCAATCAATCTTTAAAGATTAACATGCACTTATGAGCGAAACGCTTGATTTTAGAAGGTTATACCTGCTTTTAAGCAAACACTGGTTTGAAAACCGGAAGGCTTATAGCTTATTCTTTTTATGCATAGCGGCTTTTTTAATTGGCTGGTTCTTTTTTATGCTGATGATTTCAAGCCCTTACGGCCTTAGCCAGGACAACCAGGCCAGTATTTATTTCGCGGGTTTATTTATTGCCGGGTGCATATCTGCAAGTTTGCTATTTCGTGATTTTTATGCCAGGCCTAGAAAAATAAATTACTTTTTATTACCCGCTGCAACGCTGGAAAAACTGCTGTGTGCATTATTTTACGGGGTTTTGATATTTTTTATCGCATACACATTGATCTTTTATTTAACAGATATCGTAGCGGTAAAAATTGCTAACGATAATAACAGCGCCATGATGGCATCCAATACACAACGCGCAGCAGAATGGCGTCAGATGTATAATATAACCGGCCCGCTGGATAAAATAAAAACGGGCAATGTTTTTTTGCCAAGTGCGGATATGTTTATTTTTTACCCGGGCGATAATATTGATTTTTTCACCGCTTTTTTTCCGATGCAATCGGCTTTTATTTTAGGCGCAGTTTATTTTAACAGGAATGCATTTTTTAAAACAATTGTGGTTTTGCTGGTAATATGGATGCTCTTTTTTATTATGGAAGACAAACTGTTTTTTTCGCTGCTTCCCCCGGACGGGCGGACTTTCAGGCTATTTACAGCGTTCTCTGTGAGTGATGCAAGCGGGAATGAGCAAATATATTCTTTGCCTTATTGGATAGGGAATGCAGCCACTTTTTTTATGCGCTTTGGTATTACACCTGTGTTGTGGATAGCAACTTATTACAGGATGAAGGAAAAAGAAATATAGATAAAATTTTACAATGGATTTCAGGGAATCTCAACCAATCTATTTACAAATTGCCGACCATGTCTGCGAGAAAATTCTTTTGCAGGAATGGAAGCCGGATACCCGGATACCTTCAGTAAGGGAATTGGCTGTGCAACTGGAGGTAAACCCTAATACAGTAATGCGTACCTATGAACATTTGCAGCAGCAGGATATTATTTATAATCAAAGAGGGATAGGTTATTTTGTTTCGCCTAAAGCGCAGAAAACAGCATTGAATTACAGGAAGAATGAATTTGTGGAGAAGGACTTGCCCAGCCTGTTCAGGAATATGTACCTGCTTGAAATGGAGCCCGATGAATTAAATAATTTGTATGAGAAGTACGTAAAAATTCATTTCTCAATTAATAAATAAATTGATCATGGCGCAATTTACAATAGATCTTCCGGGCAACCTTCGGGGCAATGTGAGAAGCGGCAGGATAATACGAAAACGCGTGCCACTGTTTAAGCTTTGGCAAATGATAAAAAGAACAAAAATTATTGTTGACAATGAAGAGAGGCTCGGTTATATCGTAAATATTGAACCCTCTGCTGGAAACCGGCGGGAGTACTTTTTATGCAGACGAAACGATGATAAAAAATGGCTTACTGCGGAGGAAAAGAAAATGATCATGCCAAAAGAAAAATGGCCTGAGCTGGAAGAAGATGATATTTCTGCCGAAATTAAAAAAGCGATAGACAAGTATGAAAACAAGCAATAAAATATTACTGGGGTTTTTATTGGCCGGCTTTGGGTTTATAGCCGCTGCTCAAATAGGGTTGCATGTTAAATATGTGCACAAAGAATACATTACGCCAGAGCAATATATTACGTCCTTTTATGACGAATATAAATTACCAAACATTAAGCATGTGCGGCTAATGGGTACAGCTGCCTGCAAGATCATACCGTCAGACATTACGGAACTGAAAATTGAGAAAAGCAGTATTGCCTACAAAAAATTTGATGTTTCCGGTGATACCTTGTTTATATATGGCGAGTATCCTTCCAGCCACGCATCTTCTATTAAGCTAAACAGGATGGCGCAAAATGTAAGGCTTTATGTGCCGGGCGCGGTTGATGTCTATGCGATCAATTCAGATATTGAAGTACAAGGCGGGCAAACAGTTGATAAAGGCGCAAGTTGGCATTTTACCATCAATAACAGCGTTTTAAATTCAAGGGAAGGAAGCACATTGGATTCTGTAAACAGGTACTTCGATACCCTTTCAGTTGTTGCACAAAACAGCCAGGTATTGCTGTTTCACAGCGACCACTTTAAAGCAGTAAATGTTCAGTTTGATCATTCATTAATAGATGACCGGAAAGCAGAGATCGGGCAGGTAAATATAACAACAGACAGTACATCAGTAATTATTGTCAGCGGCAGAAATATGAATAAACTAAACTCCATTATTATTAAAAAATAAACAAACCATTTTAAAAAAAACCGAAACAGCAGCAGGGCCTCTTATTAGTCGCGGTTAATGTTTCGTTTCTCCTATCACTGCATAGCGTTTTTATGCAGCCGGTAATCATTTGCCTTATAAAAAATAAAAAACTAAAATATATGCAGCTTACTATTAATGCACTTTCAAAGACTTATTCAAACGGCGTGCAGGCAATTAAAAATGTTTCCCTCACACTAAACCAGGGTATGTTTGGCTTATTAGGCCCTAATGGCGCCGGAAAATCGTCCCTCATGCGCACCATCGCAACCTTACAGGAAGCGGACGAAGGCAGCGTTTTTTTAGATGGCCTTGATGTGCTGAAACAAAAAACCGAACTCCGGCAGTTGTTAGGTTACTTGCCACAGGAGTTTGGTGTTTATCCAAAAATATCGGCAGAGCAAATGCTGGATCATATCGCGCAATTAAAAGGTGTTGTAAATAAAGGCGAGCGTAAAGAATTGATTGGCTACCTGCTTGATAAAGTGAACCTGGCAAAGGATAAGAAGAAAAATCTGGGTACATATTCCGGTGGTATGAAACAGCGTTTTGGTATTGCACAGGCATTAATGGGTAACCCAAAACTAATTATTGTTGATGAGCCTACTGCAGGCTTAGACCCTGCTGAACGTAACCGTTTTTATAACCTGTTAAGTGAATTAGGCGAGAACACCATTGTTATATTATCCACACATATTGTAGAGGATGTAAGCACGCTGTGCTCAAATTTTGCGATCATATGCCAGGGTGAGGTTTTGTACGCAGGGACACCCGATAACGCTGTTAAAGACCTGAATGGAAAAATATACAGCAAGTCAATAAAGAAGCCTGAAATACAGCAATACAGCAAAGATTTTAAAGTTATCTCCACGCAATTAAAAAGTGGCGACCTGTATATACGCATTTACTCAGAAACATATCCGGGCAATGGCTTTACCCAAAGCCTGCCGGACCTGGAAGATGTTTATTTCAGCAACATCATTAAAAGAGTGGACGTAAATACAATTTGAAGAAGTCAGTAGGTCATTAGTCAATAAGTCATTAAGGAAGAAGTTGTCTTAGGAAAATGACTCAATGACCAATGACTCAATGATTTTTCTTTTTGTCAACTATCATCTAACATCTGTCAACTCCTTTCTATGTTCAAACAAATATTTTCGTTCGAAATAAAATACCGGTTAAAAAGGCCTGCGGTATATGTCTATTTTCTCGCCGCATTTTGTTTTACAGCTCTTTCATTTGCTATGGGTGCAATGCCGCTTGAAGAAAAACAATTTATCAATGGCCCATCGGCGCTCGCGTTTTATGTTTCAATAATGACGCTTATGATGATGCTGGTGACATCATCGGTAATGGGCGTACCCCTTTACCGCGATATTGAATACAACACCAAAGAGTATTATCTCTCCTACCCTATTACCAAAGCGGGTTATTTTTGGGGCAGGTTTTTTTCATCATTCTTCTTGGTATTAGTAATTGATGCCGCCGTATTATTCGGGGCCTATTTCGGCAGCAAGTTAGGCCCTGTATTTGGCTGGCAAAATGCTTCGCATTACGGGCCTGACCGTCTTATTAATTACCTGTATCCTTTTGTTACCATCGCTATACCCAACCTTTTTTTTACTTCCGCATTATTCTTTGGGTTAGTGGCCGCAACGCGAAATGTAAAAGTTATTTATACCAGCGGCATTTTTATGTTCCTGGGTTATATGATAGCCAATTTTTTTATCGGTTCTTCATCAAGTAAAGCGCTCATTTACCTGGCAGACCCCTTTGGCGTTAATGCAGTGAAATTTGAGAGGGGGATGCAAACGCTTGAAGAGAAAAATAACTCGTTAATGGGCATTCACGGATTGTTTTTGTGGAACCGTATAATATGGACAAGCGTTGGCTTAATAATAATCCTGTACACATACGCGAGGTTTAATTTTGAAAAATTCTTCAGCGGCAGAAAAGATAAAAAAGCATCAAAAGAAAAAGCATCAAAAAAATACAACCTGCCAACACTTAATATTCATTTCGGCAAAGGGTATAGCAGGAAGATATTGTTTACCCTCACAAAAATTGAAGTGCTCAATATTATCCGCGATACCTATTTCTGGCTTATCATTGGCGGCGGCGCAGCTTTTCTATGTATGGTATTTTCGCACGGCCCGGGCCAGTTTTGGGTACCCGATTTTCCCAGGACCAGCATGATACTTTTCATCTTTAACGATAATTTTCTCTTCTTTATCTTTTGTATCATCATGTTCTACACAGGCGAAACCATTCACCGCGAAAAAGTAACCCGGTATGCTTTTATAAACGATGCATTGCCCCCTCCCGATCTTATATTAAATTTTGCAAAAGTATTAAGCATACTATGCCTCGCGCTTTTTTTAACGGTACTGCCAATGGTTATAGGCATTGTGGTACAGGCTGCGGAAGGTTATACGCAATTCAATTTGCCCTTGTATATAAGCACGCTCTTTGGCATTACATTGCCTAAGTGTGTTGAGATGGTGATGTTGGCTTTTATGCTGCATATATGCATTAACAACAAGTTTGCGGCGCTTGGTGTTGGCATTGCATTGTGGACGTTGTTTTTATTGGCTGATGTTTCAGGCTGGTTTTCTTATCATTTATTATTGTACTCATATACGCCCAACTACGGCATATCTGACTTTGACGGCGTTGGCCATATGATAAAACCCATATCATGGTTTAACCTGTACTGGCTGCTGTTTGGGGGTTTGCTGCTGGTATTGGGGTATTTATTTTATGTACGGGGAACCATATCATCATTTAAGGAAAGAGTTCAGCTTGCTAAGGAACGTTTCAGCGCTAAAACCCGCGTTACAACTTATGTTTTACTAGCGCTATTCCTTGCAACTGCCGCGTATAATTATTACAATGTTGACTACCTGAATGCCTATTATACAAGAGCAGAAAATAAAGAGCGTGCAGCAACAGCGGAAAAAAAACTAAAGCATTTTGAAGATATGCCCTTACCAAAAGTAACCAACATAAAAATATTTGCCGACCTGTATCCCGCCGAACAAAAAGCAACCTTCAAATCGTATGTAACACTTGTAAACAAAACGGCTATTCCCATCACTCAACTGTTGTTAGATGGCGACAATGTTACAGACTACTCTATTAAATATAACGGTGCTGATATTTCATACACAAACCCATTACTTTTTAAAAGAGGGAAATTTAACTTTTTAAGAGTAAAGGATGATTCGTCATCTTACAGGTTATACCAGTTGCCAAAAGCGCTTGCGCCAGGTGATTCAGCAATATTCGAAGTTAATTCAGTGAAAGAATACCATGGGTTTGGTAATTATTTTTATGGTGCCGACCTAATGCATAACGGCTCGTTTTTTGGCGATGGCCTGCCCGGCCTGGGCTATGACGATGATGAAGAATTAACGGATGAAGAAGACCGGAAAGAATATGGTTTGCCCAAAAAAGAAGAAGAGTTTCCGGAAGATGAAGATTCCGCCGGCACGCGTATGCTGTTAGAGGGGCCTTCCAGCAGCCTTATTAAATTTGATTTAACCATCAGCACCCCGGAAAGCCAAATAGCCCTGGCTCCGGGCGATCTTGAAAAGCAGTGGCAGGAAAACGGAAGGAATTACTATCATTATGTGTCAAATCAACAAGGCGCTTATACAGGTTTAGGTTTTGCATCCGCGCGCTATGGGGTTCTTAAGGATACTGTAAACTTAACTAACCAGCAACCTGTAACAATTGAGTTTTATTATCAACCTGGGCATGATGCCAACCTTCAGCGTTTTATGGCATCTTATAAAGACGGATTAAGATATTTCACTTCCGTTTACGGCCCCTATCCTTTTAAACAAATGCGTGTAGTTGAGTCAACAGAATTTACAGCCAATTACAACTCTGCCGCGGCTCTTGGCTTGTTTTCCGAGCGCTTCGGGTGGAACGCAGATTTTACCGGCCAGTGGGATTATATTTATTTAACATCGGCGCAACAGATGGCCAGACAATGGTGGGGAGCGCAGGTTTCGCCCAATCATACAAAAGGTTCGCAAATAATTGTTGACGGCCTTGCTAAATATGATGCATTACTGATGATGGAGAAAAAATTCGGGAAGGAATACATGCGCCCGCTTGTTAACCAGCAACTGGATTTTTATTTGTGGAACCGCGGAAGAATTGCGAAAGATCAAAACCCGGTATTGAGGTCAGACAAGTGGGCTGAATTTGATATTAAAACGGGCTTTGTTTTATATGGTCTAAAAGACCTTATCGGCGAAGACAGTGTGAATGCTGCTTTACGTGAATTTTACAATGCCTATGCCTTCCGCAATACGCCCCCTTATGCAGGAAGTAAAGACTTGTATAGTTTCATAAAAAAACACGTGCCGGATTCACTGCAGTATTATCTTACCGATACATGGGAGAAGATAACATTTTATGATAATAAAATAGTTGCGGCTACAGTAACACCTCTCGGTAAAAACAATCAATATAAAGTAAGTATTAAAGTAAATACGAATAAAATATACCAGGACAGCAATGGAAATGATTCAGTAGCGTCAATGAACGACTATATAGATATTGGCGTATTTGCTGCTGACAGCAGCAAGGTTAAGGGGCGCAACAATACCAACCTGCTATACCTGCAAAAGCATAAGTTCACCTCGGGTGAGCACACCATTGATATTATAGTAACCGGCAAACCTGTAAAAGTAGCCATTGACCCCTATGTAAGATTGATAGACCGTAACATTGGTGATAACTGGAAGGATTTGTGATGTGTATAAAGCTACAAAACCCCGGGCTTTAGCCTCGGGGTTGTAGTTTAAGTGATCGTCATGTCCCGCAATGAGCAATACATCCCAACAAATTGAAAGGGTTAAAAAGAATGCTATTTGTTCATAAAATTTATCTCCTTAGGGGCTTTTAGGATTTGCATACATTTTACGCCTTTATTAGTGAAAACACCAAACATCGGCAAAAACTAATCCGCGCCGGCTTTAAGAAAATTGCCATTTGCATCAAATATCAAATCCTTTCCTTTTACTTCTGCTTCATAAGTAATACTGCCATCTGCATTGGTAATTTTACCTGCTTCTTTAATTGAACTTCCTTTGTAATGAGCTTTTACATAAGTTGGGACAGATGCAGGCAACTGTGTTACCGGTATAGCCATCTCGTATTCAACAAAATCGCCGGCCGGTGAAAATTGTGCAGAATTATCCTCCCCCGATTTACCGCCCCAGTTGGCTTCAAAATTGCCCCCTTCTTTTTCCCATGAAACTTTGTCCGTAGTTTGATATTTTTTTGCAAAAGCAGTTTTTACAACATCGGGAACATCTTTTGCCTTAATATCCTGCGCTTTTACAGCACTTGTTATTAAACCCGCACCGAGCAATGCGCCTAACATAATCTTTTTCATAAATTACATTTTTAGTGATCATCAAACCTAATGTGAGAATCTGTTGGAATTTTGAATTAAGGGGATCGCAGAAGGTCAATTGATTTTTACAACATACTCAATTCTCACAATTTCCTGTAGCTTATTACTTTAATAGCTGTTATGCCGCACCGGGTAGTGCTTTGGTAATTTAATGAAACGCGTATAGGGAATTTTACATTTTGTGCGAATTTGAATATCGTGGGATTATCTATGGCAACATTGCTGGTATCGGCAACTCCCGTAAAATGAAAAAATAAAGCTCCGTCGCACACATTGGGGCATTCTGCAAGGCTAACACATTCACTAACATTAATACCGGTGATCACACCTTCATTTTCCAATAAGTTAGTGTTCTTTTTGCAGGAAAGAAAACCAGCTAAAATTATTATTGCGGGCAGCCAAATTTTCATAACATCATTTTCTTAGTGACCCGGAAAGAGGGCTTTTCGTTGCACCATCATTCATATAATCAAAGAAGCCGGGTTTTTAAAACCTGGCTTCTCTAATATAATGTTCTCTTTCTTCTCTTTTTATTCTCTTAGCTATTATTCTCCTGCTACCCCTCCGGTGCAGCCTGCCCGCCATTATCCTGCTGATCTTCCTTTTCTTTTTTAAACTGCAGTTTACCAAATTTCCAGGTAAAATTAATACCAATAGAGCGGAAAGGCACCAGGCGCACGGCGTTGGTACTAAAATTGGGGCCGAATACGGCCGTTTTCTGGCTAACATATTCTGCAAAAGCATTGTTTGCAGTTAAAGCCAGGCTTCCCTTCTTATCCCAAAACTGTTTGCGCAGCGCAATACTGTAGGATGTGAAAGACGGGTATATCCCCTGGGCCTCATGCCTGGCAGAATTAAAGTTGCCAAAAAATTCAGCTGCAAAAGTACTCGCAAACTGGTAGCTGAAATTCATATTGATGCGGTAGTTAAAACTATTTGAGTTATAACCGGGATCAATTACATTGATCGTATGCCTTTCAAAAGCGAAAATATTAGTTCTTATGTTGAATTTTGAATTGATGTGCAGGTCGCTGAAAATAGACATCCCCACATTTTTCTCAAGGCCAATATTCTGGTTTTCGCTCAAAGCAACATTGTGATAGACTGTATTGCCAACAATAAGCGAATCGTAATATACAATATAAGGCTGTATATCGTGATTAGATGTGCGGTAAAAAGCGGTAACCATAAAAGTGCCGGCTTTATCAAAATCCTTTGAATAACTTAACTCAAAACGGTAGCCTATTTCGGGCTGAAGATAAGGATTACCGGAAGAAAGGTTCTTGGGGTCATTAGTATTAATAAAAGGGTTTAGGTCGCGGTAATCGGGCCGCTCAATGCGTTTGGAAAAATTTAATTTAAGCGTTTGGTCATCCGTTATTTTCTTCATGAAAAATATAGACGGCACAAAAGTATTGTATCCGTGCGGCGGAGTTTGTTGCTGTGCATTGGAGAAAAAAGCGTCAATATCAGTTCGTTCATAACGCCCGCCTATTTTGGCGTCAAAGAGCTTACCAACCGGAAAGCTTAATTCGCTGTAAACAGCATATACTTTTTGATGATAGTCGAGTGAATTGGACAAGGTTGAATCATACAGGAAAGATTTTGGCGTTGGCTGAAAACTTGTTACACCTGCAGAGCTTGTAATATCCCTTGCAGTAAATTTGCCGCCCATGCCCCAGTTAACATCCTTCTTTAAAGGTTGTACATAATCAATTTGTGCCTGCGTTTCCCTTTCCTTGCCCGGGTTAATACTGTTGGTGCCATAAAAAAGGCTGTCGCCAGGCTCCGCATATTGGTTATTATATGCAGTGCCGTTGTTGTTGCCAAAACTTGTATTCACACTCATTTCCAATTCCTGGTCCTCGTTATCAAAAGTTCTTTTATAATTCAGGCTCGCATCAATATTGTGAAAATTAAATGTACTGTATGTATTGCTTAAAGAAGCTATGCTTGAAAGGATGGCCCCCAACCCTCCATCGGCAGTTGTTGTTTGCAACTGGTTAATGTAGCCTGAACTTTTGTTGCCGAAATTGTCATAATTCAGCGATCCTGAAAAGCTGTTTTTCTTTTTATAAGTATAATCAAAACCAATATTCGATTCAACACCATGCCTTATAAACTGGTTGGTCCCTTGCTGGTGCAACAGTACGCTGGTATTTGTACCGGTGTCTGTTGACAACCTGTCTGAAGTGCTTGGTGTTTCAGCTTTAAGCCTGGCATTACCACTAACATTAGCATGAAAACCCCAATCTCCGGTACGGGCATTAATGTTAACGGAGCCGTTCTCCTGCCGTGTACCTGCGGTTAAAGAAATATTGCCGTTGATCCCTTTAACGGTACTTGTTTTCAATATAATATTAATAATGCCACCCAGCCCTTCAGCGTCGTATCTGGCGCCGGGGTTTGTTATTACTTCTATGCTTTTTATCTGGCTGGCCGGTATAGATTCCAGTACATCGGTTATACTGCTTCCAAACGCCGTTGAGGGTTTGCCATTTATTAAAAACTGTATGCTCGTGCTGCCTGCAAGCTCAACATTGCCATCCACATCAACTGATATTTGAGGCACTTTTTTTAATACATCTGTAGCCACACCACCCTGCGATGTAAGGTCTTTTTCGGCGTTAAATACCATTTTATCAATCTTGTTCTCTATTACTTTGGTTTGTGCTGTAACAACAACCCCCTGCAATGTTGCTGTAGTTTTTGCCAGTGAAACAACGCCAATATCTTTTGAAAGTGTTTTGCCATTTATGCCAACATTGGCGATTGATTTTTTTCTGTAGCCGATAAAATCAATTACCACAGTATAGTTGCCGGGTGCAACATTATCAATCACAAACTGCCCTTTGTTGTTGGTGGTAATGCCGTTAACGGGGTTATCATTTCCCTTAACATACAGGGAAATCGTTGCATACTCAATGGTTTGCTGTGTAGTTGAATCAATAACCTTCCCGGTAATTTTACCGGGATTATCCTGTGGTTTATCTTTTTTTTGAGAATAGCCCAAAATACAAATACCCAATAAAAAAATTGTAATAACACCTCTCATCTACGCATAAGTTTAGTAAAGCCCAAAATTGAACTATCATTCTGATTAAATTTTGAAGAGATTTTGATTTTGAGAAGATGTGCATGATTCTTAGGTAGAAAGGCGAAAAATTTCAGTGAATTAAAAACTATACATCTTGTAAAAACCATCGGCTTTTTAAATAGTAAAAGAATTGTTAAATAATATGGGCATTTAACATTTTTTTACAACGGTGTTTTCTTTTTTGTGGGTTTAAATAAAAGTTAACCCCAGATTCCTGAGAGTTAGCTTTTGGCGCTCTCTGGATTTAACAATGAGAGCCAGATTTCATCCGGAATTCATAGTACACAAGCACAAGCTTCACCACAACACTTCAGCAGATTCCGACAGTTTTACCCACACACAAAAGCTATTAATAAAAACTTCGGAATGACAATATAGTGGTGCTCTTTGCGTCTTTGCGTCTTTGCGTGAAATGCCCTTCACCACAAAACTTCAACAGATTCCCGTGATTTTATCCGCACACAAAAGCTATGAGTAAACCCTTGGAATGAAAATGTCATCATTACTCATTCTGGTCTCTTTCAGTTTTATATAACTTTTGTAACATTTGTTACAGCCACCCGTTTAACCTGCAATTAAACTTTATCATTAATGCGCAGACTTCTACTATTTGCTTCAAGCATGTTGCTTCTTTCCCTGTTCAGTTCAACCTTATTCGCTCAACAAAATACCTATTCACCGGATCCATTCATATATCGCCAAATTGGTGGGGACACATTAAAGGCCTATGTTTTCAGGCCGGCAACACGCGGCAAACTTCATCCCGCCATTTTATTGTTCCATGGCGGTGCGTGGAGATTGGGCGAAGCAGCCTGGACCTTTCAGCGTGCCAAAGAATTTGCTGAAAAAGGTATCGTTGCCATATCCATTGATTATCGCCTTGCAAATAATGGCTTGTCGCCCATCGAGGGAGTAGATGATGCCTGTGCCGCTTTTGCATGGGCGCGCAGCCAGGCCAAACTACTTGAAATTGATACAAAAATGGTTGCAGGGTATGGAGTTTCTGCGGGCGGCCACCTGGTAGCCGCCGCCGCTACCCTGCCTGCCGTTAATGGTAAGGCAATTTCAAAAAATTCGCGCCCCAATGCAATCCTTCTTTATTCGCCTGCCCTCAATATGGCCCGCGACCCCTACTTTGATGCGCTTATGAAAGATAAAGGCGATCCAGCCATTTATTCTCCTTCGGAGTATATCAGCAAAAACCTGCCGCCAACTTTAATAATCCAGGGCGAACAGGACAGCATTGTATTTGCAAAAGATGCGAGGGCTTTCCGCGATGCGGCTGTTAAGGCAGGGGTAAATTGCAAATTATATGTATATCCAAATGTTGGGCACCTGTTAACCCGCAATATTAAAATTCAGTACAAAGACTTCGACTCCGATCCCGCCGACCAGGCAGATGCGCATCAAAAAGAAGATGATTTTTTAAAGTCTATTGGTTATATGTAGTGTGCATAACCACTCAGAATGAAAACATACTTTTTTTCTTTGCGCCCGAACCATCGGACTTTGCGTGAAATACCCTTCACCACAACACTTCAGCAGATTCCCACGGTTTTGCCCGCACACAAAAGCCATGAGTAAAACCTCGGAATGACAATATAGTTGTGCTCTTTGCGCCTCTATTTAGCTTTCAAAGGTGCTTCGGAGACCGTGTGATGAGTTTCCTCTATTAGATCGAGGGCCTGCGTTCGTTTATGCCCGGGTGGTGCTAAAACAAGATTGGTTTTCGACAGGGCCTGCCACAATATCCGGTTTTGAAACGCTATTGTTCCACCACCGCGTTTTCGCTGGGAGATCATCCTGTTAATATCGCCCACACAAACCCATGGCTCATGTACCGTGATACCCCATTTGGCATGGTCGTGGGTTTCAGGCCAGGCCCAGTGCAACCCCATCGGCCCCAGGTTAATATATTTTATATCAAAAGTTTTGTGTATGCCGTCGCTGTCTGCAATGGGTGGTATCGGCCCGCGTATCCAGGTTTCATCATCCATATCATCTTTTAGTGTTGGCCCTACCAGGTCGTTCCAAAAATCTTGATCCCACTCTTTATTTTTAGCGATCACCTTGAATGGCATGCCGCCAACCGATTTCAGGTCAATGATATCAGATGCAGCAGGCGGGTTGGGGTTCAGTGGTTGCGTCAGCAAATAAAGCGGGTCAGTTTTAGGCAGGTCCGCTGCATTGGGAAAATAAACCTGTGGTTCCTGGTGATTGGCCATTTGTTCTGCAATTTTGCCTGCTGTATCAATATCAAGAGAAACGCACATATACGTTTGTCCATATTTAGGGGTTGGGTCATTCACTGCACCCGGCTCAGCGAATTTTGGCCATGAGTGAAGCAGCCAATAGGCTGACTTTGAAGAAGTATCAAATGCAATCACACCCTTGGTATGCCCCTTATGCGCATCGTCCTTGCGTTTGGCTCCGGGCGGCATCTCATCATTGTAAAGTATCCATCCTGTTGTAGTCTCAGGGTTCTCAAAATTTTTGAACACAGAATCAAGCGTTAAATTAAGCGCCCCTTCGCCGCCATTAAGAACGTTTGGCGACCGCGCTACATTTCTTTTGTGAATATCAGGATTGGCGTCAATCGTTGCATCGTAATACACATATTCGTAGCCCGTTGCCTTATCCGTGCCTGCACCGGGATTAAGCTGCGGCACCTTATAAATAAACCACCAATCAACGGGTTTTCCATCTTCGTCAAGTGCAGAAATATTCATCATTACATTTTTTTAAGTGCGTGGGCAAGTAAATTATTTTTTATGACTATATATTTGTTGGGACAATAACATATCGCATTACGCCAATTTTATTAAACCATATCGCTTTTTTAAAATTAGCGTCACAAAGAAATATCTCATTTACTTCCAACCCCTTCTTAATTTTTTCTAATACATTTTTTTTGTTTACTTCTTTGGATTCTTTCCTGGTACTTATGAAATAAAATATCGAGTCCTTAAAGTATTCGCTAACTGCCTTACTAATAACATCTTCCTTCATATCATCCCCAACTCCGCAATATACCCACTCACTCCAATTAGCTTTGCCTTTCATATGATAACCTGCTGAATATATTAAACGAGAGTCCATTATTCAAAGCTAATAAAAAAGGCCGCATAGTGCAGCCTTAACAATTTTATTAAATACCTATCTTATTTCCCTATTAGTTTACCATAAGTCAATCTTGTACTACTTACATTCTTTAAAGCATCTTCAAATTTCCCCCGGCTATCCTGTTAGCTTTAGCCCTCTCTGAATATAATAATAAGAGCCATTCCGAATGGTCGGAGGCTTGGCGGATACTTTGCCGACGTTGACGGAATGAGACCTTTTTACCTGATTTAAAATAAAACAGCCGTAAGGCTTCTACCAAACGGCTGTAATAAAATTAATCTTTTGTTTTTCAATTACCAGCCCAAGCCCGATGTTTCGGGCTGGGTTATCATTAAAAATCCAAAGAGTGTTGCACTCTTTGGATAGCATTAATGCTTTTTATTTTACCCAACTCTCCGGCGAGCAGGGGTTAATTAAGTAACTGTTACTAATTGTTGCGTCGTTATACCAAAAACTTTTTGCACTAATCTTAATAACAATACCCCCCGCATTGACATTGGATAATATCTTTCCCTGCTTTGCCCATTACTTTAATATTAGCTTTCGTAAAAATATCTTTTAAATTGTTCCAGTTCTCTTCAGAGTACGAACAATCTCCTTGTATTCGTAGTATAAAATTTTGAGACAAAACAAGATAATTCCAGTCCTTACTAAGAATGGCTTCATCATGTGTTTGTTTCACAGTCGCCAATTCTTTAAACTTTTCTGATGCATCACTGTTGGATGTATATTGGTATATTGTTGCAATAAATCCTAACCTTGTATATGCTGCTATTTGCTTTCTTGATGCAAACACCAACGAAGTAACCCGCTTAAGTCCTTTATCCCTAAAGTGAATAGTGGAATAATCGTTTAGGATTTCTTTTCCTAACAATTCTTCTTTTTTGGATAATGTATAGCTACCTGAATACTTTTCAGTGTATTCCTTAACAAGTTTAACCTGACAACTGTCCTGACCTATGGAATAATTACAGGTACACAGAACTGCCACTGAGGTAATAAAAACTTTAATGCTTATTTTCATTGTACACCGTCCTTATTTATGATTTGATGTATTTCGACTTGCGCTGAAAATGATGATCTCCCTGCTCGCCGTAGCATGAAGATAAAACAAAAACTGTTGGCGCTATTCCATATGGCTGCGCCTACGGATCCTATACTAGCGCAGGTCTCCTGACCTGTGCTTAGCCGTTACTTAATTCATTTTATAGTGGTGTTACATTTTATGGGCATCATTAAAAATCAAATCACGTAATGTGTAGGCAGAGGTCGGGACTTGCGTTAGTCCAGGGGTTCCTTCGGCGATCTGTATTTTTTGATAAAACGCCTTCTGTGAAAGGCATTAAAGAAAAAAGCACCAGCTTCACCACAAAACTTCAGCAGATTTCCACGCCCGCCCGTGCCGGAACGCCAGCCTGACCGGACGGGCAGGGACGGGGTTTTGCTCACGCACAAAACTATAGTAAACCACGGAATGTCAACCCGCATCTTCTTTTCGCGCTCCCCTTTCCAACCTCATTGAAGACCTTCCCAAAAAAACTCGAAAAAATCTTTTCCATTTTTTGCAAATCTATACTAGCGCAGGTCTCCTGACCTGTGCTTAGCCGTTACTTAATTCATTTTATAGTGGTGTTACATTTCATGGGCATCATTAAAAATCAAATCACGTAATGTGTAGGCAGAGGTCGGGACTTGCGTTAGTCCAGGTGTTCCTTCGGCCATCTGTATTTTTTGATAAAACACCTTCTGTGAAAGGCATTAAAGAAAAAAGCACCAACTTCACCACAAAACTTCAGCAGATTTCCACGCCCGCCCGTGCTGGAACGCCAGCCTGACCGGACGGGCAGGGACGGGGTTTTGCTCACGCATAAAACTATGAGTAAACCCCGGAATGTCAACCCACATCTTCTTTTCGCGCTCCCCCTCCCCAAACCTCATTGAAGTCCTTCCCAAAAAAACTTCAAAAAATCTTTTCCATTTTTTGCAAATTTTATTTGTTTATTACTAAATAATTTAGTAAATTGTAAGCTGATCTTGTAAACAAAGAAATATAATGAACAAGGTAAATTGCAAGCTTTACACGATATGCTGTAAGCCTGAAAAACAGGCGTATGCTGTGGAGAGCGTAAAGCGGGTGGCCTTTGGTATTTTTCTTGCCGGAAATTGAAAACCAAAAAAAATGATTTATTTGTACGATTGTGTACGGTTTGGGTTTGGTTTATCGGGGCACTCCATTTTTTATAAGGGTTTGTCCGTACAAAAACGTTGTCATTGGCGTACCATTGTACGGATGGTTTTCGTCCTGCTGAACCCGCCTGCATCGGGCAGGTTTATTTCAGCATCTTAATAGAACGTGGGCAATGAAATAAGCGGTACAAACTTTGATAGCGACGCTTTCTATTCGGTCACTCTAATTGCGAGCTATCTTTCTTAGGTACTAATGAAGGAAGTATCGTCCTGCTGAACCCGCCTGCATCGGGCAGGTTTATTTCAGCATCTTAACAGAACGTTGGGCAATGAAATAAGCGGTACAAACTATTGATAGCGAGGGTTTCGACTCGGTCGTTGTGAGTTTTTTTTAAATAATTCGTGGTTAAAAAAATTCTATTCATTTAATACAAAAATTTTAATTCATGTCACCATAAAGGCCTAATATTTTACCGCTGCCAGATATTTATTTTGCGGTAAAATTTCAGAAAAAACACCCTTCACGCGTAACATTTTGTAACCTACCACGGTACTGTGCTTTTTGTTGCCATAACTGAACGGAAAGAAAGCACCAAAAAAAAGAAAATTCCAAAATACAAAACGCCTAAGTTCTGGAAATCAAGATCGCATAATAAAAAAGGCTTCTTTGCAAAGTCTCCCTCCACCGGAGGGTCCGCCGCGGCGGATAGAGGGAGGCCGCAGAAAAAACACCCTTCACGCGTAACATTTTGCAACGTACCCTGGTACCTTGCTCTTTGTTGCCATAACTGAACGGAAATTTATTGAGCGGAGCAAATTCAATGTTGGTGAAAACACGCAATAGTAGCTGAGAAATTTTTGCATGAAGCCTACAGTATGCGGCTTGCTGCGGTTTAATATCCTCTCAATCCCTGCCTGAATGACGCAGTCGGGCAGGCCCGCCTGAATGACACAGTCGGGCAGGCTATAAATCCCTCAAAACTTGTCCCGACAAATTCGGGATCACCGTTCAGACAAGTATCCTATAAAAATGTGGTTGATTGCCCAATATAGCAGGTGCAAGCCCCCACAGCCGAAATACATTGTAAGTAAAGCCCTTGACTTGTTTTATATCGCCAAAGGGGTTTTTTAAATGCACCAGGTGGTCAATAAAACTGCATATAAAAAAGATAGGTATTTCTATAGTATGCATAAACAGGTGAAACAAAAACCAGGCTGCGCCAAATTGTTTGCGTATGCGCACATGTTGGGAAATCAGTATTTGCAGGCCCTTTTTATCAAACAGGTTAGCATAGCCTTTACCCGAAGTTTGCATGGCGTTGTTGACCGCTTCGCCCTGCAGGTGGGTAGTGTACAGGTTGCCGTAAACGCACAACTCCCCCACCCTTTTTAATCGGCTGCACCATTCAATCTCTTCGGAGTACAGGAAAAAGTCTTCATCAAACATACCGGCTTTTTCAACTGCGCTTTTTTTAACCATCATAAAGGCGCCGTTTATCCAGTCAACCTTTTGTTCCGGGGATGCTATGGGCACATTGGTTTTTTTGACATTGATAGAAAACGCGATAGCGCGGAGCAGAGCACCCAAATATGGCAATGGCAGCAGGTGGTTTAAACCGCCTTTCATAAAATAATTGCCTGTTATCTGCGGGCTGCCATCTGCATTTAATAACTGAACGCTGCAGGCAACATAAGCGGACTGAATAAACCGGCTATAACATTGTTCTATGGCATCATCAGTTATAATAGTATCAGGGTTAAGCAGCAATACCACATCGCCTTTTGCTTGCTGCATGCCTTTATTATTGGCGCGTGCAAAGCCTGCGTTATAACCCATATCAATCCATTGCACAAACGGGAATTGGGTGAGAGTGGCCTGTTTGCTGTTATCTTTTGAATCGTTATCAACAACTATCCATTCAAAAGAGGCGCCGGAGGCAAACTGCATAGCGCTTTGTATGCAGCCGGCTACATATTTGGCAGAACGGTAATTTACTATGATGATGGAGAGTGACAATAATAGATTACTTAAGATGTTGCCGCACGAAGATAAAAGTTGGCTGGTAACGCCAGCACAAAATTATTTCAACCGGCCGCGGGAGGTATTGAAAAGATAATTTGCCCGGAAATAAGAAATACCCGGAACACAGCAATGCAGGGCAAATCAGCCCTTTTTTAAAATAGTTAAATAATAAATGAATCTTTTAAGGAAAGTTCAGATATTTGGTGTCACTTACTTACTTTTACAAAAAATTACTATTTCATGAATCTTTTCGTAGCAGGTCTGCCTTACGACGTAGACAACCAGGAATTACAACAGATATTCGAAGAATATGGCACTGTAACTTCAGCTAAGGTTATTTTAGATAAAGAAACACAAAAAAGCCGTGGTTTTGGCTTTGTAGAAATGTCAGACAGCGCAGAAGCCCAAAAGGCTATTGCCGGCCTTAACGGCGCTCAGCTTGATGGTAAAACACTTGCTGTTAAAGAAGCTGAAGACAGAAGGTCTGGCGGCGGCGGTGGCGGCGGGTACAAAGGTGGCGGCGGCGGTGGCGGCTACAAAGGCGGCGGCGGTGGCGGCGGCTACAAAGGTGGCAGCGGCGGCGGTGGCGGCTACAACAAAGACAGGAACCGTTATTAATTTTATCTTTTCCACTTATCCAGGATCCAGGCTAACCTTTCAAATGCAATTTCCTTCCCGGAGATTAATTAGATGAAAAATTAGTTTGAGTTAATGGTAAGACATGTAAATATTTTAGGGGCAGTTTTAGCTGCCCCTATTTTTTTGCCTAGCTTCCAAATAAGTTGCAATAACCTGTATATACTTAATAAGTAAAGGGTTATTGAAGTAATTTTCAATAACCCTTAGCTTTAAAGGCAAGTTCGCTTCTCCTTTTATCAAGCCTTATTTGGCGGCTGCTTTTTTGGCTTTTTTGGCCATGGGCTTTTTAGCCACTGCTTTTGCTTTTGCAGGCGCGGCTTCCTTTGAAATTGCTTTTTTGGCAGGCAGCATTAAACCATCACTCAATAGCTTGCTGGCCTTTTTAATATGCTTTTTAAACTTTTTGTCGCTCAGGCCTTTTTTAAAATCAGCTAAAGCTGTTTCCAACTTTGCCTCAACCTGCAATCGTAGGGCTTTTTTATCCATGGTTAATTTTTATATTACAATTTGATAACATAAAAATAATGTAATAAAAATATTATGTATATTAAGTTTTTTAGAGTTTCCCACATATTTACGCAATTACCGGAAGATGGCATATAATACAACCATTGCCAAAAGCAATAGCCCGGCAAGTAAACGGGCATCCTGTATCCCTTTAAATTCGCCTTCGGTAACTACAGCCCATGGGCTTTTCCAGGTGCATTCCGCAATAGCTGCAGGGGCTGGTTTTGGAGTTAAGTAACTAACTATATAGTACATGATGCAATTGATACAGAATAGCCACCAGGCCTGCATCATAAAGGGAATGCCCCAACCATCGGTAATGTACATTTTACCGCTGATGGGCACATAGTCAAAACAAAAAACAACAGCACCCAACAGCGAACCAACAACCAGTGTAAATATGGCTGCCTGTTTTGTGCCTCTTTTACTGAATACACCCAGCAGGAATACTGTGGTAATGGGGGGAGCCATGGCAGCCGCAATTTTATTGATAGCCTCAAATATGCTGGTAAAATTACCCCCCTGTGTTGACCATATCATGGCAAGGACCATAATTGCCACAGCGGCAATACGCCCGTAAAACACCTGCTTCTTGTCTGAAATAGAAGGGTTTATGCGTTTTACAATATCCACCGCAACAAGGGTTGCAGAGCTATTAAGTGCAGCGGCCATAACGCTCATCAGTGCAGCAAGCAGCGCCGCCGCAACAACGCCTCTGAGCCCCGTTGGTAAAAGATGTGTAATGAGTACCGGTAAGGTTTGGTTTGCGTTGCCACCGATTATGTCTTTAAATAAAACATACCCGATTACACCGGGAAGGATAAGAATAAACACCGGCAATATTTTTAAAACACCGGCAAACAGCGGCCCTTTTTGGGCATCATCCATTGTTTTGGCGCTTATTACGCGTTGCACATGGGTTTGGTCTGCGCACCAATACCAAATGCCAAGAACAGGGTAGCCTAAAAAACATGCATACCATGTTAGGCCCGAATCCACGCCATTGGTGCTCAATCTTTTTATTGACGTGGCACTATGCAGCATACTTAGCTGGCCCTCTTTTAGTGCAGCTTTAAATGCTGCAAAAGAATGAATGCCGTGTTCGGGCAAGGCCAGTATGCCGAAGACAGTTACCAGGAGCGCTCCTGCAATAAGAATAATGGTTTGAATGGATTCGGTTAGCATTACCGCTCTCAACCCTCCTATCACAGTATATATTGCTGTTATAATGGAAATGATTATGATGGAAATAGTAGCATTAATGCCAAAAAACGATTGAAATACCACCGCACCAGCATACAGGCTCATACCAATGTGAATGAACAAGGCAGCAAAAATGCCCATAAAAGCAAGGAATGTTCTTGAGGCAGGGCTATATCTTTTCTCCAAAAATTCAGGAAGGGTTGATATTCTCGTTTTGAAATAAAAAGGCGCGAAGATGAGTGATAACAGGATGAGGGTAAAGACTGCCATCCATTCAAAATTTCCCCAAACAAAACCTTCATTATAACCCGATGCGGCCAGCCCAACCATGTGAATAGTGGAGATATTTGATGCAAAAAGAGCAGTACCAACAATAAGCCATTTCTGCCTGCGGCCGGCAAGAAAATAGTTATCGCCCGACATCTTGCTTTTTCTGACAGACCAAAGCCCGATAAACAAAATTCCAATAATGTAAACAACAATGATCACCAAGTCAGGTAAAGGAATTTTAACAGCATTCATATGGCATCAATTAGCAGTAGCTGCTAAATGTAATAATTATAATGCAATTAACCCTTTTACACAACTTCTTTATGCACCCGCTTGCCATTTCCAGTTGCGTATTTCGGGCATATCTTCCCCATTCGCACAAATGTACTGCCTGTGCATAATAAGCTTATCCTGCATTTGCTGCTTTAGATATGCCCCGGTGTTTCCTAATTGCGGCAGCCTGTCAATAACATCCTGCACAAGGTGAAAACGATCCATATCATTTAATACGGTCATATCAAAGGGGGTGGTAATAGTACCTTCCTCTTTATAGCCCCGTACATGAAGATTATGGTGGTTGGCGCGCCTGTAGGTTAACCTGTGTATAAGCCATGGATAACCATGAAAAGCAAATATTATTGGCTTGTCTTTGGTGAAGAGCATATCAAAATCATTATCACTCAGCCCGTGCGGGTGTTCACTGGCTGGCTGTAGTTTCATCAGGTCAATCACATTCACCACGCGTATTTTTAAGGCTGGGAGTTCAGACCGCAGGATGGAAACAGCGGCCAACGTTTCAAGCGTTGGCACATCTCCTGCACAACCCATCACCACATCCGGCTCTTCATCTTTATCATTGCTTGCCCAACTCCAAATACCAATCCCTTCTGTACAGTGAATATAAGCCTGCTCCATAGTAAGCCATTGGGGTGCAGGATGTTTGCCCGCTATTACCACGTTTACATACTGACGGCTGCGAAGGCAATGATTCATCACCGAAAGCAGGCAATTAGCATCCGGTGGCAGATACACCCGCACTATCTCAGCCTTCTTGTTCACTACATGGTCAATAAATCCGGGATCCTGGTGGGTAAATCCATTATGATCCTGCCGCCACACATGAGATGAGAGGATATAATTAAGTGATGCGATCTTTCTTCGCCAGGGCAAACCGTTGGTAACTTTCAGCCATTTTGCGTGCTGGTTGAACATGGAATCTACGATATGTATAAAGGCTTCATAGCTGTTAAAAACGCCATGCCTGCCTGTAAGCAGGTAGCCCTCAAGCCAGCCCTCGCACTGGTGTTCGCTTAAAACTTCCATTACACGGCCATCAGTACTTAAAAACTCATCATTGTCTTGCTTTAAACCTTCCCATTGCCGGTTGGTAGTTTCAAAAACAGCGTTTAGTTTATTGGACAGGGTTTCATCGGGCCCAAATATCCTAAAGTTGCGGTGGGGCTGGTTTAATTGTATAACATCTCTTAAAAATGTGCCCAAAACCAGCATGTCGGAAGCCTGCACATTTCCCGGCATCGGCACATCTACGGCGTAACGCTGAAAATCGGGCAGAATAAGTTCTTTTAACAATAAGCCCCCGTTAGCATGGGGATTTGCTCCCATTCGATGCTCCCCGTCCGGTGCAAGTTTAGCCAGGCCATTTCTAAAGCTGCCATCTTCTTCAAAAAGCTCTTCAGGCTTGTAACTTTTTAGCCACTCTTCTAATTGTTGCAGGTGGGCAGGGTTTTCCGCCGGGTCCGTAATGGGTACCTGGTGGGCACGAAACGTACCTTCCACCTGCTTGCCGTCCACCTCTTTTGGCCCTGTCCATCCTTTTGGTGACCTCAAAACGATCATAGGCCATACCGGGCGCTTGCTATTTCCCCTGATCCGGGCATCATCCTGAATTGCCTTAATACCGGCCATTGCTTTATCTAATGTAGCAGCCATAAGCTGGTGCATCTTATCTGGCTCATCGCCTTCTACAAAATAGGGCTTCCAGCCATAGCCAATAAATAAAGATTCTAATTCCTCATGGCTTATCCTTGCTAAAATGGTTGGGTTTGCTATTTTATAACCGTTAAGGTGCAAAATGGGCAAAACCACGCCATCAGTAACAGGATTAAGGAATTTATTGGAATGCCAGGCAGTTGCAAGCGGGCCTGTTTCAGCTTCGCCATCTCCCACAACACAAGCCACAATAAGGCCGGGGTTATCCAATACAGCGCCAAAAGCATGGCTAAGCGAATATCCCAGTTCGCCCCCTTCATGAATAGAGCCCGGGCATTCCGGAGATACGTGCGAAGGGATACCGCCGGGAAAAGAAAATTGCGTAAACAACTTTTTCAACCCTGCCTCATCCTGGCCAATGTTGGGATAAACTTCGCTGTAAGTGCCTTCAAGATAAGTATTGGCAAGAAGGGCCGGGCCGCCATGCCCCGGCCCTGATACATAAATCATGTTAAGGCCATATTGCTTAATGATGCGGTTTAAATGCACATAAATAAAGTTTTGCCCCGGTGTTGTGCCCCAATGCCCTAACAGCATTCGTTTAATATGTTCAGGCTTCAAAGGCTCACGTAATAATGGATTGGCATGAAGATATATCTGGCCAACAGAAAGATAATTAGCAGCACGCCAGTAAGCATGCATCTTTTGCAAAAGTTCGGTTGAAAGCGTGGTTTCCTGTTCTAAATTGTTTGGTGTTTGCATATAATATTTTTATTCACTTATCTAACAGTTTGGTAGCCATTTTGGCCATCATGTATTCTTCATCTGTGGGTATCATAAAAACAATAACCCTGCTTCCCGGTGTTGAGATCACCTGTGCATTTTTTTCGTTAGCTTCTTCATCAACCCCAATCCCAAAATGATCAAGCCCGGCGCATATCCTGGAACGGATAACGGGAGAATTTTCTCCTATTCCGCCTGTAAATACCAATATATCAAGCCCATTCAATACAGCCGTGAAAGCGCCTATCCATTTTTTTGCCTGGTAACAAAACAAGGCCACTGCTTCCGATGCTTCTGTGCTTGTACTTTCTTTTGCCAGCAGGTCCTGCATGTCGGAGCTTATACCTGACACCCCAAGCAAGCCAGATTGATGATTGATAATATTATTAAATTGTTCAGGGCTTAATTTTTCCTTTTGCATCATGTACCAGGCGACACCGGGGTCAAGGTCGCCCGGCCTTGTACCCATAACCATTCCACCTGCAGGCGTAAACCCCATGGTAGTATCAATGCTTTTGCCGTTTTGCACAGCTGCCATACTTGCCCCATTACCAAGATGGGCCAATATTACCCTGCCATTCGCAGCGTCGGGGCCTGCAATTTGGGGAAGCTTATCCATGATATATGAATAAGAGATGCCATGAAAGCCGTATTTCCGTATGCCTTCTTTATCAAAACGGCGTGGAACAGGCAATATGTTTGCTCTACGTGGGATAGATGTATGAAAGGATGTATCAAAGCAAGCTACCTGTTTCCAACGGGGGTATTTATTTTTAACTGATGTGATAAGCGCAATTTCGCCGGGCAAGTGATCGGGGTCAAACTGGCTTATTTCGTGTAATTCAGTCAGCAATGTCACTGTAATTATCTCTGTTTGGGTATGTTTCATCCCTTGTACTATTCTATGCACCGCCACGTCTTCTCCATCAAGCGCTCCCTGTTTCTCTAACCAATCCATTAAAAAAATAGCGGCGTGCTTAATATCAGCAGCGTTCACAGGAATTTTATTTTGCCCTTTCACCGTTAGTATGCATCCTTCCAGGCCAATTCTTTCAATTTTACCGGTTAATTTTTTTTGCAACGATTTATCGTATAATGCGAACTTTATACTTGACGAACCGCCATTAAGCACGAGCATATTTATTTGTTTTACTGGCAGAATGTATCTAAAGGCTTGCCAAATTCAGCGTGTGTAAAATTGATAATAATTATTTTCAGGGGTATTGCAGAGAATCAATCTAATTTATGATAGAAGTCATTTCTTTCAATAAGAAGTATATTTTTATAGTATCATGTTTAAAGAAAGACCTTTTTTAATTGTTCTCCTTTGTATTGTTGTTATCGCCATCACGGGTGTGTTGGAATATCTTCATCCAGGAACGGCCTTTCTTGATGGCGGATTTATTATCGCCATTTTGTTAACCTTACTTATAAAAAAAGATGATTATACGAAAATATTTGGTGTTGCTGGAATTGTATTTGTTATTATACAAGTATTTTACCGGCACGAAAATTATACTTTTCAGCAAATTATCATCCAGCACCTGTTTTCAGGCCTTATAATGGTGGTTTCTTTTATAGCAGTACTTCATGTAAAAAAACTATACCGTTCCATAGAGTCTGATCAAACACAAACAAACGCCCTTTTTGAACATGCTACAGAGGGCATTATATTAACCAATGGAAAAGGGGAAATTATATTGATCAATCCTGCTGCCCTTAAATTATTTCATTTTGAGCGGGCGGAATTAATTGGCAAGCCTGTTGAATTACTGATACCTCAAAGGGTGCATTCCGCGCATTTGGGATATCGCCACGGCTTTTATCAAAATCCATCTAACCGTACAATGGGGCACGGGAGAGACCTGCGTGCAAAAACCAAGAATGGTGCTGAATTCCCGGTTGAAGTAAGCCTTAGTTTTTATAAACAAAAAGACGAATTATTTGTGATCGCTTTTGTGGTAGATATTACATTGCGCAAAAAATCAGAGCTGGAAATGATCTCACAAAAGGAACAACTTGAAAAAATTACTTCAGACATGCGCCTTTTAAATGCAGATCTGGAAAGTAAAGTGGAGGAGAGAACGATGATATTGAAAGAAGCCCTGCAGCAATTAGAACAATCCCAGGAGGAATTAAGCGCAGCGTTGAACAAAGAAAAAGAACTGAATGAAATAAAGTCGCGCTTTGTAAGTATGGCCTCGCATGAATTCAGAACGCCCTTAAGCACGGTGCTTTCATCAGCCGCATTAATAGCCAGGTACACAAAAGAAGAAGAACAGGTTAACAGGGATAAACATATAAAACGTATCAAAGAATCTGTAAAACACCTGAACGATTTGCTGGAAGACTTTTTATCATTAGGCAAACTGGAAGAAGGGAAAGTTAAAACAAAAATAGGCGGCTTTGCTGTTAAAGAATTTGCCGAAGATATAACCGAAGAAATGAAGCCGGTTTTAAAAAAAGAACAATCGATCAACTTGGCTATTCAAGGCAAAGAACACTTTATAACCGATAAACGGCTTGTAAAAAATATTCTGCTTAACCTTTTAGGAAATGCCATAAAATTTTCGAGAGAGAACAGTGTTATAACCTTAAACCTGCACATTGAAGATGATTTATTAACCATACTTGTGGCAGACAGCGGTATTGGTATTTCTGAAGAAGACCAGCAACATCTTTTCAGCAGCTTTTTCAGAGGTGGCAATGCAGGTAACATACAAGGCACTGGCCTGGGGTTGCATATAGTAAAACGCTATACAGAATTGCTTAATGGTACCATAACTTTGCAAAGTACCCTGGGCGAAGGAACCACTATAACAGTTGTTTTGCCCTTGCTTTCTGGAGAAGTTTAACCCGGGCAAAAAATTTGGTATGCCTTTTCCTGTAAGTTTTATATAACGTTATTGTTTGTTCTCATCTCTGCCGGTATTATTTGGTTTTGCTGTTAATAGGCTAACACTTTTTTCTTCAACAACTAATGTTCCCTGCGGGGCTTTGCCATTTGGCGGGTTAGTACCATGCAATGATTTTACATAGCTGGCTACCTGTTCCAATTGCATGGGGGAAAAATCATCCTTCCAGCTTTTCATTCCCTTATCCGGCCATCCATATTTTATCGTCTTGAAAACATCGCTAAGTGTTCCGCCATGCAGCCAATAATCATCAGTAAGGTTAGGGCCTACACCGCCTTCCCCCAACATTCCGTGACAGGCAAAACAATTTGTTTTAAAAATGGTTTTGCCTGCGGCAAGGCTTGTATCTTCGCTAAGCATTCTTACAGTTGTTTCGTCAATATTATTTGCTGCTTTCTTCAAAAACGCTGCTTTGGCTTTTGCCGCTGCTATTTGGTGTTCCCGCATATCTGAAGACTGAGTATTTGATGCATATTGCATGTATAAATAAACACCTGCAACTATTATGGTACAATAAAAACCATATACCCATAGTGGTCGCAGGCGGTAATTCCGTTTTCTGCCGTAATTATGGCCAGGATCAATGGATATTTCTTCATGTAATGGCTTAAATATATTCATCTTGTCCCATAAAGAAACATGGGGGGGCATTTTCTGTAATCTTACTTCTGCTGCTACAGCTGCTTTACTAAAGACCCCGAGCATATATAACAATACAGCAACTATCAGCAGTTCAACAAACACCACACCGCATAACAGGACATATGCAGTTGCTGAAACGCCGCCTGTATCAGCAACTGCCGCAGGTGCAGCCGTTGCAGTGTTATCCTGGGCAAAAAGCTGTATTGAGCACAACAAGAAAATAAGGATGGCCGCAGCCTGCGGCTTTATATTTTTTTTCTGTTCTTCCGATTCTTTTTTCTGCTTTTGCAGGTATGGGCCTGCAGCGCCGGTAACCAGCCGTGACATAGAAAAAATAACCAGGGCAAGGAAAAAGATAATTATTACCACCAGCACTACAAAAGGGTTCGACATGGCTGAGGGTGCTTTTGGGCCTTCGGCAAAGACTGGTGCGGAATTAATTAATAATGCGGCAACAGGTAATAATATGAGTTTTACTATTTTATGTGAACGTAAGGGTGGTGAATAATCATCATCAAATTGCTTACGTTTTACTCCCCATAAAAAAGCAAAGAGGAATATGGTGGCTACGGCTATACCTGCAATAAGCAAGAGAATAAGAACATCCATGATTTTTATATTAATGACCAAAAGTATATTCCGTTTCCCCGGTTAACACTGATATTGATTAACCTTCTTTATGATTTTTATCATATTTACTTTTTGCGTGATAATGGTAACATTACATCCTCAATTATAGTAAGGTTACCTGCAGGAATCAACACAATTCAATATCAATTATATTAACTGTCAGGCGCTTATACCACTACTGACAAAACTCATGTGCCAAAGTGATGAGCCTCATTAAAAACGGTTTACATCAACAATACTTTTGATTTTTAAAATCATTTAAAATTTTATTTATGAGATCAAAATTTCAAATTAGCGGCCTCGCGATAGGGCTTATAATAATGTTTTTAGTTTTCTCCGCTAAAACGTATGCGCAAGCCAAACCATGGGTTGCTCCAAAAGAAGCAGAGAATGTAAAAAATCCTTTATCGGGTAATGTAAATGGATTGAGTGATGCCCAAAAGCTTTACGTTTCAACCTGTTCACCCTGTCATGGAGCAAAGGGTAAAGGCGATGGCGCAGCCGCAAGCGCGTTAAACCCCAAGCCGGCAGACCATACTTCAGTAGCTGTTCAAAACCAAACTGACGGCGCTTTATTCTGGATGATAACCCAGGGAAGAAATGCTATGCCGCAATACAAGGCCATTCTTACAGATGCGCAAAAATGGGAGCTGATCAATTATATACGGACACTCTCTAAAGCAAAAAAATAAAAAATGTCATTCTAAAAAAATGAATGCTTTAACAGAAAAACTAAAACCAATAAAAATATTATTATCATGAATCATTCAAAAAAGTTACTGCGACTTTTATTTTGTGCAATATGTATATTTTCAGGAAAATATACTTTATTGGCGCAGCAAAGCAGTGCCGACTCCGCGCTGCTTGACAGAGTATCAACACTTGAACAACAGGTGTCGGATCAAAAGCAGGGAGAAAGCCATTTTATGGTTGTTGGGCTTGCCACGGTAGGATTTGTTGCCAATAAAACCACCACTACCAGTAGTGGTATAAGCCAGAAAGTAAAAACAAACAGTATGGCCGATGCAGACCACTACGAGCTTAGCCCAATGCTATTGTGGCGTCATGGCAGCAACCTGCTGGTTGAGTTTGAGCCCTCATTTGATGGCTACGGTTTAGGCGTAAACTGGGCCGCTATTTCTTATTTCGCCACACCGGGTGTTATAGTGCGTGCCGGGTATTTTGTTTTGCCATTTGGTACATACAATAAAAGACTGGCCGCAGGGTGGATTGACAAAGTAGCCGGAGATCCTGTTGGCGTAGCTGACCTGCCACCCTCCAGCGATTTTGGTGTGGAGGTAGAAGGAGGATTACCTATGGGAAATATGAAATGGAATTACGATGTGGCTGTAACAAATGGTATGCAGTTATTGCCGGATGGCGAGTTACAGGGGGCAGGCATAGTTGACAATAACAAGAATAAAACAATTACTGCCAGGCTAGGATGGCTGCCTTTTCAAAATTCAAGCCTGGAAATTGGCGTATCAGGAATGTTTGGTAAGGTAGGCGATGCCGGGTCTGCATACGAAAACCTTAAAACCGATATGTATGCCGTTGATCTTAATTATGTACATAATATCAATCCTTTTCTTGTAAACATTAAGGGCCAGTATAATTTTATACATATTGGCGACGCGCAGTACGCTAATCCTGCAGATTCTTCTTCTTATACTTTTAAAAATCAAACCAATTCCGGGTTTGTACAACTATCGTTGCGCCCTACAGCAGGTGATAATAAAATAGTAAAAAACCTTGAGCTTGCATTTCGTTACGGCAATTTTAAAACACCGGATGCCTCTATGTGGAGCCAAACAACAAGTTCTTATGATATTGGCCTGGATTATTGGCTAAGCTGGCGTACTGTATTGAAATTTACCTATCAAACACAAAATATTAATAATACAGTGCCCGCAAAACTGGCAGGTGAAGCTAATATAGCAAAATCAAACTCATTCTTTCTTCAATTCTCAACAGAATTTTAAAATCTGAAATATGAAATTATTAAAAAAAATATCAAAAGCATCTGCATCAATAATTGCAGGTTTAATTATATGCATTGTTATTGTAATCACCGGCTGTAAAGCAAGCCAGGCAGTTGCTGCAAAAAGCGGCGCCCAGCTATGGGCCGAGAACTGCCAGCGCTGTCATAACACCCCTTCTCCCTCTTCTTTTTCACATGACCAATGGGAAACAATCGGCCTTCACATGCAAAGCCGCGCCTTAATAACTGATGATGAAAGAAATAAAATAGTAACATTCCTGAAACAAAGCAGTAATTAAAAATAGAATGGCATAACAGCCTGTATCATTTTTTTTAACAGCCAACCATGTAAATGTAGTTGGCTGTACTTTTGTGACCGGAATAACAGTGATATAAAAATGAAAGGCTAAAGTATTGGCTATCTTTGTTGCATAAACTGGCGTACCCGAATAATAAAATCATATTGATAAGTTTTGTATAAAAAATCACGGATACTACCGGGCTTCCATTTTTAAATCAACTAAACATAAAAAACTATGCGAACTATTCTTATAATTGATGATCACGACGATATAAGAGATAACATAGCCGAAATATTAAGCCTTGCCGGTTATAAGAGTATTACAGCCGAGAATGGCCGAAAAGGGCTGGAGGCGGCAATAAAGGAAAAACCTGACCTTATTATATGTGATATCATGATGCCCGAAATGGATGGCTATGGAGTGCTGCATTTACTTAGGAAAAATGAGGAAACTGCGTTTACCCCTTTTATATTTCTTTCTGCAAAAACGGAGAGAACCGACTTGAGGAAAGGGATGGATATGGGCGCAGATGATTATATTATGAAGCCTTTTGATGATATAGAATTGCTGAATGCGATAGAGACGAGGCTTAAGAAATATGATATACTGCACGATAAATATACGCCCGGTGAAAAAGGCGCCACTGAACTCATAAAAAAGTTGAACGGTTCGGGCATGCTTGATATGGATTTGAGCAAATACGATAGTAACAGGCTATCAAAAAAACAGGTATTGTATGGAGAAAGCAAACGGCCCAGGTACCTGTATTATATTACAGAGGGTAAAATTAAAACCTTTCGTGTACATGAAGACGGTAAAGAATATATTACAAACCTTTACACAACAGGCGATTTTATAGGTTATTTGCCCTTGCTTGAAAATAAACTGTATGATGAAACAGCCGAAATACTGGAAGAGGCAGAAGTGCTTATGATACCAAAGGATGAGTTCCTGGAAATATTGTATAACGACATGAATATCGCCGGCACCTTTATAAAATTGATCGCGCAAAATGTGCAGGATAAGGAAGAAAGGCTTATGCAGCTTGCGTATGGATCGCTGCGTAAACGGGTAGCCAAAGCCCTGCTTGATATTTATGCAAAGTTTAGCAAAGATGATATTACCCATAAACAGATAAACATTTCAAGGGAGGATATTGCCCAATACGTAGGTACAGCAACAGAATCGCTGATAAGAACGCTTAGTGATTTTAAAGCTGAAAAATTAATTGAAACAGTGGAGGGCAAAATAAGAATAACAAATTCGGAAAAACTCCAAAACTTATTGTACTAGGTTAGCTGGCACGTGAATTAGAAATTTCCCTGCCGTGTTCGTTTTGCTGGCTTAATGTCCAGTTTCCGGTCATATTTGTTTCCATCCATATATTACCGCTTTTGCGCAATACACGAACCTTCAATCCCAGTTTATTCATAAATGTTTTTTCAAGCTCATATACTGTAAGGGCATTTGGTATTTCTATAAAACAATCAGTAATGTTTTTGTTTAAATCGCCCATGGTAAAACCAGGTTTCACAAATTTATTGGCCTGCACACCCTGTTGTTTGTACAATTCGTAGTTGATTTGCAAAAATTCAATACGCAGGTATTGGAAAGCATTATTAAAATCGCTCTGCACGTCTTCTATTTTCCTGTTATATTCAATTTCAATTTTCATAATAATAACTAACGCCTTACTTGTATAGATCAAAAGTATTTCAACCTGTAAACAAACTAACTGACTTTATAACACATTAAACCTGATCTTAGTCATTAAAAGTTATGACTTGATATATAGTTGAGTAAAATCATCCATAAACATGATGTGTTTCAATAATATAAAGACCAACCAGGCTTAGGTTTGATTATATGAAAGAGATACAGGTATTACTTGAAAAGTATAATAAACCGGTGCCGAGATATACAAGCTACCCTGCGGTACCATTCTGGTATTCATTCGACGAAATTCATGAAGAAAAATGGAAAGAAGTTATTAAAAATAAATCACGGCTCTTCAACAATCAAACGGGTATGAGCCTGTATATACATTTGCCTTTTTGCGAAAGCTTATGCACTTATTGCGGTTGCAATAAAAAAATTACCACCAATCATAATGTTGAAGAAGAATATATTGACCTGGTTTTAAAGGAATGGCAATTATATTGCGGGCTGCTTAATGAAATGCCCGTGATCCGCGAATTGCATTTAGGCGGCGGTACCCCTACATTCTTCTCCCCTGCCAATCTGCAAAAGCTAATGAATGGGTTATTAAATAATGCTGTTGTTCACCCACAAAAGGAGTTTAGCTTCGAAGGCCATCCTAATAATACCACGAAGCAGCATTTACAAACATTATTTAACCTTGGTTTTACCAGGGTGAGTCATGGCGTACAGGATAACGACCCGGTAGTACAGCGTGCCATCAACCGCATACAACCCTTGTCCAACGTGCGGGCGGCAACTGAAAATGCGAGAGCCGCCGGGTACAGATCAGTAAACTTTGACCTTATATATGGGTTGCCTTTTCAAACATTGAAAAGCATGGAAAAAACGATTAAGGAGATAATTCAATTAAAACCTGACAGGATCGCTTTTTATAGTTATGCCCATGTACCGTGGAAACAAAGGTCCCAACGATTGTTTGATGAATCTGATCTTCCGGGTGCAGGTTTAAAAATGCAGCTATACATGCTGGGCAAAACACTCCTGGCCTCTGCAGGATATACTGATATTGGGATGGATCATTTTGCCCTGCCGCATGATGACCTTTATAAAGAATGGCAAAAAAATAACCTGCACAGAAATTTTATGGGGTACACCATTACCCACACAAAAATATTATGCGGGTTAGGCGTATCTGCAATAAGCGATTTTGATGGCGCTTATGCCCAAAATCATAAAGAGCTGGAAAATTACTACCGCAGCATTAATAATAATAAACTGGCGGTTACTAAAGGGTATTTTCCAAATAATACCGACGGAGATATTAAGCAATATATTCTTGACATTGCCTGTAAGGGGCAAACAATTTTGCAGCCTAAACATGATGAACTACTAATGGAGTTTATCCTGCCAAGCCTCCTCGAACTGGAAAAGGATGGCCTGGTAACTATTGATGGTAACAGGTTGAAGGTAACTAATATCGGTAAGCACTTTATCCGTAACATTTGCCATGCTTTTGATGTATTTGAACATTCTGCAAAAAGCATGGAAAGCAAAAATGTATTTAGTAAGGCAGTATAAAGTTATAAACAAGCTGCGTGGGTAACAGGCAAGTTAAAATGATCGTTACATTAGCTTGCATAATACCAGGGTTTATCTTCTTTTTCAAACCTTCCTGTTTTTTCTTTTATTAAAATACGATAGACTATTCCTTTAATATGATCGTAATCGGAAGGAGGAAATGGCCAATGGGGAGATAGCTGCACTGTTTTACTTGCAATAAACGGTAATGACCGGCCTAGCAATATTCCCAACGCTTTATTCCTTTCTTCTTCATTGGCTAATTCTTCAAATACCCCCTGACAAATAACACTTTTCCAGTTAGCCATATTAGCCAGGGAATCAACTTCGAAACAAACCGATGGGTTTTGGCGCATCAGTTTAATTTTCATACCCTCATCAGTATGGCCGTAAATATATTTTCCATCATACGCAAAGCTTATAGGTACTATATAAGTAATGTTATTTGCGTGACAGCCTAAGCGGCCTACTACATGCTCTTTTAATGTTTCTTCTATTTCAACATCAGTTAATTGTCCGAACATACTGTTTTTATTTTATGTGAAATTATTTAATGATCTGCTTGTGAAGAATGATATTGCTCAAAGGGGAAATTGACAATTATCATGTAAATTTTTCCAGCATCGATCATCC